>CXWL01000352.1_pt1 | contig 102509 bp, 132 predicted proteins | sample 590931 | NCBI WGS metagenome assembly CXWL01 (sample SAMEA3498368, study PRJEB10139) | groundwater metagenome | biome: water well; material: biofilm material | place: Germany | collected 2015-04-27 | reverse complement strand
GATTCTAGAAGAAGAGAAGGTGGATTCAGAAGTGAGGGTGGAGATTCTAGAAGAAGAGAAGGTAGTGATGCTAAAAGAGCAGGGAAGAATTATAGGGAAAGAACAGATTCTAAACTAAATAAAAATAAAAAGAGAAAAAAGGTTGAAAGAAGATAAGCAGGAATTTTTTTGGATAAATTCAGAAGGTGAAAAAAAACTTGCCACTGAAAATTTAGTTGTGGGAAATCAAGTCTATAAAGAAAAACTAATTACAAAAAAAGGAATTGAATATAGATTGTGGGATCCATTTAGAAGTAAATTAGCTGCTGCATTAATGAACGGCCTAGAAATATTTCCATTTAAAAATAAATCAACTGTGCTGTATCTCGGCGTATCAACTGGAACAACTGTTAGTCACATTTCAGACATTGTTGGTCTTGGTGGAATGATCTTTGGAGTAGAACATGCAAGTAGAGTAGCTCGAGACTTTTTAGATAGAGTCGCATCACATAGAAAAAACATTATTCCGATTTTACAAGACGCTAGAAGGCCAAAAGAGTATTTTTCAGTATTCGGTAAAGTCGATGTGGTATATGTAGACATAGCACAGCCAGATCAAACAAATATTGCAATAGAGAACTGCAAAATGTATCTCAAAAAGGAAGGTTATTTCTTTCTAGTAATAAAAACAAGAAGCATCGATGTTACAAAATCACCAAAAAGAATCATTGAAGAAGAGATAGAAAAGATGAAAGTGTATTTTGAAATTCTGCAGGTGATTGATCTTCTCCCATATGACAAAGATCATGCGATGGTTATTGCAAAGTTTCTAAATTAATTTTGTATTCAGTATTTTTTGAGTTGGTTTCCAACTTTTACGCACAAAGGTGGGAAGGACTTGCTTTACGGCATAATAGGTTTTAACAAAATTGATTGTTTTAGGGTCAGAAGGGTAACCGCTTCCCAAATCATGTATTTTTCTGAGTCTAGATATTGCTTTATCTCTTGTAACTTTTGCAATTATTGATGCAGCTGATACTACAACAAATCTGCTATCTGCATGATGATATGATTTGATTTTTTTGTTATTTGATAATTTTGATATTTCTTTTCCAAATCTTTGAGGATTGACATCACATGAATCAACATATGAAATGTCAGGATTTAATTGTGAGATGACTTTTGCCATGTATTTTGCTTCTAGGTGGTTAAGGCCATGATTCTTTACACTGGCATCAATAGATTTGGGTGAGATTTTTGCAACAAAATGATCATCCACCAGTAAAATTATTTTTTTATAAAGTTCCTCTCGAGATTTTGAAGTTAATTGTTTTGAATCCTTTACGCCCATTAACGATAATTTGGAGATTTTAGTTTTGTTTATAGAAATTCCTGCAATAACTAGAGGTCCCAACATCGAACCACGTCCAGCATCATCTACTCCGCAAACTTGCACAAAATTTGTCTTTGAACACATGTATTAAACCATTATAGGTTTAGTAAATACAGAATAGTAATTGCAAATTCCAGATGAAACATTTGAGGAGATTACAGAAGGGCAAACAAAAGTATTGGTTCCAAAAAAATCAATTACAGATAAGGTTCCACCAAAAGAACCAGTATTCTTTAATCCAAAAGCAAGATTGACTAGAGACTATTCAATAATTGCATACGGAGCTTTCCTCAAAAAATTTGTAGGGCCAAAGATATTCTTGGATGGATTATCTGGCGTTGGCATCAGAGGGTTACGTGTTGCAAATGAATTATCCTTAGACAATGTGGTAATTAATGATCTAAATCCAACAGCACTAAAATTAGCAAAATATTCTGCACAATTAAACAATTTAAAAAACATACAATATTCTGAGATGGAAGTGTGTAGGTTTCTTAGCAAACATTCCACAAAAGGAGAAAGAGGATCAATAGTAGACATCGACCCGTTTGGATCCCCGTCAGAATTTTTTGATTGTGGAATAAGGGCTACCATGCACGGTGGAATTCTATCCACCACAGCCACAGATCTTCAGGTGTTAAATGGACTATACCAAAATGCATGTAAGAGAAAATACGGTGGTGTACCCACCAGAGTAGAATATGGTAATGAAATGGCAATTAGACTGATTCTAGGATGTCTTAGGATGGTTGGAGGAAGAATAGGAGTAGAAATTGTTCCACTCTATGCTGAAAGCAACATGCATTATTACAGAACATATGTGCGAATTCTCATCAGACAGGATCAAAAAGAAAATATTGGATATATTGTACATTGTAAAAATTGTGGTCAAAGGAAAATATCACTTGAGCAAAATAATGAATGTGAATTGTGTAAATCAAAAATTAACGTTGCAGGACCATTATGGATTGGTAAAATATTTGACAAACAATTTGTAGAAGACATGATTTTAAAGATACCAGAATTATCAGTAGACAAAGTTTGTGAAAAAACACTGCAAAAATGCCTTTTAGAATCTCAAATGCCTGGAACTTATTTTACCCTTGATGAAATTGCATCAAGAATGAAATTATCCCCCCCAAAATTAGAAGATGCCATAAAAAATTTACAAAAAAATGGCTATCTTGCTAGTCCTACATCTTTTTGTCCTACAGGATTTAAAACAAATGCTAACATAAATCAAATAATCAGCGTTTTTGGCTCAGCCAGTAAATCCTAAACAGACAAAGTATAACTCACTACTTTGTTTTCTACTCGCTTTAGGTTTTGTAAGATTTATTCTTGCAAATTTTTTCTTAATATAGTCTTTGAATTCCATAGAATATTCTCCATCAAAAATTTTGAAAATTGCATTTCCTTTGTGCATTAAAACTTTGTCCATTATTTTTGTACAATCATAGTTTAGTGAAATCTGTATTGCATGATCAACAGACCAATTTCCAGTGACTTGTGGAGAAAGATCACAGATCACAGCATTAACTTTTCTTTCAAAATAAGATAAAATCTCATCAACTACAAATTCGTTTGAAATATCATCTCTAAGAAGATAGGCACCTGGAATTTCCTCTACGTATGATGTGTCAATACCCATAACCTTCCCTTTGTTACCAGCTAATTTTACTGCCATTTGAGTCCAACCTCCAGGTGCACAACCCAAATCAAGGACGTAAAACCCAGGCCCAATAATTCTGTATGATTGATTTAGTTCTTTTAGTTTGTATGCAGCTCTACTACGAAATCCTTGCTCATGGGCTAATTTTCTATATTGATCCCGTCGTGCATCTATTAGCTTCATTTGACATTCGCAGGTTTTTTCATGTCAGCAAGTACCCAATCTTCAATAAATTGACAGTTACGAGGACTGATTTCTCCTTCTAGAGAACATTTTTGTTCTACAGGACAAACAAGGCAAGGTGCATTTTCAATTGACAAGGTGCTAATAGGAGTTTTTTTAAGAATTAGTTTGTAGGTCCACCGACCTTTTTCTAAAAGTTTTTCTCTGTAAATAGTTCCCATTCTTTCTAATTTTAATGCAAGTCTAGAGCCATCTCTGCTTGTGAGTTTGAGTTTTTTCCACAATTCACTTTGAAACATTCCTTCAGATTCATGTTCAGCTAAAATATCACAGATTTTGTTTGTGAGTCTCTCCATGTCAACTTTTTCAATTTGGAAATTCTCAATTTCCTCATCAGTTAATTGTTCTTCTAATTCTTCTTCTAATGTTTTTTCGGCTTCTTTTTTAATTTCTTCTAATTCCTTTTTTGTAAGCTTTTTTTCTTTAGTAGTGGTTTCTTTTTTGGCAGGTTTGCTGTCTTTAGAGTGTACTTTTTTAATTGGTTTGCTTTCTTGAGTTTCCTTTTTGGCTGATTTCTTTTCTTTTGATGGTATTTTTTTAGTGGGCTTTGTTTCTTTAGGAATTTCCTTTTTAGCTAGTTTGCTTTCTTTAGGAGGCACCTCTTTTTTGGCGGGCTTCTGATCTCTTATCACTTTGTTTTTTTCCTTTAATTGTACAGACTCATCTTTTATTTTTGATGCGTCTTCTGTTAGTTTGTTTTTTTTCGTTGCCATCAAATCACCTTAATTTTTTAACATTACTCCTACAGATACAATATTTCATTCCTATTTAATAGTAAATTTCTCACTTGCTGTTATACTACTCTTTTGATTTTGATCGTTCATTTTCACTATTAACTCGTATTGTCCTGGATTAACTATAATTTCAGAAAATTGGTCATCTATAGGTAGAAATTCGCCATTTTCGGCAAAACATTGTTCAAGGAACCCACTTTGGGCAATTGGTATGTTTTTTCCTGATGAGTAAATTGTGATATAAAGATCACCACAATCAAATGAAGTGTCATCAACCTTTACTTGTATTTGAACTGGGTTGGAAGTAGTATACTGTTTTTCCAATCCAATTATTTCAATAGACATAGCAGTTGAAATTGGTCTATTTGTTGAACCGTTTGGCCACATGTTTAACTCTCTACCAGGTTCTTGAAGAACATCTGCCAAAACTATGGAACCAAAGATAATTGAAAGGATAATGGGTAAAATAAATACAACATACACTAGTCTAGTTACCATTTTGTTTCTACATCTGCAATTCCCTTATATCTATTTAGCAAAATTTTGTGAATTATGATGAATATGACGAATGAGTTAAATCGTAGAGATCTAAATATTGCTTGATGCGACTTAGAAAATTTCGAGTCAAAGCATATCGTTGCATTCATGATTCCGGTGAAATTATGGTTGGGGATTTAGCAGCGTTTGTTGGAAGAAATGAAAGTGGAAAAACAACAATTCTGCAAGCGTTGACGTTATTGAATAGAGACGAAAAAGTTTCAGAATTAGATCTTTGTGATGAAATGTCTGAAGAACTCAAAGATGAAGTCAGATTAGTAGAAGGAGATTTTGATTTGAGTTCAAACGAAATACAATTACTCAAACAATCATTTCCAGGATTGCCCGAAATTAGAAGAGTAAAATTATTCAGAAGCAATAAAAAGCTTAAAGTCCAATATGAATTTGAAGGTGTTAAAATTAACGAAGAGGAAAATAAGAGACTAAACTCTTGGGAAAATTTTTCAAAACAAATATTAAATTTTTTAGAGACCATACCAAATTATCTCAGGATTCAAATCGACACCGAATTTTTTGAAGGTTCTGTACCAAAAAATCAAGAAATATTTGATAGTGGAATGGCTGAATTCAGTAATCAATTTCACGTAATAGCAATACAAGAAACAAAAATAATAGAGGAGTGGGAGAAAATTTATGAAAGCCCAGAAAATCAGTTTTCAAAATTTCTTAGTGGTGAAAATGAAAAATCGGCTTTAGAGAACTTTATTTCATCACAAATACATTCTCGTTTTGTATATTTTTCAGATTACAAGAAAATCTATGGAAATATTAATCTAAATGAATTTCTTCGAGAAGAGAAAGGTGAACGTGAAGGTTCAATTGAATTTGTTGAAGAGTTTGACAAAGCTGAAACTGTGAGAAATCTGTTCTATTTAGCAGAGCTAGATATTAGAACATTAGATGAGGTGAAAGAGAGTCCATCAAAATGCATCAAAATTCTCAATACTGCAAGCAATAGACTAACCAAGAAGCTTAATCCAGCTTGGAAAGGAGATCCAATTCATGTGGATTTAAGATACAATCCAGGAAATATCATGAGTGTAGTAATTTCTGATGTACATCGAGACGGAACTGTGACCAATACAGGTTTGCTGAATAGAAGGGCTGAAGGTTTTAAATGGACGTTTTCATTCATTGTGAACTTTGCAGCAGAGACACAAAGAGCAGAGCTAAAAGAAGCAATATTGCTTCTTGACGAACCTGCCAGGAATCTTCATCCAACACAACAGATGGGAATTTCAGATTTGCTAAAGAGTTTGGCAGGATCAAATCAAGTTTTGTATGCTACACATTCACCATTCATGATTTTTGACTATACACCTGGAAATCTACTTGTAGTTGAATTAGATAAAAGAAAACACCTTAGTAAAATTTTTTATGATTATTGGAATGCAGATGATAAAACATTAACTCCGATTCTTTACGGTTTGTCAAGAGGGTTAGTTGAATCAATTGTAGACAGAGAGATTGGAACTAATTCTAGACCGGTGATTATTGTGGAGACAATGTCAGATGCAATGTACCTTAATGCATTTGATAAATTTTTACAGGATCCAAATATTTCAATGAATCCACTAAATGTTGTAGCAGCATATAATAAAAACTCAGTTTTACCTTTAGCAATTTTTTACAGAAATCACGGATACAAGACATTTATTTTAATGGATAATTCAGAAGAATCAAAACAGATTTCATCCCAGCTAATATCAAATGAATTTTCACCCGTTCAAACAATATTTTTTGAAAAAGAGGGGAAAAATCTGGAATCGATTGAAGACTATATCGTACTAGAAGATTATCTGCATGCAGTCAATCAAACGTATGAGATACGATTGAGAAGAGAAGGGTATTCAAATCTTACATCTAAAGATGTTGCTTTAAAAGACAAGAAAGGGATTTTGGAGAATTTGAAAGGAATTTGGGAAGATCATAGAGAAGAAAGTTGGGGCCAATTCGATAATGAAGAAATTACTAGGTATATTTGCGAAAAAATTGCTCTGGAAGAGACAAGTTTCTTATCAGATAAAACTAAAGATCAGTTTAGATCATTGTATCGATTAATTGCTGAAAGAATTAGACAACATCAAAATGTTGTTACAAAGTCAGATTTGGCCAAATTTCAAAGGCTCCGAGCTAGAGACTAAAAAAGTTTCCTCATGAAAAATACTTCAATTAGAAATACGAAGATAAGAAAGTATTCTTTAAGGTTTAATTGAGAGATGCTGAAAAATAAACACATGCGTGAATCCTCTATGAGAGGAATTGTCCTTTCATTAGTTTTGTTGCTGACAATAATAATTATCCCTATCCATGCACATGCAGAAGAAATACTGATTACTTCAAGTTCATCTTCAGTAGAGTCAACAGATTTAGACGGTGACGGAATTCCAGATGATGAAGATGTGTGTCCAAACGATTCAACAGATAATTGTATGCTATCAGAAGCAGTTGTTACTTCAAGTTCATCTTCAGTAGAAGATACAGGAATCCTTTCAATTATTGCAAAAAGTCATTCTTTTGAAGAAACTACTATTATTGAATTTACAAATGATGGAAAAAAAGAAGTAAGTTCATTTAGAATTTGGTTAAGCAGTGGTTTTATTTTTAAATCATTTAAAACAGAAAGTGGGTGGACTGGTGAGAAAACACCTCAAGGAGTATTAGTTTTAACAGGTTCAGAAGTTGTAAAACCTGGTGAATCAATAAAAATAGGAATCAAGACAGACATGCCAAATCCAGAAATTAATTGGAAAGCTCTAGATAAAAATAAAGAAGAAATACAAAATGGTACAGCTACTTCAGGAGAATTAGCCAAGCCCATCCCAACCTTAAAAAATTCGAGTGCCGGAATTTCAGAAGATTCAGTATATCGAATAATTCCTGAAAAACCTAATGCTGGATCAACAATTAGAATTACAGGAAACGATTTTGGATCATCCCAGCAATTTGAATTTTATATAGATATGAATAAGATTGGAACTTTTCAAACTGATGAAAATGGTTATTTTATGGCAACAATGAAAATTCCAGAAAATCAATCACAAGAAAGATCTGATTTTATTGTCAAGGATCTAGAAGGCAATGAAAAGAAAATAAGCATAAGAATAGGGACTCTAGGAACTAACATTCCAACATCAGATAATGTACAACTGACAATAAGAGGAGTTCCAGAAATTATACAAATTGGAGACATGCTAAAAGTTTCAGGCACTGCAAGCCCAAATAGTGCAGTTACTGCAACAATTTCAAATCCAAATAACGAGATCATCAATACAAGAACTGCGCAAGTGGATGCAAAGGGAAATTGGGAATTAGAGCCAATTTTAGTAGCACTAGATTCAGAATTAGGAAGATATAGTGCAGAGATAACAGATGGTAGAGAGAAAATTACAAAAAGTTGGATAATAAAATCCTCCAAAGTAATTATAATAACTCCATTAAAAATCAAATTTGATTCTGGAGAAACGATCAAGTTTAATGGAACAGCATTGCCAAACATCCCACTTGAGCTCAGTTTAGAGGATCCACTAGGTGTTGAAAAATTATCAGATGTGATTCAAGTCGGTGATTCAGGAATTGTAAATTTTGAATATCCAACAATTGCTAACGTAGATAGAGAAGGCACATGGACATTAATTGCAATACAGGAAGAAAACAGAGAATTTATTTATGTAGGATTAGGTCAACTCCCTTCAATTCCAATAAACATTGAATTTGATAAACTAATGTACAAACCTACAGATACTGCACTTATTTCATTAACAGGAATACCCGGAGATGCAGTAAGTATGTTAATTGTTGATCCTGCAGACAAACCAAAAGGTGAATCAATTCCAATCATAATAGAAGATGATGGAAAAACAACATATTCCTTACCTCTTAAAGGATATACGTCAGGAATCTATACTGCAGTTATCAGTAAAGGAAATTCTAAAAGTACAGAGATTTTTGCAGTTGGATTACAAACAGGATCAGGTGAAATCAAAATATCCACTACAAAATTAGAATACTCACCAAACGACCCCATTTTAATTTTAGGTGAGGCCAACGAAAATGTAATAGTGACATTTTCGTTATTTGACCCAACTGGTAAGAAAATAAAAGAGATTGAAACTTTTTCAGATAAACAAGGAAAAATTTCCGAGGATGGTTTCAGAATACCATCAGAGGGAGAGCCTGGAAAATGGAAGATTAACGCAAAAAGCGGTTCAAATTTTAAAACTATTGAAATTGAGGTAAATGCATCAAAGGATGAAGGGATGGTGGTTAGTGTTGGTGAAGGGGTAAAAAAGTCTGAAACATTAGGAAAGTACATAGATATCAAAGTGATAAATGCAGCTCAAACAGTAGAAATCCAAATTTTAGGACCAGATGGAGAATTAGTGGCAGAGCTAGCATTTCCGGCTAGTGCAAGTGGTGAAGTCAAGTTACCTTGGGCCGTTCCAACAGATCTGATACCTGGAAATTATACCGTCACTGCAGTAGACGGGCATAATTATGCAGAAACAACTTTTCTAGTAAATTAACCTAAAACAATTTTATTCCACCTATCTAAAATCATTATATGAATCTTAAAGAAAGAATTTTGGAATTTCCGAACTTTCCAAAAAAAGGGATACTATTTCGAGATTTCAGTCCTATTCTAAAAGATCCCTCAGCATTATCATTTATAGCAGATGAATTTGCAAAATACTTCCATCCAAACGATATAGATATTTTTGCAGGCATAGAATCTAGAGGATTTCTACTTGCATGTGTATTGGCCTCCAGGTATAACAAAGGGATGGTCATGATTAGAAAGGAAGGAAAATTGCCAGGTAAAACCATCAAACTTTCATATAAAATTGAATATGGTCAAGATACCATTGAAATTCAAAAAGATTTAATCAAAAACGGAGAAAAAGTCCTGATTTGCGATGATCTTCTTGCAACAGGAGGAACTGCAAGAGCTTCGGCAAAACTGATAGAAAAAGTCGGTGGAAAAATCACGGGATTTGCATTCATAATAGAATTAACTGAATTAAATGGAATGAAAGGAATTAGCCAATACAATTGCAAATCATTGGTGAAATACTAGTGGAAAAAGACGTAGAAGTTGGAATTTTTGGAGGGACTGGAATATATGATTCAGGATTACTCAAAGATACTCAAGAAATTATAATAGACACACCTTTTGGGAAACCATCAGACTCGATAACTGTAGGAACTTTCAAAGGAAGAAAAATGGCATTTCTACCTAGACACGGTAAAAAGCACACCATTCCACCACACATGATTAATTATAAAGCAAATATTTGGGCATTCAAAGAACTCGGAGTAACAAGAATAATTGCACCTTCGGCAGTTGGGAGTTTAAAGGAAGAGATAGAACCGGGACATTTTGCATTACCAACACAATTTTTAGATTTTACCAAATCAAGAAATGGTTCATTTTCAGAAAATGGGAGAGTTATTCATATTTCTGTAGCAGAACCGTTTTGTCCAGAATTACAATCAGCAATTCTAAAAGTTGCAAACGAACAAAATTTTAATATTCATAAAAATTGCACATATGTTTGCATAGAAGGCCCAAGATTTTCTACTAAAGCAGAATCAAAGTTTTACAGGACGATTAATGCAGACATCATTGGGATGACACTAGTTCCTGAATGTCAGCTTGCAAGAGAGGCTCAAATATGTTACGCATCTATTTCAACTGTAACTGATTATGATGTATGGGCTGAAAAACCAGTAACTGCAAAGAAAGTGCTAGAAACATTATCAAAAAATGTGGAGAGAACAAAAAATGTACTAAGTAATTTAATCGATAAAATTCCGAAAACTAGAAACTGTTCTTGTTCAAAGGCGTTAGAAGAAGCTGAATTCTAATCATCAACAAAAGATTCTCTTTTTAATCCTTCAGGTAAAGTTAGATCACCTTGAAGAAGATTAGATTGTAATGTCATCATTACTTGATCAACATCATAACCTAGTCTAATTAGCTCTTTTTCAGTTATTTTCGAAATTTTTGCGCCTATATTTTGACCCCCAATTCGTCCAAATGCAATCGCATTGAATCTAAAAGAATGAGAATCAATTGTGAATGTGCCAGTAATTTTTGCTGCCATCTGGCTTCCATGAACATTATTAATGTGAACTTTGAGGTCCATTTGAAAATTAGATTTCCACAGCCTTGTTGACATTGTCATCTACCAAAAAGCTCCAGTGCTTATCATCTTCTACTTTAAAGTTTTCAACTTTGAGAGAGACAACTGTTTCATCTAAACACTCATGTTTGATTTCAGAATTTTCTTTTAGTCTAATTAATTTCCATTTGTATTTTCCTTGTTGTAATTTACAGACAGTTACAGCCCACTTTGCATCAGGATCAATTTTTGGCATTCCCACCAAATCTGCTAGTTCTTCTATTCCAAGCTGTTTTTCCTCACAAAATCGTTTTTTACAAGCACCACATCGCCACACATCAACTGAGCCGATAGTTCTATGATCTATGTTAATGTTAACTACACCAAAGTATACTGGTTGATGCTTACATGATTCAGTACCAAGACTCAATGCTGTTCACCATTCATTAGTATTATTTAGTTCTTGCATCATCATATGATTTTTCTAAAATTACCCCTATGTTATCGACGATTTTATTTCTTTTAAATTCAATATTTTCTCGTGCACATAGTTTTCGGTACATGTTGACTGCAGTAAATCGAGGATGCATTGCTTCAAATTCAGTTTCAGAGATATCTATGAAAGCACCTAAAGTCATTAGTTCCTTGGCAATTTTCAGAGCATCATCAGAGGAGATCTTTATCTTTTCTGCAATAGAGATAGGAGACATTTTCCCATTACATGTAACTAAAAGAAAAACTTTGGCTTGTAACGGCTCTAATTTAATTTCTGAAATTAGATCTTTCTCCAGTTTAGAGATATCCATTATTTTTAAAACAAATCCCAATTAAATAAAGCAATATCATAGATTTTTTTTTACCAATAATTTCTTGGATATTTTCAGTGAGAACCCCATCGCAATAAAATGAATCACAGCTCCAATCAATGCAGCAAACACCAAATCATCAAGAATAACCCAAGCAATCATAAAAGATACAATAGACGGGATAGTAACAATTACTGCAATAATTGAGCCTTTCAAAAAAATATCCCTCATAGTTAGCTTATTGGTTTTATCATCACTAGTCAATAGACGAATTTCAAGAAATGGTAATAAATATCAAATAGACTTTCAACATTTGTAAACCAACGTTTCTCTTGCAAGCATAGTTTGTTATTGATCATAGTCAGGATACGGTATTTTTGTAAATATCGATTTAATTTTTGTGTAAAATTAGAGATTTAGAAAAACAAAAAATTTAGAATTTAATGAGATATGCCTAAAATTTTGAAAATTTGTTTTTTTTCAAATAGAGCAATTCCAATTAATATTAGAAGACCTAAAACCAAACTAATCTGTTCTGAAAATAATCCTTCAGACATTTGCCATATTCCACGCCAAAATAAAATCAAACCAACCCCTGTCAATAACAGAATCAGTGTACGACCAACATAGTTTAGAGATTCAATCAATCATTTATTTTACGATTTAAGATTATTTAAAATTGTTCATAATTATCTTGGAATTTTTCGGATTGATTGAAAAACAGTAACACATAAGAAAATTTGTGTTATAAAGATTTTTCTGACCTGTCGATGTTATTTTATTTTTTGAAAATAAATTATATGACATGCCCCTATAAATGCGAAAGATCTTAGAATAAAAAAAGAAAATATAATTACTAACCTCACTTCAAACACTATCTTATTTAAAAAATAGGAGGGCATGTAATTTTTTATCATCACTAAAGCGCTGAGAAAGCTAAAAGAGATTCTTTCAGAATTTAAAGATTGGAAACAATATTTTGAAATTCATTCTCGATTCCTGAAAGTGATTGGTCATTACTTAAAGTAATGGACAAAAATTGATAGACTTTAAGAGGAATTATTCCACATACTGAATTTTTTGTAAGTAAGAGATTACTTTGCCTGTGAACCAATCAGAAGCATGTCATCTTCTTTTCCTGCATCTATTCCCATTAATCCACAGCCATTTTTTGTAAGAGCATTATATGTCATGAAAAATTTAACTTGTGATCCACACGCTCTGTAAAATTGCAACAAATTCATCTTTGTATTGAATTAAATTCCATTAAACACCGAGTGGGCAGATTTCCAAAGAGACTTTATATTTGGTCAGAATCAAATCTAGCTGCTTGGCAAGTTACAAGGGAGCATATTCAAATGAACAGGCATTAAATTTTGTAATTCCAATTATGGTGATTTTGTTTCTTGGAATTATTTACGTCATGACTCAAAGATCAGGTTCAGGATTTGTTAGTTTTATTCTAATAGGATTGGCTGCAATTACTATGTTTTATTGGGTTAGAGTTTTAAAGAAAATGACCAAAGATCAGAAACCAGTATACAATGTAAGAGAGCAAGAAACAAAAAATTGGGTATACGATCTCATCAAGGGTGAAGGAGATTTTGTCTTTGTCGCCGAAGTACCAGGACCAGAAGAGAAGATAGCAGTGAGATTGATTGATGGTATTTTGTATGTCCGCGGTTCTTCTGGTTTTTCTAAAGAAGTTCCAATTGAAGGTTCAAATCAGATGCAAATTTTTGATTTCAAATATAGAAACGGCGTGCTCACACTAAGAATAAAATAACTATAAACTTTTTGCAAGTTCTAATTTTTGTGGAAGATATTTTTCAGTAATGTTTGTTAAACCATACTTTGAAAATGCTTCCAATTCAGCTTTTCTTTTTATTTTAAGAAATACATCAAGTTCTTTTTTCCATATACCTTCTTGATATCTTGGATCACTCTGCAAATCATGACATCGTTTAATGTCAGATTCAGTCATTGGAATTGTGGGAAGTTTAAATTTCTCAATATCAGTTGCCCATACACCCACCCATTTTGCATCAGGAACTGTCAAATCTCTAAGATGTGCGGCATTTGCAGAGCCAGATTTTATTACCATTGCAATATGTTCTCCGTATACATCACCGTCAGTGAGAACAATTATCGGTAGCCCCATTTCATCATGTAGTCTTTTTAAAAGAGTTCTAGTTGAACGAGGAGCTTGACCCCCAGTATTAATGATAATGGATTTGAATTTCTTGTCAACTTGTTCTTCGACAAATCGTGTAAACAAACCACCTTTTTCAATAGCAATTACAATTTCGGCACTTGTGTCTAATAATTCTGCAGTCGTCAAGCTAGGACCTATAGCATAACCATCAGGATGGTTAGAAAGATTCATTGTTTTACCCTCGTATCCAGGAATGGTATATTCTATATTCAAATCGCCAAAAATAGAACTACGCTCTTCTGGAAATATATGAAAATCTTCACGTGGTTTTGATAGTATAGCTTCTAAATCGACGATGATATTATCAGATTCAGATTGATCTTCAAATTCAATATCGAATGCCTGCGATGAATAATAGACGTCTCTTAGTGTAGATGATTTTTTTTCTTGGGTTAATCTGTTAGCAAAAAAGGCCAGCCACATTAATTGGGTAAATGATCTTAATTGTGAAGAATTTCTTGAACTTCGAAGTGCCGCAGAGTTTCCTAAAATGTATTGACGAAGTTTCTTGTCATAAACAATATTGCTGACGGATCTACTTGGAATTGAAAATTTTGGGAATTGTCCATTTTCTAGATCATCGTAGACTTTAGCACCATGCACTTTTAGTGCATCTATTATGCTTTTTTGTTTTTCATTTGTTTTTAGCTTTCGATCTTTAGCTTTGTTTGTCGTCAACTATCAACTCCTCCTCTAACATTTTTTTATAATTGGGCTCTTTAGTCTTTCCTGAAAGTTCTGTAGAGAACTGGGCAATTAGTGGGATATATTTCGCATAAAGATTCGCTCTCTTTTTAGCCATCTCAGCTTGACCTCGCTTAGACATGTATGCTGCAAGTTTTCGAGATAGAAATTGTAGACCCAATCGTAATTCACGTTCTATTTCTGGTCGGTCTGCCACGTTTTCTTTTCCAACCGTCTTGTAAGGTATACGGGTAGAACATATATGAGTCACTATAACAAATGGTGGCTCACCTTTGATCTTATACCGAGTCCAATCTGAATCATTCACTACTTTTAGAACAACATCGCTTCCCTCATCATAAAGTAAAGGAATTCTATTGGCGTATCGGTAAACATGTGGGCCTCCAGGACGTATATCTCCACCATAGGCAATTCCCATCTCGACAATAAATGGGAAACCAGAATAAGCTGAAGCTGGACGTTGAATCACTTCACAAAAATCAGGTTTAAAGAACTTTTTTATTCCTTTTTCAAGTGGTTCTTCACCTAGTGGTGCAAGACAACTTGGATCTGGTGAAAGAAAATCTTCAAATTTCTGTAATGATTCACTAAGTTTTACTAATTCTTGATTAGTCATACTTCCCATACGTTTTTCTGGTTTAAAACCAGCAAATTCTGCAAATTTAACAGCAGTTGTTGGACCAATCCTTTGGAATCTTTTTGTCAAGAAGGTAGTTAATGTCTCTCCTTGTATAGTACCAGTCAATTGTTTGTAATATGGACTTTCAGGATCCATTTCTACAGATTTAGATTGTGAATCACCAAAATCCCAATAAAATAATTTTTTGTTTGGTACATCAATGTCCTCAATTCGAATTTTATTTAGTTTATCAAAATCCATTTTGAGAAAAGACATCAATGCAATTACAACTCTTACAGGTCTGGAAAGAGTTTTCCATCTCTTTTTTGCTTTATCCATTATTCCAGTAAATGCAAGATTTTTTTTTCCTAATCCTAAATCCTTTCTAACTTTTTCAACCATCACATCATCAATATTTGGAATTTCAAATTGTGATTCAACCATCATTCTTCTGATTGTTTCAACATCAATTCCATGTGCATGTGGTCTAATTATGGTTGGCGCAGGTGGCATTTCATTTACAATTTTAGAATAATGAAATTTTTCTCCTTTCGGATCATCAAAAGTTATTGTTGCATAAGGAGTAATCAAGGATGTTTCATAAACATAATCTTTAATTTTTGAACCCGCTTTTGCATAATCTCCTTCTAAACAAATACTAACTGAAAGACCTCTTTTGGTTACTTCTTTTGTAGCATGTTTTAGAATAACAGGTTTATTTTTTTGAATATCCAATAATAATTCAAATTCATCTTGGATTTTTCCGTCAGTTGAACTTTTAACAAAAACTGGTTTATTTGTTGTGATCTGACCATATAAAATTGCCATGGTTGCGCCAAGCCCAAACATGCCTCGTGCCTGCTTCAATCCAAATTTTGACCCATAGAGAACAGTTCCAAATGCCAATGGAACATGTTTTGATTCTATTCCAGGTCCATTATCTTTGACGGTTAGAATGTATGGCTTTGGGTCTGGTTTTTCTGGATCAACTGCTTTTATTGACATATGAACATCTGGAAAAATTCCTTTTTGATCACATGCATCCAAAGAGTTTTCAACAAATTCTCTTACTGCAGTATATAGTGATCTGGTAGGATTGCTAAAACCAGCTAAATCTCGATTTCGGTAAAAAAACTCACTTGGTGAGATTTGGTTAAATTTTTCTTTAATAGAAGACATCTTGATTCTCCCACAATTTCATTTTTTCTTGTTTATTTTTTCTGTTTGCGGCTTCCAACTTTGTGTAAACTGCGCCATGCATGCTACCACTCGATATTGACGATATTGCATCTACGACTAATCTCAGTTTACTAGTATCCCCTATTATTGAAACAGTTTTCCCGTAGACAGAGATAAAAGTTCCAGTTAAATTTTCCAAATTCTTTCTTGCCTTACCACCTTCTCCAATAATTCTCCCTTTTATCCTTTCAATATTTGTATTTGATTTTCCTGCAAAATCTCTTAAATCGATAACATGTAATGCATTCTCACCTTTTAGTAAACTCATCGCATGTTCAGGAGAAAATCCCCTTCCAATTGCAGTAACAATCTCCATAGCTTTGAAGGGTTGAATTCTATCAACATTACCAACAGTTTTGATGAATACTTCACCAGTTTCTCCATCTATATCTAAAGTAACGTAACAAAGTTGTTCAATTTTTGATTTTACATTTCCGGACTTTCCAATCAATACAGCTATCCGGTCATTTGGAATTCGAAGTAATTTTTCAAAGCTCATTTTGTAATATCCTCAAATATTTTAATTGGATCTTCAACAGAAATTCCCCTTTTAGAAAAGAACCGGGTGATGTTATAAATATCTCTTTTAAGAAATTCGTGAGCATTAGGATGCCTTAAATCAACCGCAGACCCAAGATCAAAAAGTACCAGGCCTTTTTTAGTTTTGAAAATATTATATTCGGAATAATCCCCATGAACTAACTTGGCATTTTGATATAGTTTTGTAATTATGGATATAGATTGAGTATAATCATTTTCATCGACTTCGGATACAAGTAAAATCTTTGCAGGAGACCCGTTTTCGCCAATAAAATCCATGGCAAGCACGTTATTTGTTACATACAGAGGCCTCGGAACCGGGATTCCACAATCATAACATTGAGATAAATTTCTATGTTCTTTTTTTGCCCATAAATAGATAAGATTTTTCGTTCCTTTTTTCAATTTTGAAAATCTTGGATCTCCAGATATGTACTGCTCACGTTTCTTAAAATTTGAAGTAGTTACTAAATAAATTTTTAATGCGACATCATTGTTTTTTTCATCAACTGCCCAAAAAAGAACAGATTCTTTTCCGGCACTCACAGGACCATTAACAAAGGCAATTATATGATCTGAAATCATCTTGTAAAGAGTCATCACAGTGGGCTTATCCAAAACTTCATTGATCACTTTACCTTTTTTGAAACCATCTTCCAATGATCCTCTTTTAGATTTAGAAATTAATTTATTGTCAACTTTTGATTCTAATTTTCTACTTAAATCATCCGATAGTAGCTCATTAGACATTAAATCATTAGGCAATGAATCATCAGACAATGAATATTATTACAGATACTAGATAAAAGAGATTTCTTTTATGTATTTAGAAAGAAACTAACATATTTAATTAATATGATTTTTGTTTCGAATTCAAATAAGTTACATTTTAAAAATAATCAAAAAAGGTACCCCAGAAATTATCTTTACACCGTTTTTAGAACCAATTCCAAGTTCTAATGAAAGGGACACAGTTTCTTTTCCAGCCATGTTAATTATGGACGAATTTTTTAGTAATTTTGTAGCTGTCTCTTTTTCAACTATCTCATCACCGTAATAGCTCTTGCTAATGTTCACAGTTAATTTATCTTGAGATATGCTTTTTCCAAGAAGATCTGCATCACAAATATTCAACATTAAATTTTTTTGATAATCAGTAGTTTTAACTGAGAATTGCATTATGCATATTTACCTTTCAGAGTAGATTTTGCACCACATGCTTCACAAATCAAAAAAGAGATCCTATTTTCTTTCATAATTTTTGTGTCAGGACTTTTACACGTATGACATTCCAAATAATCTTTGATGTAAATTTGGAAAAGACGTGTAAAATCATCAGGAGCTCTTCTTCCAACAAACATTGCCTTATCACCTAAGCGCTCAGCTGGGACAGCAAATTCTTTAGAGAGGTATTGTAATACTTTATCAGGATCGCGACGTAGAATTTTTGGAAATTCAGAGAAATTACGAAGGAATGTTTTTTGACCTTCCCACATGACATCCACAACTGGAAGTTCAAATCGGGCAGACTCCTTTTTAGTTGCACCCATTTTATCTTGAATTCTCTTAAGTAGACTTTCATAATCAGATATAGTCATTAAAAAATTATGCACACTATACCCTATATTGGTTTTTGAAAAAGAGAGATCGTGTGGATTTTGTTGGCTTACATTTTCCCTATTCGGAAGACATTAGTTCCACATTTAGGACAAGTGCCTTTAACAGCAGGACGCCCATTTTTGAGTTTAGTTTCTTTGGGATCTTTGACTTCCCTTTTAGCTCTGCATTTTACGCAATATGCTTCTACCATTCTAGAAAACCTCGTACTTGGTGGTATTTAGGAAGAGCCTGTGAAAATTATTTAACTATAGACTAGATGAGTGTAAATTTTTGGCAATTCAGAAATACCATATTATAAAAAATTCAATAAATATAGTTTTTTCTTCAATTTTTCTGAGAAAAACTGTATTTGCATTGATTTTTTTTATAATTTTTCAATAAGAGGCAAAATTTTGTAAGGTGGACAGTTATAAACACCGTAATTATGATATTACAAAATGGTCTTAAAAAAAGGGATTATTATCACAGTGGTTATTTTAGTCGCAATTACTGCATCTAGTTTTATCTTTTGGGTCATTCCTCAAGAAACCCCATTGACTTTGGTAGTATCAGATTTTGAAAATTATATTGATGGGGCAAAGAAAATCCAGGAAGTTTTACAAGAGTCGACTGAAACTGAATTTCAAAATCTTTTAGATGGAAAAACTTTACCTGACGATTATATTGCGATATCAGATATCACATCATCGCAAGTTACTGCCCAGATTAGTGAATTTGTGACATCTAAACCGCCAAAAGAATGGCAAGATAGCTATATTAGCCATATGGAGGCTCTAAAAAAATTCAACTCATACATCATAGAAACAAAAGTAGTAGCAAATATGATAAAAAATAATAATACAGATACTGAAATTTTGCAGAAAGTAGAGTTGCTAAAATCAGAATCACATGAATTAATCATTAAATCAGATGCATTAAGACCTAAGTAGGCTCAAAACCGAATTATAATATTTTTAAAAGTTGGAAATCGTTAAAAAGCAATTCAGTGATTAGAAAAAGAATGCCTCAGAGATCTGACAAAATAGAAAAAGACGTCAGTGCATCCACTGCTAACAAATTACTAGTTATTTGTATTGACCGAGATAATGACATAGGTGAAAAAACAGGGATTATCACTCCAGTGGTTGGAAGAAACGCGTGTATCGAGGCAGCGCAGAGATTGGCATTGGAAGATCCGGAAGATGCAGACTCTAATTCAATGTTTGCTGCAATTAAAACATATGAAGATCTGATAAGCAAGGGATACCAAGTCGAAGTCGTAACTGTGGCGGGGATCAAAGAGAGAGGAGTGCAAGCAGACGAAAAAATTCTAATCGAAATAAAAAAAGTATTGGAGGTATTTTCTGCGAATGGTGCAGTTATCGTATCAGACGGGGAAGACGATGAAAGTGTCATCCCAGTTGTTCAAAATGTACTTGCGGTTGTTTCTGTTCAACGAGTGGTGATGAAAGTGAGTAGAAGTGTAGAGTATTCCTATGCAGTTTTTGGAAAATATCTACGAATGTTAGCATATGATTCAAAATATTCTAAATTTTTCTTGGGAGTTCCAGGAATGCTTTTGTTGATTGGAGGTATTGGAACAATTATTGGGTATACGCAAGAAATATTTGCAGTGTTAATAAGTATCGCTGGTGCAGCATTTTTAATTAGAGCTTTTGATATAGATAGAGCATGGTCTAATTTAACAAAGCCTACTCCGATGGGATTTATCAGGATATTTACAATGGTCGCAGGAGTTTTATTAATTCTATCATCAATTCCAGCTGGAATTAGTTCAGTAGATCAGAAATTAGTAGAAAAAGATTCTGAATTAATTACAATATTTGCAGATAAAATTATAATCGGTCAATTTGTTACTGGAGCATTACCAATTTTATGGATGGGATTGGGTGCAATTTTTGCTGGAATATTACTTAGTAATTGGATAGGAGGGGTGCCAAGACAGATTACGGATGTTTTAAGACTTGTAGTACTCATAGCATTATATCCCATAACATCTCAATTTATCACCATTATGATAAAAGATGAAAGTGCGTTCACATTAGTCCCACCTTTGTTGGCAGGTCTTGCTGCCACCTTAATCTCAGCTACTATTCTTTTTAAAAAATATAGAAAAAATAAAAGTCAAGAGATGGTATCAGACTAGATAAGAATTTCTGTTATCAGTTTAATTTCTGAAAAACACTGATATCATCTAGTATGTATTGATTATCAAAGGTGATTTGACATGAACAAGATAAAAGATACCATTTTCCAATTATCAGGATTATACAAAATTTATTCAACAAGACTTGAAAATGAAATACGTGGCGGGGATATTCCTAATCATCTTGCTTTGATTTTAGATGGGAATAGAAGATGGGCAAAAAGACATCTAGCTGTTGTAAAAACAGGTCATTGGAAAGGAGCAGATGCAGTAGAAAAGCTCCTTGATTGGTGTGAAGAATTAGACATTAAGATAATTACATTGTATGCACTTTCAGCAGAAAATCTTGATAGAGAGGATGAAGAATTAGAACATCTTTTTGAGTTGATTCGTATTAGATTAGAAAAATTATACAACGATCCCAGAATTCATAAAAACAAAATGAGAGTTAAAGGAATTGGCAGAATAGAACTATTGCCAGATTCAATTAAAGAAGTGTTAAAACGATTAGATGATGTGACGAAAAATTATGACAGTCATTTTCTTAATATTGCATTAGCCTATGGAGGACAATATGAATTAGTTGATGCTGTAAAAAAAATAGCTGAAAAGATCAAAGATGGATCACTAAATGTCGATGACATAAATAAAAAAGAGATAGAATCTAATTTATACACTTCATATTTACCACAATCATCACCAGATATGATTTTAAGAACGTCTGGTGAAAAAAGATTAAGTGGATTTCTAATGTGGCAAAGCGCTTACAGTGAATTGATCTTTATGGATATATTTTGGCCAGAATTTCGAAAGATTGATTTGATGAGAGCTATTAGAACATTCCAAGAAAGAAAAAGAAGATTGGGCAAATGATTAGGAAAAACGAAAAATGATTGAAGAAACGTCTGCAGGTATTGTGTTGTTTAGGAAGGAGGATTCCAAAGTTTTATTCTTATTATTGCATTATCCTTCAGGACATTGGGATTTTGTTAAAGGTAAAATGGAAAAGGGTGAATCAATACATGAAACAGCAATAAGAGAAACAAGAGAAGAAACAGGAATTACAGATATATCATTTTTGGATGATTTTGAGGAGTGGATCGAATACAATTTTCAATTTAAAGGAGAATTGGTTCATAAGAAAGTTGTTTTTTTCTTGGCAGAGACAAAAACTAAACAAGTTTTAATTTCACATGAACATCTTGATCATACTTGGATGGATTATCAAACCGCGATGGAAAAAACAACATTTGATAACGCTAAATCAGTTTTAACTAAATCAAAATTATTTCTTGCCAAGACTTTGCAGTTGTAAATCTTTAGCAATTTTTACAGGATTTTTATCCTCAAGGATGGTTCTACCTACAATTAGATAGTCAGTTCCAGATGAGAGGGCCTCTTTTGCACTTCCTCCTTGAATACCAACACCGGGTGAAAAGATATTCAGTGTTTTACCTGCCTTTTTGCTGCAATATCTAATAATTTTTGGAAAAGTTGTCCCTACAACAATCCCATCAGATTTAGAGGCAATAGCCCAATCTAAGAATAATTGGTACAGTTGTTGCGTTTTACCTATCTTAACTTCCATATCATATGATAATTTGGCTTCAGGAGCACTCATATGACATAATGTGATAACACCCTTGTTTTCCTTATGACAGGATTTTACCAATTTTTTTAGACTATCTAATCCCATAATTGGATTGACAATTACCGCGTCAAAACCTACATTCCAAAGATGTTCCGTAGCAACTCTATTAGTATTTCCAATATCATTTAATTTAATGTCCGCGATAGTTTGTAACCCATATCTATGAGCAGTTTTATTTATTCTAGAAATTTCTTTTGAACTGAGTGGTAATAATAAATGAAAATTTAGTTTAATTCCACATAGATAAGGATGTAATTCTTTAATGTTCTGAATTGTTTTTGCCTCTAGATTACCAACAGATAGATCGTAATCGTTAGCAAGAATAACTTTGCCATTCTTTTTTGAGATCTGAGAAATCCTAGTTTTGAAGGTGGCCATAATCAACTAATGGATGCGTTTCTTTCAGTTTTATAATTTTGATGTATGAATAACCATGCTCGGATGGATTTTCTACAAATGAAGGTTCAGCACCATTGGTGGTTGTAAATTTCAAGAATGGTTTTTGTGGATCAGAATCAAGAACAACATGACAGAAATAAGAGGTTCCTTCTTCATTAAAATTCATAAAAACGCCTACAAGCCATTTGTCAGTATGTGGAAATAAAAATAATGGAAATGGAGTTTCTTCAAAACCCCAAGTGAGTTTTGCAAGACTAGATAAATCTTCAAGCTCAATAGGTTGATATCTATCACTAGTTCCATTTCCAGGTTTCAAAGTATCTGGAAGAGATTTGATTCTTACAATGGGAGAATACAATTTACTTGCATCAGAAGTAGAATTTACAATGGTGGATTCTTCTTTACCGCCTTTTAATCCATAACAAATGTAATGACCGCTGTGTTCAAGCGGTGTATAATATACAATGGGTTTTTCTTTTAGAATATCCATTTGAACAGATAAAATTTTCTGGCCAAGATGATCATGAAGAAATGATACACGTGGTGCACGCTCAAGAGCACAAACTAATCTAGAAAATTCCAACGTAGAAGAAACTTCAATATAACGAGGTAACTTGTCCACGGTTATTTTTTGTGTTGTACTAAATTAAACTTACTTAAAATATTTCAGCCTATTTTCTTCTGTCAATTATTTCGTGCACGGCAGGACCGGTTCCAATTATAGTAACAGGCGTGTTTAATTTATCCTCAATATTTTTTATAAATGATTTTGCATCTTCAGAAAGTTTTTCATAAGATGTCATGCCTGCACAGTTAGGAAATATCACATCTAATTTTGTTATTGAAATTTGAGTTGCACTATTGAGCATAATTGCACGCCTGGCTAAATCAAAATCAAAATCAGCAGCACGTCTCTGCCTACCAGTTACAGTTCCAAATTCAGACCAACCTTTGCTTTCAGCTTCTGTAGGCGTAATCTCTTTTGCCAAAGGTCCAGTGCCAACACGAGTGACGTATGATTTGAAGACAACGATTATTTCATCAACTTTTTTTGGTCCTAGCCCAATATCAGCACAAATTCCAGAAGCGGTAACATCTTTTGAAGTTACGAACGGGTATGTTCCATGCCATAAAGATAGAAAGGTACCTTGAGTTCCTTCAATCAACACATTTTGATTAGCAGAAAGTGCCGAGTTTATTTCAGCTGGAACATCCACAATTAATGAAGTCAAAAAATCAATATCTTTTGCCAATTTTAAAACTCTCATTGCCCTATCCGCATTTGCGGGGCCTGTACCGGAACCAGTACTGCCAATCTTTTCTTTTAATTCACCATTTGAATCGCGAATTAGATGACTTTCTTCAATAATTCCACAATGTTTATCGATAAAGGAACGTCCAGATGCATCAAAATCTTGAATTTCTTTTAATAATATTTGTGGATTAATTACAACCCCAGGACCGATCATCAGTTTTGCATTTTTATTCAGAAATCCACTTGGAAGCATTCGAACTTTGTATATTTTATCACCATCTCTAATTGTATGGCCAGCATTAGGACCAGCACCACCACGAACGATGATTGTTGGATTATCTTTATTTGCCAAATAAGATATTATCTTTCCCTTACCTTCATCCCCAAAAAAACCGCCAACGATAACAGTTGAAGTCATAGTCTTAAGTTCAAATTTCGTTTATTTAAGCTAGAGTGGTTGCAGATGATTTAATATTCAATTAGAAACAGAATTGAGTATTGGTAGGACCAAATTATGCAGGAAATATAATAGTAATATTGGCAAATCTTCCAGATTTTCTTAGAATACCCGTTTTAAAAAAAAGGATGATGGAATTTTTTTCACTGTCAGAAATAGAAAAAAAAGAAATTATCAATAATGCTCTGGAAGCTGGACCTACAATCCCATTTCCAAATTTTTCAAAACTTTTTAAGACATGGTTGGAGATCTTAACTACATTTACAGAAGAGCAACGAAATGAATTATTTTCAGGATATATCAAGGAAATTTCAGAATTTCCACAAAAACTAATTGTATTTAATTTAGACGGAATATTAGAAATCTTCCTCACATTAGATACTGGAAAAAAGGATATTCTGGCCAATACGATTAGAAATATAATTAATGATCTGAATATAGAGAAAAAGCGAAAAGTAATGTTAATTATACCAGATAATGCAAAAAAACATTTGAAATTTTAGGTATCCGGAAGTTTATCTGGTTTTCTATTATCTTCATTAGTATAGTCTATTATTTCGCCTTCCGGAGAAAGCACACCAGCAAAAATTTTTTCATGTTTTTTCAATAGTTTTCTATGATCTAGCATGGACATATCAAGTCTCATTTCATTCATTACCATTACTCGATATTCTTTCCATTCAGCCCAACATTTGTTACAAACGGGATATTTTTCTGCAATCACATCAAGTTCCTCTTTATCTGGGATTGAATTCTTACATTTTGTACAAGTTCGACTCATGAAATGTTAAAAAAGGAACTCCTTTTATCTTTTATTGAAGATAGTGCTGATTTGATATTTCTCAAAGTTCTACCGGTGGAGCAACTATTACGGATTTAATGTCAGTATTAAATAATAATTTAATAGATTTTCTGAATTTATTCATTTTTTAAAGTATTTTCGCTATTTTTCTCTTGGAAGTTTTCCGTTTTCATCAAATTGCTCTTGAATATTAAAAGTGGCATTTCCATATTCTATGTTTAGTTTATTGTTATATTCTATGATTTCATTTCTAGTTGTGGCTGCTGCTTTTTGAAAACTTTTCATAGCATCCTCAGAGGACTTGCCTTCATTTAGTGCTTTTTCTTTGGCTTGAAGTCCTTGGTCTGTCTTTTTTTCCGTAAACAAAAATTGTCCCCAGAAAATATTCTTGACAGAAGAATCAATGTCGTTTAGAAACTGTAAGAATACATTTTTAGGGGTATTTGATTCATTTTTTTTTTCAAGTAATTTCAAGTCATTTGATACAGCTTCGACTGTTTTCTGTTTTTGTTCTTTGATATTTTGTGATTTTTCATCGATAGTCTTTTGTTTTATTTCTTTTTCATTTTGTAATTCTGTTTGAGGAAGAATTGTATTTGAGAAAGGATTTGGTTGGATTTCACTATTAATTATATTTGAAATACTTCCTCGAGTCATTGGGATGGATACATCGGGTTTAGTTCCTTGAGTAATGTTTCCTGTTGTAAATTTATTAGGTTCATTTGATTCAATTCCTTGAGGAAGAATTAGTAAAGGAATTATGGATTTACTGTCTTTTACATCATATGTAATTTTGGCATCTACAAATAATTTATCTTTTGTTGCACTTATTATGACAGTATATTGTCCATGGTCTGTTGGAATTGGGGATGTAATTGAAAACTTGCCTAATGAATTAGTTGAAATTAATATAGTTCTTGAAGGAAAACTCGCTTGAATTTGTACATCGTTGACAGGATTTCCATCAGAATCTGTCACTAGACCTGAAATAGAAGGATATTGACCTACCTTGTATTCGGATACACTGTTTACGGTCAATACTAATTCATCTATATCAGCCCAAATTTGAGGAGTGAGAAACAGACCTAAGTACAAAAATAGCATAACGGCAATTAGATTATACATTACCTATTCTGGAAAAAAATGAAAACAATACCATTTGTCTAAAAATCTGATCATAATGATGAATATTTTTGGAGTAAGATTAAAGAGTAAATTATAGAATAATCAGAGTACATCTAAACGATTATTTCATGATTTTTCCTTCATAGGTTTAATTCCAATTTATTTGTCCGAAAAAAAATACGACATGAAAAAAATTTACCTGGGTATGTGAATAATGGCGAAATACTTTCATAATCCATAAAAAGTTGGAAATGATTAATTTTATGCCATTACAAATTAAAACATGTGTAATATTACTATAATTATGAGTGCAACCAATCAGCTTCGTGCGGACCATGATCAAATTCGCCGTCTGGAAAAAGTGATCTCAAAGTGTTCTCAAGAGATATACAAAGGAACACATATTCCATTTTCAGATATAGAAAAAATCACTATAGTGATTTCAGATTTTGTAGATACAATTCATCATTCTAGAGAAGAAAATTCTTACTTTCCATGTGTTGCAAGTTATGATACATTAAAGGATGAAATTCGAAAATTTATGATCGAGCATGAATTTGGGAGAAATATTGCAAGAGAGATTTCGAGACATCTACGTCGATGGAAAAATGGGGAAGATGCAAGAGAGCCGGTAGCTAGATTTTTGAAAACATATTCAATATATCTGTTTGATCATCTAAACAAGGAAAATAAATTTTTTGATGAAGCAGAGGCAACAGTTTTGTCGAAAGAAGAGGAGACGGAAATGTATGAGCAGTATAGATCAGTTAATGCCATAGTAAAAAAGATAGATGAAATGATAGCAGAGATTGATTGGCTTGAATCAAGGCCATGGTTTTAAAGAAATGATTGATTTAGATATCAAAATTTGTCTTTCATATAATTAACTTTTTGAATGTAAAGTAATAATAGATAACAAAAACAAAACCAATTGTGAAGATAAAATGTCCAAAATGTAAGAAAACTGCAGAACTATCGATGGATTTCTCTTTAGTCAAATGTGAAAACTGTGATTTAGATATGAGCTATGGAGAATATGTCAAATTTGTGGCACATAATGAAGCAGCATATTCAGACATTCTTGGAGATTATACTGGTAGCACTGAGGGTCAGACTGCAGGTTCATTAGATGAGTGGGATTAACAACATGGTAAGATCATTCAGCAGATTAAAATAATTAGATTATGAATTGTTAAACATCATTGGAATTTCTATTAGAAAACATATTAAACTTGGTCGGATTTTTGGTAGGACTTGTAATAGGAATAATGGCCATAATTGGATTTAGAAATACAGGTAGTCCCACCTTATTCAGATTAACAATTGCATTTTTTTCAATTAGCATTGGTTTTTTTGTAATATGGTTTGGATATATGCTAGAAGATTTTGTAATAAAATCAGGCAATATAGAAAGATGGATTCAAACTTTAGGAATTATCATTCAAACAGTAGGTTATTTTTTCATAGCATTTTCACATAGTATTAAATCATTTTTTCCAAAATCAAGACATTTTAGATCAATTGGAATTTTTCCATTATTTGTAGTATCATCTGTACAAATCGAACACGTCTTTAGATCTGTTTCATTTATCTTACTAGCTTATGGTGCAATTGAAACTATGTTATCATATTTTGAAAACAGAAATAGAGGAGCCATATCTGTCGCAGTTGGATTAGCACTATTAGCCCTTGGAGAATTTTTAGGATGGTATTCATTTGTATTTCCAGAATCCATACTTTATTCAGTTTCCATCACTATCAAAATTGGAGGATTAATTGCATTGTTCATTCCAGTAAGTAAAGTTCCTTTAACAAAGATGAAATTTGATGAAGACATAGAGTAATTAGTTGTCAGGCTCAAATTAACAATAAAGTCAAAATTTGTCAAATTCTTTTATCTTTTTAGTATATTGAAAAATATCAACCTACTATCATAGAAATATCAAAAATAACTTGTACAGGGATAAACATGGCAGAATACAGAACACATATGAAAATTATTGGAGATATTTTATCTACAACTCGTGATGAGCTGCAAGATGTAGATGGGGCAACGGTAACTTACTTGATTAGAAAAGCCAACATATCACATTCAAGAATTTCTAGAATTCTTAAAACTCTAGTATCTCAGGGATTGTTAGAGCAAACAGATACACAGGGTTCAAATAAATACAGAATAAGTCAATCAGGTCGAGAATTTCTTCAAGCATATTATACATTCACAAAATTTGCAGATAATTTTGGATTAACAATTTAATCGTCTTTTTCTTCAAATTCGTCTGAATCATCGTCAAATTCATCCTCAAATTCATTATCTTCATATTTAGATGATGGTTTAGACATATTATACAACTAAAAAATTTTTGAGCGTTAAAAACTTATTCAAAAGAAATGAATAATTAAAGAAAAAATATGAAGAATGTAATTGAAAGTTAAGTGTAATCAAGAAGGCATTGAAAAAGCAAGTGGAATAATCAAAGATGGTGGAATCGTTATTTTTCCAACGGATACAGTGTATGGGATTGGTTGTAATCCATACAATAGAAAATCAATTCAAAGAATTTACAAAATTAAATCAAGAGAGAGAACAAAATCTTTGCCTATTTTGGCTTTTTCCAAAGAGGTTGCATCTAAGATCGTAGAGTTTGACAGAGATTCAGAAAACATTGCAAAAAAAATTTGGCCAGGACCATTAACTATAATTTTAAAATTAATTGATGAAAAACTTAAAGAAGCATTAAATGTGACAGATAAAGTCGCAATTAGAGTTCCAAATCATCAGTGTACTTTGCAGCTATTGGAAAAATGTGATTTCATAGTTGGAACAAGTGCAAATATTTCTGGTTCTCATTCATTTAGAGATCCAGAAGAATGTTATAAAAATATTCACAACTATGATCTTTTCTTGGATGGTGGAACAATAACTAGTCGTGGAGAATCAACAATAATCGAATTTATTGATGGAAAATTGAAAATTCACAGAGAAGGAGTTTTAACACAAAAGGAGATCTTGAAAATACTTTGAATTTAATAATTACCTGTGCTAGACATTTAGAAATAGAAACTAAACAAGAATTAATGAGTATTTTAGAAAAAATAGGAGATCCTAAACCTTCAATAATAATTACGAGCATGTCAGGAATTTTGACAGTTGAGACTACCCTAGATCCAATTGACATAGTCAAAAAAATGAAAGAAATGTTGCTAGATGAACCATGGTGTGTCAGATACTGTCTAAGAGTAATTCCCATTCAAAAGGTCACAGAGACTAAGATTGAAGATATTGAAAATGGAGTTTTAGATTTAATCAAGTTTATTTCGAATTCAGAGGCATATAGAATATCAATTGAGAAAAGAAATTCAAATATTTCAAGTCAAGAGTTAATTTCTAGAATAGCAAACAAAATTAACAATAAGGTCTCATTAGAATTTCCTGATAAAATAATTTTGATTGAAATTTTAGGAAGTACGACAGGAATTTCAATTGTTAAAAAAACAGATATTTTAAGTGTAGAAAAAACTAAGCGGAGTATTTCAGAGTAAAATTGCAGCTTTTTCTAAAAGTATATCAGCAAGTGGATTTTTTGTAGAAATTACACCAAGTTGTTTGTCACTTATTTTAAAATATTTTTTTAAAAATGAAGCATTATTTTTTGAGAACATCTTAACAGAAATTTCACTCAATTCTGCATAAAGTGGATCTAATATTTTTTTATTACCCATAGCAATCAGGATAAAATTTTGTTTTGGTTTTATTCCAACAAAGTTAATTGCATCAGAAATTTGAGATGAAATGGCAAAACGCATCAAAATATCCATTTCAAATTTATTTGAAAGTAAATTATCACTATCATAGGAATAAACAGATAGGGAAAGAATTTTTCGAAGGTGATAATTGTTTAGGATAAAATTACTAGATATTGCCTGAAGTTTAATTTTAGGATATTTTTTTCTAAGTTTATCAATATACGTAACATCAATGTTATTTTGGTTCTTAATTTCAATAACCTGAATTAATTTTTTAGATATATTAAAAAACAACCTATCGGTGGATCCGCCATGAATTATAGGAATGATACTTACCACATCATCATTTTTTATTTTAGTCATTTTTCCTTCCATAGCAGATGAATCGATTCCGTTGATTGCTATCAAAATATTTTCAACATCTAACTCAGGTGTATTAGTGGGTTTTAATTCTAAGAGTAAATCAAGAAGTTCTTGAATTGAGATATCTGATTTTTCAATTTTTAACTTATCTGTTGAAAAAGACTTTTTTGCCCCCCCCACAAGTTTAATCATTATCATGTTTTTGATCATTCAAAATGTTAGAGATTAATTTTCTTTTGTCTATCTTTTTATCCTTCTGTAATATCACTTGTTTCAGGATCAGACATTACATCTATTTCTTCTTGAATTTCATCGTCCTCCTCCACGCTAGAAATTTTTTCTTCAAGGGTAGAATTTTCAAGTCGAGCAGATTCTATTTGAGATTGTTTTATTTTTTCTTCACGAGTTTCTTTTTTGATAAATTTGGTAATATAACCTGCAATTTCATTTTTTAGTCCTTTTGAACGAATGATAGCTATTTGATCTAACGCCTTTTTATTATTAGCAAAATCTTCTCCAAATTTTGACTTGTGTATATCAAGTACTTCATAAGAAAGACGTTTGATTCTATCCATTAATCGTTTAGTGATTTAGGGTTTTTTATACCTATATTCCTAGGAAAGATTTTGAATTTTCTTCCAATAATAAAGCCATTTCATCATACGATTTGCCTAATATTTTTGACGCACAAAATATAATGCTTGGAATAAAGCAAATTTGTCCGGATTTCATTTCAAAACACTTTGAAAACTTTACAGGACCATCGGTTTCAACAAGAATTTTTTTTTCAAGTGTTTTAGATAAAAGCATCTGCTTGTCATTTGCATAAATTAAAACAGGGCCATATGAAACAAAAAAATTCATATCCATTGCTTTTTCAAGTTGTTTTTTGCTTCCATCAAACCAATGAAGTAGTGCGTGTTTAGTTTCATAGGAGGTCATAATCTGAAATATGTTATCGAGGCTTTTTCGTGAATGAATGGATACTGGTTTTTGGAATTTTTCTGCTAGAGAGAGAAGAGTTTCAAAAACATGGGTTTGCCTTTTGCTGTCTTCTGGATATTTTACATATGTAGGATCTAATCCAATCTCTCCAATACCAGAAACATGTTGGTGGTTTTCACCAATTAGATCGATCATTAAATCTAAATCATCATTTGCACGTTCTGGATGAATTCCAATAAAAGGCAAGATGAGTTCACTTTTTTTCCCAATTTCCAAAGTTCTTTTAGAATCCGCCGTATCCATTGAGACGCAACATGCTTTAATGTTAATATTCTCCATTCCTTTAATTATATGATCCAAATCATAGTAATAGTCTGAATCAGATAAATGAATGTGAGAGTCATATAACCAGGTCATTGCTTTATCAACTTTCAAAATAGTCTGTATAAATCGATTTCTTAGTGATATTTTTTCACTCATAGTCTTTTATCAGAAAAATGAAAAGAATGACTAATGAAATCGTCAGAGCTGGGAATTTCAGCGATGTATAGAATTTTAAAAAAAGCAGGCGCTGAGAGAGTCAGTGATGAATCTGCAGAAGAGCTAAGATCCATAATTGAAGAATTGGCTAACAATATTGCAAAAAGTGCAATAGATATGGCTTCTCATGCAGGAAGAAAGACGGTAAAAGCAGAAGATGTTAAACTTGCTTCAAAACCATTTATTTAATTTTAAACTGAAGAGTTTAATTATTCATTTTATGTTTTTTAAAATGGTGCGGTGGCAGAACGGTTATGCGTGAGCCTGCAAAGCTTATACAAAGGGGTTCGACTCCCTTCCTCACCTTTCAATAATTTAATCAAGTTGAACTATTACTTGTCCTTTCATCCAAGGATGTAACGTACAAAAATAATTATACGTTCCAATATCTTCAAAAGAAAATGTGAATGATTGCTGAGGATCTAAATATCCACTATCAAACAGTTCATTTGGATCATCATAAAAACCTGATGTGACACTATGAAATGCTGAATCTTCATTCATCCAGGTAACTAGAGATCCTTGTTTTATCGTAATTTTTGATGGAGTGTAGCAAGAATCAGTTGTTTCACATCCAGGACGAGAAACCTTAGTGGACATTATAACATCGACTTTGTGGGATATTCTTGGTTCGTCAATGCCCTTGACAATAGTATTTTGAAAAAAGATAGTAGTTACCAACGTCATTCCAACTATTAGCGAAATTGAGTAAACTATTCTTTTTTTCCACAAATTGTATCACATATAGAACTGAGGTATTATGTAATTACCAAATTCTCTAAATATATAGCATATTAAAATAATCACTTGACTTACAACGGCAATGGATTGCTGGAATATATCCCAGGTTCACATACGATATTAGCCCAAAAAAATTCCAATACACCACTAGAAGGTTTTTCAGAAAATGTTAAAGGAAGTATACAGGAGTATATTGAAAATTCAAAAAGCGAGGTTGAAAAAGGTAATAATTTTTTACAGTGGGTTCTTACAAGAGTATTCGAGGCCACAGAGGACGATGCAGCAGATGCGATTGTGGATGGCGCAAATGATCTCGGCATTGATGCATATCTCCCAGTAGATTTTTCAGATAACACTATTCGTCTATTTCAATCAAAATATGGAACATCTCATTCATTTGAAGCAATTGCCAAATTCAAAGAAGATGCAAAACGCCTACTTGGAAAAGACGTATCAAAAATGAGGCCTGAATTAGCACAGCTTGTTACGAAAATCAAGGAAAAAAATTTAAAGATAAAATGTTGTTATGTGACGGATCAAAAAGTAGAATATCAAGATGAGTTGATCGAAATCATTGATATTGAAAAAATTATTCAAAAATTGTGGGAGAGAATAAAAAAACCAGCTGTTGGAAAGAAATCATCAATAAAATTAGAAAGAATGCTTCGACATAACAATACAATTCTTGGAATTTTAAAATTGAGAGAATTAACAGAGTTTGTTAGCAAGAATAGAGACTATGTTTTTGAATCAAACATTAGGCAATGGATGCAATTTAAAACAACTGTGAACAAAGGATTGCGTGAAACTCTTCAGAATAATCCAGGAAAATTTTTTTATTATAATAATGGAATTACAATTGTAGTTAGTGATTTTGAAGAATTGGGTGGAAATATTATTGAACTTCATGCACCACAAATTGTGAATGGGGCGCAAACATCTAATTCAATTTTGGATCATTCAAAACGAACCAAAAACATGGATGGATCTATGACAGTCACCATAATTAAAGCAGATGATGAGCAAGAGCAAAATAATATAACAAAATATAGAAATTCACAGAATTCAGTCAGAGGAAAAGATCTTGTGTCCTTAATGGATTTTCATAAATCAATTAAATCTCAATTAAAAAACTGTGGATATTTTTATGAGATTCAAGCTGGTTCGTTTGATACAAAATCAAAATCAAAACAATCAGAGTACGAAGGGGATCTAATATACAACGATTATCTTCCAGATAATCATAAAAAAGTGATTGTTGCAAAAGATGCCATTCAAGCTCTTGTAGCCGGAATAGAACAGAGACCTACAGAGGCATATAGCTCTCCAGCCCAATTTCTTCCTAGAGGAAGTAAATATGACGACATATTCAATGATAATCTCAAAGATGATTATAGGATTTTACTTTATCCATATTTGGTTAAAGAGTACGCAAAGAAGACATTGAAATATGGAAAACAGGGAGGACATAAAACAAAGCGTTATGCAACTTTGTTTTATGTAGGAGTTTATTTTAGAATTTTACATAAAAAAATTTTAGAAACTAAAGGAGATTTTAAGACTGATGCGAGAAAACTTGAGCCCATATTTCGAAGTTTTAAATTAAATACAAGAATTTTAAAAATTACAGATGTTGTAGTTACAAAATTTTTAGAAGATACAGCAGTAGATGATGAAATTGAATTAGCAAATACAAAACATAATTTCTTCTCACAACACGTATGGAATGATTCAATGCTTAGAGTCGTAGACAAAAAAATAAGGCAAGAAGAAGAGGAAATTTTATCCTTAAAAAAACTTGCAAGTAATTTGTTTTAGATTTTTATAGGTAGTAGTCCAACCAAGTAAAAATTTGCAGGAGGTTTACATTGGTCAGACTGTCTACCTAGATTTCCTATAAATTAGTATTATTTAACATGATTTTTTAGAGGTTCTCAATCCAGAATCTTTTTTATATAGAATAAAGAGAGCAGAGTTACTTTGGGATCTAAAGAAAAATGTACTGCATGTAATGATAAAATATCTCTTCGTTTCAATCCCATGGAAGAATGGGGGATTAATGGTCCACTTTGTGGGAAATGTTACTCAAAAAAAATCAATGAGCATTATCCTGGAGACCATGTCAGAGTAAATAAAGAAGAGTAGATCTAGTCAAATTTTGAAAATTTGTTAGTATTGAGACAATTCCAGGCAAGAGAATCATCTTTTACATTTTTTTCTTCTAGAAAGGCAATATCGGTGATTGTTTTTTTCCTTTTCAATAGAGTTATTTGAAAAGTAGAAAATTTTTTGCATTTACATTCTTCGTATAAACAGAGATCATTATCACTTTTATCATGATCTTCTGCTGCATGTCCGCAATTACATAATGCATCATGTTTTACATCCTTGAGAAATTTGGTTGCGTAAACACCTAACCTCAGATATGCTTCACCGCCATGTCCCTTCTTGAATCGCTCATAATTTTCTGATTTCGGTAAAACTTTGAAAAACGAGAAATTTGATTCTGGTCTTTGAGAATCTGAACCCATTATGAACCAGTATTCATCATCTATCTCAACAAATCTGATCTTTATTGAGGAATCTAACCACCAATTGATTACATCGTGCCAAAGTGTTGAAGCCTCTTTTCTATCAGTAAATAGTGGAACAACATTCATTCGAAGGTCATAATAACGATAGGCCACACCTACAAAATCATCAAACCAATGAACAGAAGATTGAGAGGGCAGTATAGAAAAAGTCAGGCCAGAGTATATTTATCTGATCTCAATTGATGGTAATACCCTTATATCTCGGTTTTTAATAAACAGCGTAATGGTTTCATATAGAACAAGTATGCAAATTGTTGCAGATCTTTTGACTGCTACCGAGCAGTCAGGTCAACAAGGTATCAAAACAACGTCATTACTAACTAAGGCAAACCTATCACATTCCAGGTTATCAAAATTCTTAGAAAATTTAACAGGTTCAGGACTAATCAACAAAATAGAATTTGATGGCAAAAATACGTTTGTAATAACAGAGAAAGGAAGACAGTATTTGGAATCTTACTCAAAATTTGCAGGTATTGCAGAATCTTTTGGGTTAGAACTATAAAATTATTTTTTCGATCTTCTTTTGATATTATCTTTTTGTCTTTCCTTTCTATCTTTATACGAACTGTAGAGAATAATTATTGATATCCCTGCAATTGATGCATAGAATAATAGAATAAACGGTTGTTCTCTGATTTCCCCCGTAGCAGGAGATATGAATGCTATCGGAATTCCAACAATAAGAAAAATCATAACAACTATGAGATATTTATCCACGATAATCATGATTTACAAAACCATATATCTTTTTGATTTGACATAGCGATATTAGAAAAACTATGAGTAAAATTCTTGAAATAATGGGATTCATTTTGGTAGGAGTAATGATATTATCCTTTGTAGGAATAATAGATCCAAAAAATGCGGGATTATCACCCTTGTTTTGGGGATGTGCAGGTGGAACATTATTAATAATCATATACAGAAAAAGAAAACAAGATCAAACAAGATAGTTTAATTTCATATTATGTTATGAATTGATCAAATATTTATGAATCGACAGATCTATAAAGGAGAATTCAGGGTAAAATGTAAGATAATATGGCAAACGAAACTAAGCAATGGTGGAAAGGTTTAGGAAAAGAATTGCAAATTGATATAGAAAAATTAGATGATTAAAAATATTTAAAAAAACCAAACAATTTTAAAAATCATTAAATGATAAAGCCTCGGGTGGGCTCCGACCCCACGACCTAACGCTTACGAGGCGTTCGCTCTACCAGGCTGAGCTACCAAGGCACTTTGCGATGATTCCACCAGAGTTAATAAAAAGCCTTTCAGAAATAGATGATGTGAAAAAAACAATTTCTGGCATTAGGGGTATATTCGGAGATGATTTTAATCTAAAAGATGCATTATATTTTTGCAATAATTTTTCATCATTAATTGAATCTAAAAAGTGTGTAATCGGTAAAGATACAAGGCCTTCAGGGACAATGATCAAAGAGACTGCATCTGCAGCATTAATGAAAAATGGAATAAATGTATTTGATTTAGGTACTGTGCCAACCCCAGTTGTTTTTCGTGAATCAAGAAAATATGGAGCAGGATTGATAATTACCTCATCACACAATCCATTAGAATGGAATGGAATGAAATTTATCGTGGATGGGAGAGGAATCAATGAAGTAGAATTACCAAGAATTCTTGAAAATCAAGAAATTTTAAAAACAAAAATTGGTACTGAAGAACAAATCACATCATCGTATCTAGAAGACGCAAAAAAAATAATAGGCCATATAGAAAATCAACCGAAAATTGTTATTGACATAGGAGGAGGAGCTGCAAAAGAATTTGCTCCAAATTTGTTAAGAGAGTTAGGATGTAAAATAGAAGTAATTAATGAAAATCTAAATAATTGCACAAGAGGTCCAGATCCAACTGCAGATAGTTTATCAGATCTAATTGCATCTACATCTGAAAAAGGAATTGGATTTGCTTTTGATTTGGATGGAGATCGTTTAGTAGTAGTAAGAAAAGGAAAAAAGCAAACACCCGATGTAACTCTAGGACTAGGAGTGGCAAAATCTTTGGAATTGGGGTATAAGAAATTTGTTTTGAGTATTGATTCAAGTATTTCAATTGAAAAATTTATCAAAGAAAGAGGAGGAAGTGTAAAGCGATCAAAAGTGGGCGAAGCAAATGTGATAGATTTGATGTTGGAAACAAATGCCCAAGCAGGCGGAGAAGGTAGTAGTGGTGGCTTTATTTTGCCAGAATTTAATTATTGTAGAGAAGGAATTCTTACAAGTGGCCTCATAGCTTCAATGCTAGGAAATTCAGAATTTGACGAGGTATTAGATTTTATGGAAAGTTATGCACAAATAAGAGAGAAAATTAAAGTGGATTCCTTGTTCCATGACAAAGTCATGGAAGAAGTATCCAAAAGATTTGCAAAAGAATATTCAGATGTAATAACACAAGACGGGATTAAAGGAATAATAGATGAAGATAGTTGGGTTTTGATCAGAAAATCAAACACCGAAGACATCATTAGAGTTTCAGCAGAATCAAACAATGTGGATAGATGTAAGGAAATTGTGAAAAATACATTAGAATCAGTAAGACAATGTTATGAACATGTTAGATGAATCAACAATAATCAAAATTTTTCAAAAGAGATTAGGAAATAAAAAATTTGTTTCAGAAGATGTTGAGGTATTCAACATTGGAAAAACAAAAATCATAGCTAAAGTGGATACTCTAGTTCAAAGCACAGATATTCCACCAAAAATGAAAATCCGTGATGCTGCAAGAAAAAGTATTGTTGCATGTATTAGCGATTTTGCTGCAAAAGGAGTCAATCCTCAATATGGAATGATCTCTTTGAATTTACCTAAAGGTATTTCACGCGCAAATATTAATGAGATAGCAAGAGGCTTGAGAGACGCCTCCAATGAATTCAACATCACAGTTCTAGGTGGAGACACAAATGAAGGGAAAGAAATTGTAATTCATGTCTGTTTATTTGGGATAACAGAAAAAATCGTCAAGAGAAAAGGAGCAAAAATAGGAGACACCATATTTGTTACCGGTCCATTTGGATATACTGCGGCAGGACTTGAAATATTACTTAGAAAAAAGAAAGGCGATAAATATTTTGTCAGAAAGGCAATCAAATCAGTGATTAGCCCAGTTCCAAAATTAGATTTTGGCATAAAAAATAGGAATTATTTCACATCATCAATGGATTCTAGTGACGGTCTTTCTACTACGTTAAATGAAATGGCTGATCAAAGTAAGTGTAAATTTATCATAAATAACATTCCGACTGGAAAAGATTTAATCAAATTTGCCAAATCGCACAAGATCACTCCAAATAAGTTGGCATTTCATGGAGGTGAAGAATATGAATTTGTTTTTACTACTTCAAAGAAATTTAAATCAGTAATTAAAAAAAACGCCGTACTGTTGAAAACGCCGATAATTGAAATCGGTCAGGTTACCAAAGGTAACGGAGTTTTTCTTGAAAAAAATGAAAAACTTGTCCGTTTGAAAGATTTGGGGTGGCATCACTTTAGGAAATAATTACTCTCCAGAGTAAAAATCATGTTCAACTTTTTGAACTATGTTGAAAATTGATTCAGATAGTAAACCAGACACGCAATCTTTGATCCACATTTCATCAAGATACATTAATCTATTCATGTCAGATGCAGGTAATTGATTTGGTTGAAAATCTGGATACGATGTATGTATTTCAAATTCCCCTTTTGGCAATTTTCTTACATTTTTCTTCTAATGCGGTTAAAGCAGAAATTTTTGCGTTTGGAATTAAAAATTGGAAAATCATTGAACCTGCCAATGCAAATGCAATAACAATAACCAGTATAAGCCAAAAGACAGATCCCATACAATCCCGAAAATAACATAGTATTTGTGTAATGATGAATAATTCTAAAGAGTGCCCAAAATAAGATAGATTCAAAAAATCAATGTTTTTTAAACCCTTTAAGAGTGAGTAAATATTGTCAGAAATAGAATCTGAGATTGAGGAATCACCAGTTGAAGAGCAAAAATCAGAAGCTGTGGTTCAAACAAAATCAAGACCAGAGACAAAGACAGAAGGTCCAGAAAAATGGGGGATTGCCCATATTTTCAGTAGTTTTAACAACACAATTATTCACATGACTGATCTTACTGGTGGAGAAACTGTGTCCATTAGTTCTGGTGGAGTTCATGTTAATGCAGATAGATACGAATCATCTCCTTTTGCTGCAATGAAAGCTGCAAATGCAGTAGTAGAAGTTGCACATGTTAAAGGATTCACAGGATTTCATATTAGAGTAAGGGCTGTTGGAGGAGTAGGTTCCAGAGTCCCAGGTCCAGGTGCACAAGCTGCAATCAGAGCTTTGGCAAGAGGCGGATTTAAAATAGGAAGAATAGATGATGTAACACCAATTCCTCATGACACCACTAGGAAGAAGGGTGGAAAAAGAGGAAGAAGAGTCTAGTCCAAGATTTTAATTCTTATATTGCAACCTTTGGAATGAAAATAATCAGTCATAAATGTGGTAAATTTTTGAGACGTGGTGTTCAAATTATATTTATTTAACATGTCTGCAAATTTTTCTTCAATTCCATTTTGCAAGTTTGGTTTAAAACCTAGTTTGAAAAATGTCCATCCAAATTTTGATGCTGGCTCGCTAAAAAAATACCCGTCAGAAATCCCAACTAGAGTCCCCATATGAGATAATGTTTTTTTTATGAGTAGTAAATCATCGCCATAATTTTTTGTGCTTACTTCAAAAATAGTATCCATTATTATTCACCATCATTGGATAACTTATTACTTAATTTATCGGATAGGGATACAAATTTTCCATCTTGTTCTACATTGATCTTAGTTTGCATTCTTATGTTAAGACCTATAGATCTAAATAACATTAGTAATTTTCCGCCATCTATGTTTTCAGTGATTTCTCCAGATGTAATTAGTTCTGCTAATTTTTCTACGACAGTTTTTGTATCAATTGAAAATTGTAATTCTGCATTTTCTAATACTTCAATGCCTCTAAATCCCAGATGTGTGATGAGGATGTCACGAGGATTTTTTGTTTCTTTTTGTTTTAAATTATCTTCAGATTTTTCTATTTCTTTTCTAGAAGAAATATTTTGTTGCATTTCTGCAAGTCTTTTTGCCTTTAATCTTTCAAGTTCAGAGTCGTCGTCACTCAACCTTTTATCACACCTATAGGCACCAATTTTGCTACTTTAGTGGCTATTCCTAGATTATGAGAAACGTTGACTACAGCATCAACATCTTTGTATGCTTGAGGCGTCTCTTCCACAATACCATCACGCGTTAATGCCTTGATAATTATACCTTTATCACCAAGGGATTTTCTAACATCGTTTTCTGTGAAATCTCTTCTTGCTTTTGATCTTGACATAGTTCTACCAGCACCATGAGCAGTAGAACCAAAACTCAAATTCATAGAATTTGGTTGTCCAAGCAATATCCAGCTGGATGTTCCCATTGAGCCTGGAATTAATACGGGTTGTCCAAGATCTCTGTATTTTAATGGAACTTCATCTCTATTTGCAGGAAATGCACGTGTTGCTCCTTTTCTATGCACTACAAGTTTTCTTTCTTTTCCATCCACTTTATGTTTTTCAACTTTAGCTATATTGTGAGCAACGTCATAAACTAAATTCATACCAAGATCAGATTCTGTTTGGTTGAAAACTCGTTCAAAAGATTTTCTTGTCCAATGAGTAATCATTTGCCTATTACTCCATGCAAAATTTAATGCTGCAAACATCGCTGCTCTATACGCCTCACCTTCTTCAGATGTATTTGGAACACATGCAAGTTCTCTATCTGGTAAATGAATGTCATATTTTTGTAAAGCTTGTTCTGATATTCTTAGATAATCACTGCAAACTTGGTGGCCAAAACCTCGTGAGCCACAATGAATTAAAATTGTAATAGTTCCTTCTTTAATTCCCATTCTTGTCGCTGCTTCTTCGTCATGAATTTCTGTAACTTTTTGTACTTCAAGAAAATGATTTCCTGAACCTAAACTTCCAAGTTGGGGAGCCCCCCTCTTTCTTGCTTTGTCTGAAACTTTATTTGGATCAGCATTTTTTATTTGTCCATTTTCCTCACAAACGTCTGCATCGTCTGATGAACCATAGCCGTTATCAATTGCCCAATTAACTCCTCGTACAAGAACCTCATCAAGCTGAGAATTACTTAATTTTATTGCGCCTTTAGAGCCAACTCCAGATGGAATTGAACTAAAAAGATCGGTCACAAGTTCTTGTAGTTTTGCCCTAACATCTTTTTCGGTTAGATTTGAACGAAGTAATCTAACGCCACAATTGATGTCATATCCCACACCGCCGGGGCTAATCATGCCTTCTTCTGCATCCATAGCTGCTACACCACCTACCGGAAATCCATAACCTTCATGACCATCAGGTAAAACTATACTATGACCTACAATTCCAGGTATAGATGCGACATTTTTTGCTTGCATGATAGTTCTATCAGATAACATTTTCTGTAGCAATTGTTCATCAGCATAGATCTTTACTGGAACTTTCATTCCAAGATTTGAATCTGCTTCAATAAGATACTGATTTTCTCCAATTTTTTTAGGAGTTAAAGTAGACATAAGGAATGGATAAATTTTACTTTAAGCCAATTTAAATCATAAGTAAATTAATCATTTGACTTTCGCGATTATAATACTAGAATCACCAAAGAATCTATGATTAATTTGGCAACTGTAGCTTACAATTCACATAAAGTTATCAAATCTACTAATGACATGGAAATTCCTCGCTGTATTGCATTGTTTGAAAGTGCAACAAAATCTAGAGTTACTTTCAAAGCTTATCTGTATAATGTTAAGAGATTCATGAAGTATTGCAATATTTCAGAATTCGATGATTTGTTAAAGCTTGATTCAAAATTTTTGAATCAGAAAATTGAAGATTGGTTGATTTATTTACGATCCAAGGTAAGTCCAAATTCAATTCCTACAATGTATTATGGTTTAGAGTTATTTTTTGCCATGAATGATATGGTAACTAACACAATAAAGTTAAGGAGAATGTTACCTGCCAAGGTCAAAAAATCTGGTGCTAATCCATGGAAAACAACAGATATTAGAAAAATGCTTTTGGTAACACGTCACACAAGAGATAAAGCACTAGTTCATTTCTTGGCATCTACAGGAGCTCGTATTGGTTGTATTGAAGGATTAAAGATTAGAAATATTGTAGATATGCCTTTAGAATGTAAAGCTGTATTGATTTATGATGATGATAAAGAAGAATATTGGGCTTTTCTGACCCCAGAAGCATCAAAAGCTGTACAAGATTATTTTGCTGAAAGGGAACAAGATGGTGAAATAATTAATTTAGAATCACCTGTGTTTAGAACAGTCTATGGAAGAAAAAACAAGAAAAATCCTAAATCTTTAGGTATCCAATCTGCAAGGTGTTCGATTTATCGTCTAATTGAACAGGCTCGAATTGTAAGGGAAAAACAAGGATTTTGTTTTGATATTCAAATGGACATGGGATTTAGAAAAAGATTCAATACAATTTTAAAGGTAAATTCGGAGGTAAATTCCAATATTGCCGAGAAGTTAATGGGTCATAAACGAGGATTGGATGGTTCCTATTTTGTTCCTACTAAAGAGCAATGTTTTGAAGAATTTAAAAAATCAATTCCAGAATTGTTGATTGATGAATCTTTGAGGTTAAAGGAAGAACTGAATAAGACTTGTCAGAAATTAGATAAAGAATTTTCAAAAAAAGATATCAGAATGCAAGAATTAGAAGACAGAGCAAAAAGGACAGAAATGTTACTTGTGCAATTAATGAAGAGATTAGAATCCTAATGGCAAGTATGATTTAGAGATTTCAGAGGAATACCAATATTCATCACCAGAATCAGTAAACCATAACTCACCACAAATTTGACAAGTGCATTTCCATTGTTGAGTTTCACCATGCTTTTTTGGCATTTTTCTAATAGTCCATTTGAATCTATTCGTTTTTCCTTCTTTAAGACAATTTGGGCAAGGTTTTTTTTCTTTTCTTAGAAATTTTGGTTTTAATTTTGAGTTTTCGTGATTCTCAAAAATAATCTTATCACGAAATTTGTTGAAACCTTCTGTAAAATGAACGAACACGAGACATTGTGGACAAAACAATCCTACTGTTAGTTTTTTTCTTTCGTTGTAAACTGAAGTAGCCAAAAATTGACTTCTACATTTTTTACAATTCTTTCCTAACATATTGAGTGTAGCTTACACTACAGATTAAGTTCTTTGGTCATTTTAGTATCAATGGCAACCAAAAAGGATGAAGTTACTTGCATTCAATTAAGCAAGAATACCAAGTCAAAACTTGACAAATTAGGCACAAAATCCGATACTTATGAGAGCATTATCCTAAGTTTGATGGATTCTCCATGTGTCAACCAACCAGGTGAAAGTGAGGAGGAATCTGAATGAGTAACCAAAATGATTTTTTTCCAGAGATTGATCCAAAAAAGAAACCTCAGAGACCTGAACCAATTTGGGAAGACTATGAAGATGATTTCGAAGAAAATTGTCCCGTTTGTAATTTACAGTTAGGAATTCATTCAACAAAAGATATTGTCATATGTGCATTAAATGAGATAAGAGGTGTTCACCCTAAAGGGTGAGATTTTACTCTCACCCTAAAGGAATGCTATGTATTTTCTAAATGTCCCTACAATTAAAAAAAGTTTGTGTAGTCATTTACTGATTTTGAAATATCCACAAGGAACAAGAAAATGTTTTGCTTGTTGTGTTAGATGTTCTTTTCATGTAGAGGTAAAAAATTGAAACAATTATCACTAGAACAAGATTGGTATCTACTGCCAGAAAAGCGAAGTAAAGACACTATAGAACCTAAAGCAATATTCACAAAAAAACAATTAACAGAGAAACAAAAGTCTTGGTTAAAATCCCATGATGAATCTAATTGGCAAGAAATTATTCTAACACAGGATTACACAAATTCGGAAAAAATTTCTAAGAAACTTGTTTGGAAATTACCAGGAACGTTTGAGAAAAAAGAAACCTGTGGTCAATGGATAACAAAAGGTTGTGATAATGTATTTGGTCATCCAGAAAATAAAAAATTTGTAAGACATTCAAAGCGTTCTTGTTTTCGTTCAAAGTGTATTGCTTGTTGGTTAGAAAAATGGTTGGCTAGAGAATCACACAGAGCAACACAACGAATTGAAAATTATATTGAATTTTTTAAACAAATTCAAATTGCAAGATCACCCAATTTACAAAGAAAATATCTTAATCCAATTCATGTCATAGTTTCACCCTCTTGGAATGACAAGTTTATGTCATTCGACCAACTCAAAAACAAGGCTAGAAAGTTAATTGAACAGGCAGGAATTGAGGGAGGTTTGATGATTTATCACCCATTTTCATTAGATGATAAAACCGGTCAATGGGTAACTAGACCACACTTTCATGTTGTTGGTTTTGGTTGGGTTATAGACACAAAGAAAATTTCTGATTCGGATGGATGGGTAATCAAAAACAAAGGATTGCGAGATTCTCTTCATTCTACTATCTACTATCAGTTATCTCATGCTGGAGTATCTGATGATGTTCATTCAATCACGTGGTTTGGCTCTTTAGGATATAGGGCAAAGTATTCTGACAGATTCAAGGTTGAGGAAGACGATGAAAGTGATTTTTGTGATTATTGTGGTTGTATGTTGGTAGATTTTGAATATGTAGGGCAAGATAGGCCTCCTGACTATGAATTTGTTGGATTAGTCAATGTAAAAGATTGGAGAGCAAAAGAAACTCTAGAGCAAGCTGTAGATCGTAAAAATAGATTCAAAAAAGAAATTCCAAATCATAATACATATTGGAATCCAAAAGCAAAACAGGCTTGGTTAGAATCTGAAGAATTTATCAAAACAATTACAGAATTAGAAAAGACATAATTTACAAACACTTTCCCAATACACCTAATTTCATTGAATTATTAGTGATATAGCCTGTAAACTTCCTCTAAAAATGCTTCGTCATATTCAAATGCACTTGCATCCCATTCCATATTAGGTGTGATTCTTTCACCAATATCTTTAATCTGAATATTCACATTAATTGCACTAAATTGGAGTAAATCATCTTTATTGTATACCATTAATGATGCTCCATTTGCAACTGTGCAAGTATTGCTAAATGATTTGTAAGAATCATTTCCACTACATGAAGTATAGACTTGTCCTCTTCCATCAAGAACTAATTGAGGACTAGTTCCAGGCGTTAAGACATAAATTAAAAATCCGTTAGAATCACTATTAGAATTTGCAGAATACGAAAAAGTGCCAGTTGATCCATCATCTAAACAAAATGGGATTGATTTTGCTTGACCTTCATCTAGTGTTATTGTATTATCATAATCAACCGAAAATCTCATTGGTGTTTGATAGTACATGATATTGTTTGGATCATTACTATGGTTAAATCCTAATGAATGACCTAACTCGTGCCAGAAAACTAATGTGACAGTATGTGCATCAAATGGTTGCCATTCTCCAATACAGTTACTTGCTCCCAAACCAATTTTAATATGTGATTTGAAAATGGCTTCTCCCAGAGTGTGACTACCATAGTCTTTGACCCATGAGATGTAGATGTCACCTTCATTAGGATCATAGACTCTTTGAATATGTAATTGCTCAATCTGAGTTTTTTCTAATTCATTAAGGATTGCATCAATTCCTTCTGAAACACCGTCTGAAGCATAATTTGGAATTGGTTCTACGTAAATTTTGATGACTCCTGTTATCAATCCTTTGACTACAGGATTAATCTGAGCCATTTGTTCTAATTCTTTACGTCTTGAATCATCATTATTTTTGAAAATGTCTTCGGAAATTAGTGATTTTGGTTCATTGTTAATTTTTTGTTCAGTTTCAATTTTTTGTGGAGGTTCGTTTTGGTATACTGATAATCCAATTATTATTAATGAGGTGATTACAATACCTGCGCCAATTCCAACTCCCACAATAATGCCTTTTTTGAAACCCATTCTTTGTGATAATGATGTTAATTACTATGAATTATGTTTATTCTGACGTCTTTCACTTCCAAACGATTTCTATTTTTGGAATAGGTTTGGATTTATCTTTAATGGTAGTAACTACGGGTTTTAGCGATGGTTTTTGCTCTAGGTCTTGTGGTAACAGGTGATAATTACCCTCATCAATACGATTTTCACATAGATATTGAATCAAATCCCTAAGAAATTCTGATTGACATTTTCCTTCATTATTGCAAAGTTCTGTGAATTGGATATGTAGTGTGTTATCTAATTTGGTAGATACTGTTTTCATAAATTGTATAAATTGAGGTAGATCAAAAAGACTTTGGTTTATTCAGTATATACTACGAATAGACCAGAGTAGACGGAGTATAACAGAATCTAGCTAATTTTCGTAGACATAAGTAAATTAATTTTTAGGAAAATCTAATCCTATTGTTTAATTTAAAAAAAAAGAAAAAGAAAGTTAGTTACTTCCAATTATGAATACGACATTTGCTGTTGTGGTTACATCTTGATCAGATGAGAATATTGGTGTTGGTGCAGATGACTTTGCCATACTGTCATATGCCATTTCATACATTGGCATAGGTGGTGGCAATCCAAAATCAGATAGCGAGACCATCTTTACTCCAATAATCTTGTGATTCAATGGAACTAGAGCGTTCTCTGCTTTCTTTTGTGCATTTTGTACTGCCTTTCCAATCAATTCATCGTTGATCTGTAATTGCTTTTCAGGAGATAGTGTAAAGTATACAGAATCTACCCTGTTTGCACCAGCTGCAACTGCGCCGTCAATAATGTCAGCTGCGGAATTTAGTTTACTAGTTTCTACAGTCACTGTATTTGTAACTCTATACCCTATTAGTTCTTGTGTCCATCTTTTGGTGATTTGATCTTCATATCCTTCATAGACTGGATAGATGTTAAAACTGGCAGTACTAATGTCGTCTTCGGCAATTCCAACAGACTTGATTGCATCAATTATTTGATTCATTGATAAAGAGTTTGCATCAAGTGCATCTTTTGCAGTCTTGTTCTGGATTTCTACACCAAATTTTACAACTAACAAATCAGGTGCTGCAGAAGATGTTGCAGTACCAGTCACAGAGATTGTCTTTTCCCTTGATGGGAATGCTGTTTCCTCTTGTGCAGTCACACCCTTGTTTCCAAGATAAAGTGAACCTACTGATGCCAACACAAGCACTGCAAGTGCAATACTTGTCATAACAGTTAATGTCTTTTTTGGATTTGTTAATGATGTTTTCATTGTATTGTATAAAGTAATTTAGAAGATAAGGTTTGATTAAATTTCAATTTAACCACAAGTCTTAATAAGAAAAATTTAGAAATTTATGAGTGCTTTATAATCCATTTTAATGATAGTGAATAATGTGTAGAATTAAATGATTCCACGGCTATTTAGATTATTCAATGCAACAATCAAATTTTCTTGTGTAATCAATCCATATTTGAACCACTTTACATTGTTGTCCTTAAACCAATTTGGAATATTTTTTCCATCAATTCCAATTTGAGGTAAAAATTCCTGATCAGACATGCTAGATTCAGAATATCCTGCCCATTTGTCAAATGCATCTAAGAAAATTGGTGGATCTGTATTAGTTTCAATTAATTTGTATTTTTTCAAGAACTCAACAAAATTATCAAAATTTCTAAAACATTTAACACTCCATCCAACTTTTTCAGCATTTTATTATATATCGTAGATCTAAAAGAATATTGAACGATTCTCAGCAAAACGACATATTTCTCTTGGTTTTTCATAGATATTGATCGAACGCAAGTAAATACGATTCAAGTCATTGTTTGGAATCATAAAAACATGTTTTGATAGATGTTCGAGAAAAATTGGGCTAATTTTATCACCACAAGTAGATTTATTTTCAATGTATATTGATAGTAATCATTGGCAATTCTACCAATAGATAGTGGGCGCTATGGGACTAAAGAAATGATGGACATATTTAGCGAGCAAAAGAAAGTAAATTACCAATTGGAAATTGAAGGAACAGCTGCCATATCACAAAGTGAAATTGGAATAATTCCAAAAACTGTAGGAAGCATAATTTTCAAAGCTGCGACCTCTGGAAAAATCACTGTAAAAAGAGTTAAAGAGCTAGAAGCAAAAAGTGATCACGATACAGCTGCCCTAGTTGAATCATTAAGTGAAAAATGTACTAAAGATACAAGACCATGGATTCATTATGGATTGACAAGTAATGATTTGGTAGATACCAGTAATTCTATGCAAATGAGAGATGCATTACAAATTATTGAACCTAAAGTAGCCAAATTGGCATCATTATTAGCAAAAAGGGCAATCAAACATGGCAAAATCCCAGCAGTGGGAAGAACTCATGGTCAACATGCAAGCATAATCTCATTTGGATTAAAATTTGCAAATTGGGCTGCAGAGATGGCAAAGCATGTAGAAAGAATTGAAGAGATTAAAAAAAGAGTATTAATTTGTAAAACACTTGGAGTTGTAGGTACAGGATCACTTATGGGTGTAAAATCCCTTGAAGTTCAAAAACGAGTTGCAAAACGCTTGAATCTTTTCCCAATAGAGGTTGCCACTCAGATAATTCCCAGAGAAAGATACGCAGAGTATGTATTTGAATTAGCTCTAATTGGTGCAACTTTGGAAAAAATAGCAGTGGAGATTAGAAATTTACAAAGAACAGAAATAGGTGAAGTTGCAGAGCAATTCAAGAAGGGTCAAATGGGGAGTAGCGCAGTCCCAGTAAAGAGAAACCCCATAAAGAGTGAAAGAGTTTCATCATTATCCAAAATACTACGTAGTCAGATAAGCATAACTTTTGAAAACATACCGCTATGGCATGAACGAGATCTTTCAAATTCAGCAAATGAAAGATTTGTTCTTCCTACAGCATCAATTCTAGTTGATGAAATGCTAGAAACCATGATTAAAATAATTTCAGATCTAATGGTAAATGAGAGAAAAATTATAGAGAATTTGTATATTACTAGAGGACAGATATTTGCAGAATTCGTTTTGGAAGCATTAATAAAAAAAGGAGTTCCAAGATTTGTTGCATATAGGGATGTGCAAAGGGTTGCCTTTGAAGCACAAGATAAAGGAATACAGTACAGCGATGCAATCAAAAATGATAAAGCATTTTCTTCAAAGCTCACAGAAAAGGAAATTGATTCAATATTTTCTCCAGAAAAACATCTTGGTGCTGCCCCACAAATTATAAGCAATGTTAACAACTTGGTTCAAAAAACGGTTAAAAAATTTATTTAAGATTTAACAATGCTTTATGGATTTTAGAACCATATTGTAGGGCTTTTTTTCGTTTTGTGTATGAAATTTCTGGGACTCCAATATCGCTGGCTAATTTTCGTATAATGTGTTTTCGGAGCATATCTTCAGAATTATGGATCTTTTCTGATATCGGGATAGTTTTGGCAAACTCTATGAAATCAGCAGACAGTAATGGTTGAATAATTCTAACGTTAAATTCTGATGCAATTTGATTTACCGCTTTCATCATTTTTATTTCATTATCTAATTTGGAGTTCATAACTTCAAGAACACTAAATTCGCCTTTAGATATTGCCTCTCGGTAGGCATTGTATCCGCAAAATAATTCATCGATCCCATTTGCAGTCACAACAATATTGATTCCTAAGCTTTTTGCAAGTTGCGAAACATAAAAAAATGCAATACAATTTTCGTTCCAAGAAAGATTGTCAGTCTTTATTGTTTGTTTAACTTTCTTAGATATAGTTTGAAAAGTGTCAGAGTCAATCTCTAAAATATTATGAGAAAACTCAAGCTGGCGGTTAACTTCTTTTGCAAATAAAATATCGTGTGATGCTGGAAAACCAATTGTTAACAAAGTGATGTCATAACCCATATCTGAACAGATTTTAGAAACTAGTGTACTATCCACCCCCCCAGAAAATGCAACACCAATTTTCTTGTCGGGTATATTTTCTTTAATGCAAGTTTTAATTTCTTCCAGAAGTTGTTTTTCCATTTTATTCATCAATTATCTTACAATCGGTAATACAAAACATCTATGATTAATTCTATTCTTTAACTATTAATGTAGTATTTGAAATATAAAATCATGATCAAATTATCAACAGAGTCAATAAAAGAAGAATTAAAAAATCTTAGAGGATGGACTATGGTAGATAATAAACTACACAAAGAATTTGAATTTGATGACTTTAATCAAGCATTTGGATTTATGACAAGAGCTGCAATGCACATAGAGAAAATAAATCACCATCCAGAATGGTTTAATGTCTACAACAAGATCACGGTGGATTTGACAACTCATGATGCAGGAGGAATCACTCAAAATGATATCAACTTGGCAAAAATTCTAAATTCGCTAGAATAGTTTGAAATTATCAAGTGGAGTAATTTTTTAATTTTGTACAATACAGAATTTATATACAGAGTAAAGCCAGATGACTTCACATGACTTCAAATCCTGCAGTACTAGATTCAGATTTCAGATATATTGACAAGAAAGGAAATTTGATGAGAACTAGAACGGAATTAACTATAGCACAAATGCTTGCATTTCTTGATGAAGATTATGAATATGATTACAAATTATTATTGAAAAATGGAAATTCTGTAACTATTGATTTTAGAACAAAGAAAGGATTGATTGAAGTGATAGACAATGATAACGATATAAAGAAATACAATGAAATCAAAGATAATTTACCTGAAGAAAAAGTAATGGCAATAGGACATCCAAAGTATACTGCCCAGATTAAAGAATTACAAGATATTGTATTCTATGATAAAACACCTCAAACAGGTTCAATATTTCTAGAAGATCCATCATTTTCATTTGATTATGCACATATTCTTCCGCTAGTAGAAAAATGTTCTATTTTGCATGGACATACATCTCTAGTAATGGTGGAATTGGTTGGACAAATGAAAGATAATCTTCTAGTGGATTTTGGAATAGCAAAAAAAATTATTAAAGAAGTTGTAAATGTGTTTGATCATAAATTTTTCATTAATAGAAAATATCTAAAAAAGGAAGATGATTCTCACTATCAAATTCAATTTGATGGACCAAGGGGTATGTTTGATATTCAAGTTCCAAAAAACACAGCATATCTTTTAGAAGGAGAAGCTACGGTTGAGAATCTTTCAATTGAAATAATTAAATTACTTGCACCAAAAATGCCTCAAAATGTAGAAGCTGTAGGAGTTTACATTTACGAAGGATACAATAAAGGATCTCACATCATTTCAAATATTTCAAGATAGTTAAGAGATGGAACCAAAAATTATAGAAAAAGCTTGGAACCCAGAGTTAGAAAAAGAAATTCTGAGACAATGGACAGATGAAAAAATTTATGAATTTGTACCAAAAGAAGATAATTTTACAATAGATACCCCTCCACCATATCCATCTGGTAGACCGTGGCATATTGGTGCAGCAGCACATTATTCGCAAATTGATATGATAGCACGCACGGCAAGGATGGCAGGAAAAAATGTCTATTTTCCAATAGGAATAGACAGAAATGGTCTTCCTGTCGAGATGTATACTGAAAAAAAATACAACATCAGAATGCGAGAAACTGAGAGGGGTGAATTTTTAAAATTATGTAGAGAAGCATTAGATGATTTAGAAAATGAGATGATACTAATCATGAAAAATTTGGGAATTAGTGGAGATTTTTCCAACTATTATAGAACGGATTCAGAAGAATATAGATCCCTGACACAATCCACTTTCATCGAGCTGTGGAAAAAAGGGCTGGTATATCTTGCAAATAGACCAAATAATTATGATTGGGTTACAGGTACAACCATCGCTGATGCAGAAATCACATATGAAGATTTACCAACTAAACTAGTCTATATGAAATTTCAGATCAAAGATACGAATAAAGAAATAATCATTGCAAGTACAAGGCCAGAACTTCTTTGTGCATGTAAAACAATAATTGTGAATCCAGATGACGAAAGATACGCAGAACATATTGGTAAAAAAATAATTGTGCCAATTACCAATGTGGAGGTGGAATTAAAAATACATCACTCGGCTAAACAAGAATTTGGTTCTGGAGCAGTTATGGTATGCAGTTATGGTGATCAAAATGATGTAGCATTATTTAGAGAATTGGAATTGAAAGAAATTGTTGCAATTGGATTAGATGGAAAAATGACAGAAGATGCAGGGGAATATGCAGGGTTGAAGCCAAAACAAGCACGTGTAAAAATTATTGAGGATTTAATCAATAAAGGATTCGTAGAAAAAATTGAGGACATAGTTCACAGAACTCCTGTATCCGAACGGAGTAAAAATCCAATTGAAATAATTCCGATGGAGGAATATTATCTAAAACAAAAAGAGTCAATTCAAAAGATGAAGAAATTAGGAAACGAAATTACGTTTTATCCTGCAATGCATAAGCAGATCTTGATGAATTGGCTAGAATCCATCAATATTGACTGGCCAATATCAAGAAGAAGGTATTATGGCACTGAAATTCCTATATGGTATTGCAAAAATTGTTCTGAACCCCATGTTCCAGAGCCTGGGAAATACTACAGACCATGGGTAGAAAAATGTCCTATTAGTCAGTGTTCTAAATGTAAGGCTATTGAATTTGTAGGTGAAGAGAGAACATTTGATACATGGATGGATTCTAGTGTTTCTCCTCTTTTTGTGACCAAGTTTCACAAAGATCAGGAATTTTTCAACAAAGTATATCCTACCACCATTCGTCCTCAAGCAAAAGATATTGTAAGGACATGGCTATACTATACACTCCTGAGATGTGAGCAACTTACTGGGAAGAGACCATGGTCAGAGGCATGGATTATGGGATATGGTCTTGATGAAAAAGGGATGAAAATGAGTAAGAGTAAAGGAAATGCGATTGATCCTTTGCCAGTAATTGAAAAATTGGGTGCAGATACTTTTAGATTTTGGAGTGCAAGTGAGATTAATCATGGATATGATTTTAGATGTAATGAACAAAAAATTGAATCAACAAAAAAATTTCTTAGCAAATTATGGAATGTTTCCAGATTTTTGTCAAGTTTTCCAGTCATAGAATTAGGAATTCCAACAGCTACTGATGAATGGATACTATCTGAACTAGACAATTTAGTCAAAGAATGTAAAAGAGGATACGATGAGTATAATTTTTTTATTCCTGCAATTGCAATCAGGGAATTTACATGGAATCTTTTTGCAGCGCATTATATTGAAATGGTTAAAGCGAGAGCATATGGAATTGGATTTTCTGATGAAGAAAGAGATGGTGCAATTCACACATTACATAAAACATTATCAACAATTTTGAAATTATTAGCACCAATTACACCATTTATTACTGAATACCTTTGGAAAATTTTGTATTCATCAGAAAGTATTCACAAACAACATCAGGTTGAATCAGATTCAGAGAAGAATGTAAATAAAATTACAAAAGAAATTGTGGAATTTAATTCCAAAGTTTGGGGTGAAAAAAAGACAAAAAATCTGTCTTTAAAAGATTCCATTAGTATGATAATTCCAGAAAGTCTAGAGTCTTTTAAGAATGACTTAAAATCCATGCATAATTTGGTAGATGATTGAATCTAAAATTACACATGCATGATTCCATTTGAGATCAGATATTGAATTCCAGATACAAATTCGGTGTCTTGAATTAATCCGTCTGCCCACCAACCTGCATTATTTTTTATCCAGTCTGGAATATCTTCACCTGTAGGCTGGATTGATTGAGTTTCAGGTATAGTCATGATTCCTTCTTTAATCAGATATTGAATTCCAGATACAAATTCGGTGTCTTCTATAAGATCTTTGGACCACCAACTTGCATTATTTTTTATCCAGTCAGGAATTTTTATTTCCGAATTTGAGATCAATTGATTTGGCGTATTTGTTCCAATAATTTCAATTATAGAATCAGCTTTAAAAAATGGAATAATTAAACTTCGTGAAGCAGAATTAGTTTCAGTTTCAACAAAATTAGTTTCAAAATCATCTACCAAAACATAAAACATGTCATCATTTAATTCAAATTTTGCGTCCAAAATATCTCTAGGAATGGTGATTTCCAACGTTCCATCAGCTTTCGTATCCATGGTAACAACTAATTGATGAAAATCAGGATCAAGGTAAATCGACTCAATCTTACCATTTTCAATATTATATGTAACATCAAAAGAATCTATTGAAACTACCCCTGTATCGGCAAATGAATATGTAGTATAGGAATAAGTTATGGCACTTAGAAAGATAATCACTAGCAAAAGAAAAGATTGATGGGGGTTTTTCATCATTAATCTCCAGTTGGAATTTTATCTAAAGTAGAATTGGTGAAATTGTTTTCTGTGTGAATTTCCTCTGGAAGTGAAGTTATTTTACTCAAAGTTGCAGTTCCATTTAGAAACCACATATGAGAAATTTGACTTTGTGGACCTATGATTGAAACTTGTGAATTTTCAATTTTGTTAATCGAGATATCGGCATTTAGAAAAATTTTCAGTGTTGTATGAATTTCCTTCAATACATCATCTTCTAAAAACGCTATAATTACAAGAGAATCTTTGACGTCGGATTGTCCTGATGATACAGTACGGGCTTTACCGAATCCGCAATTGAAAAAAGTTTGATCAACAATAATTTGACATTCAAGTAACTCCAATTTGAGACTAGAACTGCTTTTATCATATGTACCAAAATTCATTTTTCCAGTTACATAAAAGGGTGTTTGAGATTTATCAAATATTTTTGAGGCCTGTACAGAGTCAAAAACTAATTCATATGTTTCAAGATAATTTGAATCATCAATTCTTTCTCCCAAATAACTTCCATCATTTACTTTTTCAAGGATATTTTGAGTTCTTGAATCTAATTTATCCAAATTTACAGCAAGGTTTTCACGAATTTCTTTCGATTTTTTAAATGGTTTTTTTTCTAATTCCCCAGATTTTAAAGAAAAATTTTCAGCATTTACAGATGGTTGCTGGTTTGTACTATTTTGATACTTTTCTTTGATTTCATTAAATTTTTCATTGTATTCTTTAGATTTTTCCATCTGTTTTAGTTCAAGAGTTTCTCTATGAAGTTTGAGTTCAGTTTGTTCCTGCTCTAACTCTTTTTGTTTTTTTTCTATTTTTTCTTGTTTTTCAGTTTTTTCCTGCTCTAACTCTCTTTGTTTTTTTTCTATTTTTTCTTGTTTTTCAGTTTTTTCCTGCTCTAACTCTCTTTGTTTTTTTTCTATTTTTTCTTGTTTTTCAGTTTTTTCATCGTTGGAAGACCCAGGATCCTCATTGTTTCCATTAAGATTTTCAGCAAAAACGCCATTCATAAGAAATTGACCAAATGATCCAGCCACTAAAAGAAGTGCCACTGTAATAGCTAAAATAGAATTATCGTTCATTTTAAAAAATAATTCTCATATTAGTTAAAAAGAATTTCTTGTAATTTATCATGTCTAACTAGTTTTTGATTTTTTAATCAAATTTACAAAATATTTGTGTAAGGAGACATCTTTTGTTAGTTCGGGATGAAAGGCAGTGGCAATAATATTTTGTTTTTTTACAGCGATTATTTTATTATTGAATTTTGCTAAAACCTCGACATCAGAACCAGTATCAGAAATAGATGGAGCTCTAATGAACACACCGTTGAATTTAGGAATATTAATTGAATTCATGCAAATATCTGCTTCAAATGACTCTTTTTGTCGGCCAAAAGAATTTCTTTCTAGTTTAATGTCAAGTAAATCTAAAAGGGGTTGATTTGTTTTTCCAACAACACGATCATTTGCAGTTTTTGAAAGTATAATCATACCAGCACATATTCCAAAGACAGGCATTCCATTTTCAATTTTTTCTTTTATCGTCTTAAGAGATCGGTTTACAAATGAAAGTTGGCCTATAGTAGTACTTTCTCCCCCTGGAATAATCAAACCATCAAGATGAGAAATTTCCTCAGTAGTTTTAACACCATTAACAGTTCCACTTATGCCTAATTCTTTAAGTGCAGTTTCAGTAGATGAAATATTTTCATTTACATCGCCCTGAATCGCTAAAACTCCAATATTAAGACTCATGCAGAACTTCCACGCTCTTGCATTCTTAATTCTAAAGTCTTAACATCCAATCCCAACATTGATTGTCTTTCATCAATCATTTTTTGTGCTTCTTTTACTTTTTCAGATTCATTCCAAAAAGTAGTTGCCAATACAATCGCCCTTGCCCTTTCTTTAGCATCATTTGCATTAAAGATTCCAGATCCTACAAATATTCCATCACACCCAAGAGACATTAAATATGCGGCATCTGCAGGTGTTGCAATTCCACCTGCTGCAAAATTAACAACAGGTAATCTTCCAAGCTTTGCAGTTTCTTCAACTATATCGTAAGATACTTTGAATTCTCTGGCGATTCTAACAAGATCTTGATTATCGCCAGAATCATAAATTGCCTTGATTAATCTTAATTCATCATTTACTTTTTTGATGTGAGTTACAGCCTCTGCAACATTTCCTGTACCAGGTTCTCCTTTAGTTCTAATCATTGCAGCTCCTTCTTCAATTCTTCTTAACGCTTCAGATAATGATCTTGCTCCATTAACAAATGGAGTGGTAAAATCCCACTTCCAAATATGATGAGTTTCATCAGCAGGTGTCAATACCTCAGATTCATCTATCATATCAACATCGGTTTCTTCGAGAACTTTGGCTTCGTAAACATGACCAATTCTACATTTGGCCATAACTGGAATTGTAACTGAATCCATAATATCCTCGATAATTCTAATACTTGCAGTTCGAGCTACTCCCCCTGCTTTTCTGACATCAGATGGCAGTTTATCTAATACCATTACAGATACAGCTCCTGCTTCTTCTGCAATTTGAGCTTGTTCAACGGTAGTAACATCCATCACCACGCCATTTTTTAGCATGTGAGCAAAACCTCGTTTCAAAGTAGATGTTCCGCGTAAAATATTACCAGAATCTGATTTATCATAAATTATTCCTTTTGCATTAATTCTTTCCCCTGAGAGTGATAGCATATTCAGAGTTTTACCAAAGACTATTTGTACCTATTCACTAATTTGTTCTTCGATTTTATCGAGTTCTGATTCAACCATAGAAATTATTGGAGGTATGAATTTATCAGTGGCATTTTGTTCTGGCCAATGAATTTGGTTTACTCTTCCATTTATGGTAATTTTGATATTTGATTTTTGGTAATCAGTTACATTATCACGAATTGGAAATGATTCAGAGGGAATTGCTATAAAACCAGTTTCTTTAATTAAAGCTTTTAATTTACGAAGTTTTTGGTCATCAAGATGTATTATAATATCTGGTTTAGGATATCCATTTTCAGTGACCGTGTATTTTGTTTCGCCGTTATTTTTAATTATTAGAATTTCAGTTTTTTGAGATCCAACTCTTTCAGTAACACCAAAAGAAATTTTCTTTAATTGGTGTTTTGTATATTCAATTTCAATTGTATCGTTTGGATGAGCTGCAGAGTATGGAATATCAAATTTTGTTATTAGTGGAATAACAATTAAAATGGCAATTATAACAGGGATTAGCCCTATTGCTAGAATAATTGGTTTTACCATAATTTACCTTAACAGTAGTGGAACAAGCTTAATTGCAAATAAATCTTGGTTAAAATAACTTAAAATTCCAGTCTATTTCATTCTTGTTTGTGGGGTCGTAGCCTAGCCTGGTAGGGCGACAGTGTATACGATAGATCACCGCTAAGGGCTCCAAAGGTAAACTAAGCTAAACTGACTCACGGATGATGTAAGTTTGGAGCTGTAGTGACCCGTAGGTCGCCGGTTCAACTCCGGTCGGCCCCACGTCAAAATTAATTATTTATTTCTCAAAACATTAAGTGCTGACCCAGCCTTGAACCAATCTATTTGAGATTTGTTGTAAGAATGATTAAGAGAAATTTCATCTTTTACTCCATTTTTATGTGTAAGGATACATCTAACCATCTTTTCGGGTTCTAATGTATTCAATCCAACAAGACTAATTCTATCATCTTCTTGGATCTTGTTGTAATCATTTGGATTGCTAAAAGTCAATGCCAAGATACCTTGTTTTTTCAAGTTTGTTTCATGAATTCTGGCAAGACTTTTAGTAATAACAGCAGCACAGCCCAAATATCTTGGAGACATTGCAGCATGCTCTCTACTACTCCCTTCACCATAATTATGATCACCGATAATTACCCATCTAATTCCTTTTTCTTTATACTGTCTTGCAATTTTTGAAAATGATTCAAGTTCACCATTTAAAAAATTTTTTCCCTTTCCAACTTCATCATTAAATGCATTAACTGCACCCAAAAGCATGTTGTCACTTAGGTTATCAATATGACCTCGAAGTGACAACCAAGCCCCTGCAGGAGAGATATGATCCGTAGTGCATTTTCCTTTTGCCTTTATCATTAGCGGAATTTCTTCAAAGTCTTTTCCATCCCATATTGAAAAGGGCTCCAGACGTTGCAGCCTTTTACTATTAGGATTAATAATTACATCAATATTATCGGAATTTTCAGGAGGAGGTACAAAAATTCCTTGGGGTATGATGAATCCTTTTTCTGGAACTTCGGGAGCAGGTTTAGGTGGTTCAAGTTTGAATTTTGTCCCATCCGCTGCTACAAGTTGATCTTTTAGTGGATTAAATGACAATCTCCCACTCAAAGCAAATGCGATGATTATTTCGGGGCTGCCAATAAAATTCATAGTATCTCGCTTTCCATCATTACGTCCGGGAAAATTTCTGTTGTAGGATGTAACTATCGTATTTTTTTCTCCAGATTTTAGTTCAGATCGATTCCATTGACCAATACATGGACCACATGCATTAGCTAAAACCGTAGCTCCGATATTTTTTAACGAATCCATTTGACCGTCTCTTTCAATGGTACTTCTGATTTGTTCAGATCCTGGAGTAATTAGTAAAGGAATTTTAGATCTAATTCCTTTTAATTTTGCTTGCTCAGCTAAACTAGCTGCTCTTGACATATCCTCATAAGATGAATTTGTACAACTTCCAATTAATGCAACGGAGATTAGATCAACATATTCATTATTTTTTACATCATTAGCTAAATTAGATATTGATCTTCCTAGATCTGGAGAGTGTGGTCCAACAATATGAGGTTCTAATGTTGAAAGATCAATTTCGATGATTTTATCAAAAAAATTCTCAGGATTTTCTTGCACTTCAGGATCGGCAACGAGTAATTCTTTATTTTTATTTGCAAGTTCAGCAATTTTTCCTCTGTTTGTAAATTTTAGATAAGTTTCCATTCTTTGATCATATGGAAATATTGAACATGTTGCACCAACTTCTGCACCCATATTGGTGATAGTAGCTTTTCCAGTACAACTGATAGATTCTGTTCCAGATCCAAAATATTCAATAATAGAATTAGTTCCTCCTGAAACTGTTAGTTCCTCAGCTACTTTTAGTATGATGTCTTTTGGTGCAGTCCATCCATTTAGTTTACCAGTTAACTTCACTCCAATTCTTTTAGGGTAAAGTAACTCCCAGGGCATTCCAGCCATGGTTTCTGCTGCGTCTAATCCGCCTACCCCAACTGCAATCATCCCCAAACCACCAGCATTAGGAGTATGAGAATCAGTACCAATCATCAGTCCACCTGGAAATGCGTAATTTTCAAGAACGACTTGATGAATGATTCCTGCACCAGGCTTCCAAAAACCACAGCCATATTTGCTTGCGGCTGATTGCAAAAATTTGAAAACCTCATTGTTTTCATCAAGAGATACTTTCATGTCGGTATCACCATCTACTTGAGCTCGGATGAGATGATCACAGTGAACTGTTGTTGGCAATGTTGCTTGTTTGAGTCCTGCTTGCATAAATTGCAACATTACCATTTGCCCAGTTACATCTTGTAATGCTACTCTATCAGGTATAAGGAAGACATAGTGTTTACCATCATCAAGATTTTTGTCGTTAACTACCTCAAAATGACCAGATAATATTTTTTCGGTAAGTGTAAGAGGTCTTCGGATTATTTTTCTATATTTTTGGATATTTTCTTGTAATTTTTTATAAACACAAGATACTAATTCTGAAGTAGTATCTATTTCCACGTAATGCACTCGGTTTAACCTAAATTTAATTTTTACAATTCAAAAAAATACAAGAAAAATTGCACCAGGCGTGCTAATTTCTTAACAATTATAAGCCAAAAGCAGCTTAGGATACCATAGTTGTGGAGTTATAAGTATTATAAAATGAGGTGTCTGAATGGTCAATAAAGGTTTTCCAAAATTTGGGATGTCACAAGCCGGTGCATTCGTTGCCGCATTAAAAAATTATAATTTACCAGATTTCATTTTAGAATTGGTTTCAAAAGAATGCAAGTCAGATCTTCTTGAAAGAGGGAGAATAGATGACAGATTACAGAGTATGAATGACCAAGCATTGGAGCTTTTACATAAAGTATTTGTAGGTTGTGAAGAAGATAGTGCTGGAAAGTATGCACAGTATAGATTCTTTGCATATGTTTCTAGTATGTACCATAAATGCGAGATTCTAATAAATGAACCAATTCCAGGAGCAGCTGGAAAAAGTCATAAAATTCCTGTCGCAGTAAAAAATAATGGAATGTATATTGCAGTTGCACAGAATAAAGCGACAGGTAACCCTGTAAATAAAAAAGAGACCATCAAATTCTACGAAATGGTTGATGATATTAAGAAAGGGGAACAAGGGACTATGTTAAGTGATGCAATTTATGGTTCATCAGTAGGATTTAGAGGTGATGCATTAGTTGAGCTGGAAAATTTAAGTAAATCTAGAACAAAAGATATTGAAAATAAACTTGATTTTAAAACTGCAAATTTTGAAAATAATATTTATTCAGTAACAAAGTGTTAATTTCAATTAACAGGTAATTTATTTTACATTATTCAATCAACTGAGATTTATTGGTTTTTAAGATTAGATGTATCGATGGTAAGAAACGTTGGTTTTTCTTCTGTTTTTTCAAAGTTTACCCCATATTGTTCAAAATATAATTGATCGAATAAATGCTTGGTCCAAATTTCATGTACGTCTTGAATGAATTTTTTGTGTCCTGATGCCCGTAAAAGCTCATGAGTTAATTCGTGAGAAACAGTAGTGCAATTTTTTTCTGCGAGAAATAGTGTATCATTAGGATCTTTAGGAGGTTGCCACCACACCATACCGAAATTTTCAGCATGATAACCTTCACAGGTACAATCAGTCCAAAGTGGTTTAAAATGACAGAGATAGAAATGATAGATTTCTGTTCCTCTTTGCTCATGGTCTTTAATGAGTGCAGGTGTATCTAATTTTTGAAATAGGTGTCGTGGTTTTGTAATTAATTCATCACATTGAATTTCAAAATCTCTGCCAAATTTTTCTTTGATCCAAACTTTGTAAAAATTGCCCATTTGTTTTACATATTCAAATTCCGGTTTTCGTTTTTCACGATCCTCTTCTTTTACAACAAAAATAAAATGTAAAATCATAATAAGAAAAAAAGGTGTTTATGATTGGCCTTCTATGCCCATAAGGGTTAGTGTTGATCGAATCTTCTCAATTTTTCTGATTTTCCAGGTAATGGTTTCTCTTAGTTTTTCAACAGTATCAGATTCAATCTTGGCCAAGATATCATATGCTCCGAAAGTACCATGAACTTCCTTAACACCGTCTAGACCCTTAAGTGCATGTATAATAGACTCTTCGGAACCTAGTTCACAGTTTATTAAAACATAAGCTGTTGCCATGATTTCATTAAACAAATCACCTATATCAATAAACCGATTTTACCTACTCTAGCTTTTAGATATTTCAATTATAGCATCCCAAATATCCTTCGGAACAGGCATTACAGACAATCTAGAAATACGAATTAGTTCCCAATTCGTGAAATTTTTCTGTTTTTTCAGCTCATCTAAAGTGATGGGTCGATTTAATGATTTTTTATACATGACGTCAACTACAATGAATCGTTCATTGTCTTCTTTAGGATTTGGGTAGGGTTTTGAAGTTATTTCCATTATGCCTACTACTTGTCTTTCATCTCCAGTGTGATAGAACAAGACGAGATCACCGGACTTCATGTTTTGCATATGCTTTAGTGCAAGATTATTATGAACTCCATCCCAAACTGTTTTTTTATTCTTTTTTAGAGTTTGAAAATTGTATCCTCTAGGTCCACTCGGTTCTTGTTTCGCTAACCAATAATTTACCATTTTCACTTTTTAAATCATTATTGAAGGTTTTATATTTTTGAAAGTTTGTATGTGTTCCCCGGTTCTGACTCGCACAAGATCATTGGTATTTTAGCCGAAACCTCCTTGGGTTTTCTAACCGGGGTTGCCCATCTTGTAGCACACCTGGGTGAACTAGAAATCATTGGCATCCATACGATCGACATCATCCTAATCCGTCTGTGTGCCTGCTCTTGGGCGTTTAGTGACAGATTTAGTCAAATATTAATCCAGATAAAGAGATTTCAAACCCAACTACAGGAACACGTATCTTATAATTTTCAATTGTTTTTGAGTTAATTTCTCCAATAATTCCAATTGATCTACCATTAAATAGAATTGAAGCTCCACGTCCCTCTTCAAAAATTGGATGTGAAAAAGTCTTTGTTTCAATTTGTAAGCTAAAACCCTGGTTCAATGCAGATTGTAAAATTGATTTAATTTCAGTAAAAGTTGCATCCTGATGTGAACTAACTCCGGCAAAATTAGTTTTTTCACCAATTGGATCAGATTGAAAAAAAACAGTTCCAGTTTCAAATAATTTTTGAGGATACGATGTGTGAATGTTTTTAGAGAGATTTTCTAGTAATCCTGGAAGAATAGAATCACGTAAAATTGTATGTTCTTGACTTTTTGAATCTAATACTGAAATTATTTTGTTTGATTCTCTGTTTGTCATGTCATAGAGAATTTTTTTACTCGTCAAGCTTGAATTCAGGGCTTCAGTAAATCCAAGTCCAATCATTGTCTGACTAACAGATTTCAGATGTACCGATACAGGATTTATCTGTCCTAAAGTTTGAGATGGAGATAAAATAGGCTCTAAATTTTGTACTCCATAACCCAATACTACTTCTTCAACCAAATCCATTGGACCAAATATATCAAATCGATGTGAAGGGACACCACAAATGATTTTCTTTCCTTTTAAAGTTGCATCCAACCTTGATTTTTTAAGAGACGAGATAATTGTTGAGTTATTTAGATTCGTCCCAAGGATTTGATTAATTAGATTGGAGTTGATCACTAATTTTTTTAATTCAAATTTAGGTGAAGTGTTTTTACCACCAGAAATTTTTGTGGACACTAGTGCAAATCCAGCGGTCTGAAGTATAGTTGCCACAACAGAAAGCATGTCTTCTATATCAGATTTATTGATTCCAGTTACCTCAACAAAGAGATTTCTAGTTTTTGTTGTAACAGATGTTATGGCTGCATTAATAATTGGAGGAAAAGATACAGTTTGTTTTTTTGAATCAAAAATAAGTGGAACTTGAGATGAATTTCCAAGAATGGGACCATAGTCTTTTCCTACATCAGTACATTCTAAAATTTCTGATATTGTGAGTTTTTTATCAGAGTTTAATGGAATAAATGCATGATCTCTTTTTGTAGTAGTATATGTTAGTGGAAAAGAGATTTTATCTAAATCATGAATTCCAATGGAAGATTTCTTTCTCTTTCTTCCAATTCCAAAATGAAGGTCTTCTTGCATTGCCATCAGTTGTTTGATTAAAATATCATCAATTCTTCCATTTTTTGCAATAATTCCGGTTACAAAGGGCCGGATTTTAGTGATGGTTGGTTCTACATGAATAGCATAATCATTTGATTTTTGTATGTTTAATTTTATGGCTCCAGTTTTAATTCCAAGTAATCCTTGTAACCCAATTGAGATTCCAAAATCAGTGGAATAGTCAGGTCGGTTAGGACTGTATTCAACCCTAATCAGATCATTGTCCTCAGATTCTATATCTAACCCAAGAAAAGGAAGTGAGTCAAAGATTTGTTTTTTCGAGACTTTACCAACTAATTTTTGAAGCCTAGAATAAGATAGTTCAACTACTGGCATTTTTTTGCACTCCTCAACCAGCTCAAATTATTATTATAAAATTCTCTAACATCATCTAATCCATATTTTAGCATTGCAATTCTTTCAATACCGCCACCCCACGCTAGTACAGGTTTAGTTATCCCAAGTGGCTTTGTTACTTCGGGTCTAAAAATTCCCATGCCAAACAATTCTACCCATTTTCCTAATCTGTTATTATACACCATTGTTTGAAAAGAGGGTTCAGTGTAAGGAAAAAATGTTGGCCAAAATTTTATTTTTGTTATTCCTATTCTTCGATAAAATTCTCTTTGTATACCCATCAAATCACGTAAAGTTGAATTTTTTCCTATTACAACACCTTCAATTTGATTAAATTCTACAAGATGTTTGTAACTTACTTTTTCATTCCGGAATACACGTCCTAGTGAAAAAACTCTAGATTCATCAGGTTTATTTTCAGCAAGATGTTTTATTGTAACACATGTTGTGTGTGTTCGAAGAACCATTTTTCTAGCTTCATTGATGTCCCAGCAATATCTCCAATTTTTTTTGTGAGATTCAGAAATTTTTCTAATTTGTTCAAAGGTTCCAATTTTTTTGGCAGGTAAACCATCTAGATAAAATGTATCCTGTAATTCTCTTGCAGGATGATCTTGGGGAGTAAACAATGCATCAAAATTCCAAAAGCTAGGCTGAGTCATACTGCCAATAATTTCTGTGAAACCTAACGTAACAAAGATTTCACGAATTTCATCAATAGTATCTTTAAGAGGATGAATTCGTGCAACAATCACATCGGGTACTTTGGATTCAACATCAATTGCGCTTGATGAACCAGAAGTTATTTCAATTAATTTAGAATTTTCTGTTAATGATATTTCTTTTATCTTAATTACGTCCTCGATTATAAAATCAGGTCTTTTCAGAATACTGGATAAATCATATATATCAATTTCACTTTTGAGTATTTTATTTTCTCCAATTTGTTTAAGAGTTTTTTCTCCTAAAAATTCAGAAGGGTAGTTTTTTAGAACTATTTTATCTTCAGATGTACCAACCCAATTATTTTTTCTTGCTAAACCCATAGCAGGACCAAAGACAGAGCCAAGCTCATTTTGAAGATCTTGTAATTTTTTTGATTCATTTTTTAATAGATCAAGTAATCTTCGTTCAGGCAATCCTTTATGAAAAGATTCCAACCCATTTTTCCCAAGAGATATGTTGATAGTTTGAGATTCATTTACAATAGCTAATCCCTTTAGTTTAAGCCACTCTATTCCTCTTCGAATTTGATCAGGTGATAAATTAGTAGATTTTTCGAGGTTTTCGGGAGTTTGTTTTTGATTGTTTTTTAATGAGGTGATAATTTTTTTTTCGATTTCATGAAGGACTTGTGACATTAGCAGAAATAATGAAAAAGACTTTTTAAAGGATACTTTTTGAGACTTTAAATTCCAAATTGGTTTCTTCCCTAGTCATAGTTTTTCCCTTTCACAAATTTAATCTTCGACTTAAAAGTAAAAAATAGATTATTTCTATATTATACTATAAAAAGTGACTAATTTGAGTATGTTCTGCCACGATTAAATACGAATGATGATTCGATCATCAAATTAGTTTCAGATCATATCATGTTGAACTTTAATTGTATGAAGAACTGATATTACTTACTGTGAGAATTGATTTTATATCTTAATAGTTAAAATGTGTAAAAGACTTTTTAAACCTTAACCTAAGTCAAAATGAATGTCAGCTGACGATTTTATCGTAACTCCTTGGAATGTTGAAGGAGATATAGATTATGATAAACTAATCAAAAAATTTGGAACGGAAAAAATTTCATCAAATATTCTAAAGAGAATCAAAAAAATCACAGGCGAAGACCATTTTATGTTAAGAAGAGGTATTTTCTTTTCACATAGAGAAGTGGATAGAATTCTAGATGATTATGAAAAAGGTAGAAAATTTTTTCTTTATACGGGAAGAGGACCTTCAGGCCATACGCATATTGGACATTTAGTGCCATGGGTATTTTCAAAATGGCTTCAAGACAAATTTGACGTGAATATGTATTTTCAACTTACAGATGATGAAAAATTCTATTCAAAACAGAATTTAACTTTAGAGGATACAAGTAGATTTGCATATGAAAATGCACTTGATTTTATTGCATTAGGTTTTAAACCAAATAACACAAAGATAATTATCAATACAAAAAATATTCAGACTCTATATCCAATTGCAGCACAAGTAGCAAAAAAAATTAATTTTTCAAATACAAAGGCAGTATTTGGATTTACAAATGAAACAAATATTGGAATGATATTTTATACATCATTACAATCGGCACCTTGCTTTATTGAGGACAAACCAGTTTTGATCCCATTAGGAGTTGATCAAGATCCTCATTTTAGATTAACTAGAGATATTGCTCCAAAAATTGGAAAGCCAAAGCCGGCTTTAATTCACAACATTATGATTCCAGGATTATCAGGCCCTAGAGGAAAAATGTCAGCTTCGGATGAAAACGGAACTATTTACACAACGGATTCTCCAAATATAGTGAAGAGGAAAATTAACAAGCATGCATTTTCTGGTGGTCAATCAGATATTGAACAGCACAGAAAACTTGGTGGAAATCCAGATATTGATGTATCATATCAATATCTTAGAATATTTTTTGAGCCGGATGATAAAAAATTGAAATCAATTCATGATGATTATAAATCAGGAAAGATGTTGACTGGGGAACTAAAAGCAATTTTGATTGAAAAAATAAATGAATTTCTTGTAGCCCATCAGGCAAAAAGAGAAAAAGCAAAAGATCAGATAACACAATTTCTTTTTGAGAATAAATGAAAATTAGAGTTAGTTGTGATGATAAATATGAAGCTCAAAAGCTATCTAGTCTACTTTTTATCAAAGATGCAAACGAGACTTTCATTACAGCCATTTTAAACATAGTTGATAATGAATTAGTTGTTGCATTAAAAGACAAATCAGCTCACAGTATTCTTCTAAAGGACGAAACGCATGTGGAGATATTTGCAGATTTTATTCAGTCAGTAATCGATAAAGAACATAAAATAGTGTCCACTGTAATTTTCGGACAGGATTTAGAAATTGTAAAGGAGTGAAATTAACCTAAAAATACCGTATAAATTGCCACAATTCCAACCATTACAATAAGACTAATCCCTAATACTTTAGAGTCATTATCCATAATTTCAAAACTAAATTATTATAATTAAAGTGTTAATAAATTCTCAAAAGTGGTTTTGAGTAGATTATCTGGGAAAGTATCTACTTTTTTTATTCGGGGTTTTTGATTTATTTGGCTCAGTTTCAGCTCGAGGTTGCCGGATCTCATTACAGTTTAAACAAAGTACTCTCAAATCTGTTCTGGCCAATTCTGGTTCAGAGATATACTTGCCCCATGAAGATGCAAACCCTCCTCTTCGTATACTATCAAAAGCATCTCCATCATCAATATGATTAAAACCTAAAGCTCTTTCATCCTTGAATCCACAACTAGAACATGTTTTACCTCCTAGAATTTCAAATAATTTTTCTTTTAGAGAAGAATAGAATTTGTCCGAACCATTAGAGTAGAAACTTTCTGTCTTTTTTAGGAATTTTTTACTTTTAGATTTGCTTGTTCTAAAATCATCTGGGCTAGATTTTGGATCTCTTTCATCTCTGGAATATCTGTCTCGTGATGGTCGGTCATCTCTGGAATATCTGTCTCGTGATGGTCGGTCATCTCTGGAATATCTATCACCAAATTCCTGTGGTTTATTTTTTTGGAAACACTTACTGCAATAGACAGGTCTGTTAAATTTTGGTTCAAATGGTATTTTACATTCATCTCCACAATCACCGCAGGTCGCTGTGTGCATTTCTGGTTTTCTCTCATCTCTGGAATTTCTATAAGATCTTAAAGGTTCGTCATCTCTAGAATTTCTGTTTGAGGTTTGACTAGATTTTGAATGTCTGTAAAATTTCTTGTCAGAGTATTTTGCTTTGTATAGATCCATTTTTCTTATAAAGATTCAACCCTATTGGTTATAGATAGTTAGAGCTTGAATTTGTGCCTAAATTAAAAATTTGTAGGTTAAACTAGTGATTTATCCATTTCTGTTGCCATGATTTCCTGAACTTTAAGAAAATAGAGTTTTGTAGAATAAGGCATATCATCTAGATTGTTATCAACTGCAATCATAAAGTAACGAACAGCTCTTTTTGAAATATCTAGGTTAAATTTCATTGGAAGAATGTGATTTTGTTTAACTTTGATCTTGTCTTGTAACCATGGTGGAGCCATATCAATTGTTTCTTTGATGATTTTATCATACCAATATGAAAGATGTTCTGGACATAATCCTCTTTTTAGATCTGACACATCAGTATCAAGTTTTTTCATCATCTTGTTTATGATTGCCATAAGACTCCATCCAAGAATATTGTTTTATTACAATTACTCAAACATAGACAAGCTTCTAGTCAATTGATAGCATGTTTCCTTCCAAGTCTATTTCTGAATTTTTTATTCTAGTAGTGGAAATTCTCTTCCCATCTTGTGCTAAAACCATTGGAACGATTACTATTTGAATGGGAGGAAGATTATTTTCTGCACGAATTTTATTTAAAATGTCCCCTTGATTACTAGTCTCATCACTTACAACCAAAGCTTGTACGTTTTCTTCTAAAACAGCAGGCCCGAAATCATTGTCTAGTTTGCTAATTTGAAATTTACTGCAAGGAAAATTTGTTTTAATTAAATTTAATAATGTTTCAAATCTTTTTCCATATTTGTTAATAATTTTTTTCCCCTTTTTTTCTGCTAATTCGTCACTTGTCAATCCGATGATTACTTTTGATGAAATTGAAAATGCTTTTGAAAGTAATGTTAAATGACCTTTGTGAATAACATCAAAAGTTCCACCCGTTGCTACAAGAACAAATTCAGACATATTATTAAAATAGAAAGTCGTGATGATAAATCTACTAGTTTACAATTATTAGTGCTATAGGCCCTTTATTGGCTATTGGAATGTTGTCTCGATCCCAGACAAACGTTTCAATAAAGAATAATCCACTTTTTTCAGGAACCCAGTCTATAGATGGAAATTGTTTGTTAGCACCGATATAATTTCCGTCATATTTTCCCAGAAATTCTACAAATGGGGTTTTACCGGATTGTTTAATCTGGACATAGTAAGTATATGGAGTTTCATCAGATTTTTGATCTTCCGAAAATTGAATCCAAGATTCACTCTGGATTTTTACTGGTGAACCTACTTTAATGTCTGAAAGTTTTTTTCCTTGAGAATCAGTTACTGAGACATCAGAGATTGTAACTAATTTTGTTCTTGTTTCGGGTTGAGGAATTTTTACATCAATAAAATCAGAATAAAATGCACTGGATTCTGAAAATAGAAGAAATCCCACAGATCTCGTTTCAATTTTTTCGTTAAAATTAAAGTTGACTATTCTATTAGGTTCAACATTGCCAATTGGGATTGTGTCTACCCTTACTATTCGAGGAGGCTCGAAAACATCGTAGAATGCAACATAAACATTAGTGTTGTTTATTGGAGCAGCACCATTTTTTAAAACTCCTGAGAAGCGGAGATTCCCATCCAATACAACGTTGCTATATCCTATGGATAGTTGTTTAGATTTGGAAGTAGAAGAATCAAATTTTTGAAGACTCGCAGATACTTGAGTTATGTCAGGATTTGGAAACTTTGATTTTACTACATACGGAGATGTGCCAAGAGGCGGAATAACTTGTAAAATAGTTCCTCCTTCAGTGATTTCCAAGGGTTGTAAACTTGCATCATCATAAAAATTGATATGTATTCGTACATTTGCAAATGAGGAGAGAGGGTTGGTATTTTTTACAGAGCCCACAACTACGGTGTATCCTTCATCATCTTTGTAAATATAAGGAGAATCACTTGTAAGAATTACAGATAGAGTGGATGTGTGAAGGTCAGATCCTTGAGAAAATCCAGCAGGTATTGGAAATAGAATAAAAATCAAAAATAAGCTAAGAATAATTTTTTCCATGTTGATTTTAGATATTAGACATTAATTTCGTACAACATATCATATAGTGAACAAGAAAGGTAACAACGTTTAACCCAGTTTACACTGACGAAAAATAAAAAGAAGTTAAAAGTAAATGTAAATTTTATCGTCTTTTCTTCATTGCAGTTATTGCCATCCAGTAAATTAAACCGGGTGTTAAACCAACAATGAGTGGGATCCATACTGGCCATCCATCTGCTGAGCTAGTCATAAGATAAAACCCAAACTTATCCTATTTAAATCCATCCAGTAATCTGAAATTCATTATTTATTGAAGTGGACTGGACGGGATTTGAACCCATGACCCCCCGCGTGCAAGGCGGGTATACTACCAGGCTATACTACCAGCCCACATTAAGAGTGAATAACCTGTGGATTTTAATTGTTGTCTTATTGGCAAGAATTTTATTTGAAAAAAAGATCGCTTTATCATGGTACTCCTAGAATCCCAAATTAAATTGAAAACGGGGGATATTGCACCTGATTTTCAACTTTTAGGCATTGATGATAAAAATCACTCACTAAATGATTACGATAGATATCAAGGAGTTCTAGTTATTTTCATGTGCAATCATTGTCCATATGTCAAAGCAAAGATAGAAGCTTTCAATGAGTTATATGAAAAATTTGGTGATAAAATAGCCATAGTCGGAATTAACAGTAATGATTCTAAAGATTATCCCGAAGATAGTTTTGAAAATATGAAAAAAACTGCTAAAGAGAAGAGATTCAAATTTGACTATTTAGTTGATGATACTCAAATAATTGCAAAAAAATATGGTGCAATATGCACTCCAGATTCTTTCTTATTCAATAGTAAAAAACAACTAGTATTCCATGGTAGAATTGATAATGCGATGAGGCCAAATGATGTTGCTTCAGAAAAGACAATGATCAACAATATAGAAAATTTGCTATCTGGAGAAAAAATTGAAAAAGATTTTGACCCATCAATTGGATGTTCAATCAAGTGGAAAGAAAATTAAACTTAAATGACTCTTGTAAAGAGGGAGATCGTGGGCTCGTAGCTCAGCTTGGCTGGAGCGTTCGACTGATAAACCATTCAGAAATCGAAAGGTCATGTGTTCGAATCACATCGGGCCCATTTCAATTATTTTGAACGCTCATAGATTGTTTCAGACCACTGAATAACATCTTCAAATTTTTCAGATAATAAGTCTGAATCAATTTTTGTCTTTTTTCCAATTTTTCCGCATAATGCTAATCGTATTTGTCTTCCAAGTTTTTCTTTTATAGAGTTAACAGAGTCTGCAAAAAAATTGAGTCCCTCTTCAGTGTTTGAAAAAATTATTATTATCATTAGGCCCGATTTTTGTTTCCAAATTTTTCCCAATAATTTTTGTAAATCAAGATCAAACAAAACGTTGATTGCAGATGACATATCTCCAAGATGGAAAACGTTCCAACCGCCTGAATGTAAAGACGCAGAGGCTGCCTCAGATAACAGATTACTTTGAGGATCAGCTGAAATTACAACAACACTTTTTTTATTGTTTAAATCGATTGGTATTTGATTAAAAATTTGGAGTGATTTAGATATGATATTTTGTAAGAATTTTTCCTCAGAATTTCCGATTTTACCATCATCATATAGTTTTTTAATGGAAGCGATGGCAGGCATTATTACTTCGATAATAAGTTTAGACATAGATGCACCAGAATTAAGACAATTTTTAATCAGAGAATAAACTTTGGTTTCATTTCCTTTTACTAAATTTTCAAAATATTGCGGTGTAATTTTAAAATAATCAGCTGGAAAATCAAATGCCTCTTGTCCAGGCTCTAGAAACCATAATGTAGTATTCCCCATATTTTTTTGTCTAAGAAATCCTTCAGCTGCAAATACTTTTAGATATTTTGTCATCGTAATTCTATTAATGCCGAGTTTTTCAGAAATTTCGACTCCGGACAGTCCCATCTTAGAGTTTTCAAATGCATCAATCAATTTTTGCCTTATTTTTACAACTTGGTATCCCCTGCCCATAATGCTCTTGAATCAAGGTATTGTATAAAGACTAATTTCCAAGTACATCGCTAAGGTAACAGTACCTATAAAATGGAACTGGTACGTTGATGGGACATAATTGTTCTAGTTACCCGTCGGGACATGTGGATCAAGAAAAGAGGAATGTTTAATTTGCAAATTCTGTTTATTAATATAGTAACCCTACACTATATTACGAATAAAAGATGTGGAGGAATACATCATGCTTAGGAATTGGGTAAAAATTATTCTTTTTCTTTCGTCATATATTCCCCTATATCTCATTATAGGAATTAGAAATTATCAAGAAACTAATTTAGTATTAAGTTTAGGAATACTAACTGGAATAGTGTTATTAATATTGTTAGTTGTTCTGTGGCGTGTGGGTCAAAGAGGACTAAAACCTATTAAAATTGATCGTGTTGAAAATCTCAATAAAGTTGGATTGGAATATATGATTACTTACATAATTCCATTTCTCACAATAAATTTCCTTGACTTGAAAGATATATTCTCTGTAGGGATTGTCTTTTTTGTAATGGGTGTAATTTATATGAAATCCGATTTAATTTACATGAACCCAATTTTGAATTTAGCTGGATATAATCTGTTTAAAGTGATTAGCGGAAAATATGAATGCGTGATAATAACAAGAAAAGCTAAACATGAATTAGAAGACTCCGAAGGGGTTATAGAGCTCGCTGATCAGGTGTATTACGATACACGTGTCAGAGTTAACGGAGTTAGCTAAGATATTCAATACTCAGCAAATGGGTGTAGAACTTGTATTTGGTACCCATACAGAGGATAGTAATTCTGCTATGGTAACTACTGAACCAAATAGAAAAGTCGTAGAAGCCTACAAGGAGGCATTTTATCGCAGTATTAATGCTAGAACCGAATATCCAATAATTGATTATACTGCAACAGATTCTGAATCAACAGAAATTTTGAAAATTTCTATTGATGATATTCCAAATGCCTCAACTATCATTAAAAAACCTACCAATACTCAAATAACTGAGGAAGTTCTAAAAGATGTTAAATTTACTGCTTTTCATTTTCAAACAGATGAGGAAAAAATAATTATCCTTCGTGAGTACGAAAAGAATCCGTTTTTAAGTCGAAAAAGATTAGATCGACTGATATTTTCAAACAATGTGTTAACTTTCGCTAATAAAGACTCGATAACAGTTCCTAGAAAATGGTACTGTCAAGTTTATGGGACATTTTATTCGTGTCAAGGATCGGGACATATGGAACTTTGGTATATTCCTTATTCTCTATAATTTCACTAAAATCATAATTAATACCATCATGAGACACGAAACTAGTTATTTTTTCACCTTTTTCATTTTCTATAAAATATTGATTTGTGAATTTTATGGTTTTCCATTCTTTAATTTTAGGCATACAATGATGATTTGAATACTCTTCATCAAGCATTTTTTTACTACATCTGGTACATTGAACTAAATTATACATTTTTTTCAACCTCACTTTCATTCTTATCGCCATACAGGATTCCCTTCAAGGTCGGGTATCTTTCTATTGCAGTTGCAAGTTTTTCTTGTAAATCTTTATTCGTATTTTTTAATTGGGTTATGATGCCATCTTTTACTTGTAACAACTTTTTACTTTTTTCGTCATTATTCTTATAATTATTTAATTCTATTATTAATTGATTATCAATAAACAAACTATTAGTTTTTGCAATAGCTACAACTCCCAAAAATTTATTACATCCATCATCAAAATCGAATCTTTGATGTATGCCTAATAATTCATCAATATTAGGATCATTTTTTTCAACATCAAATCGTCTTACTATTAGAAAATTCGTTAATGCACTTTCCCAAGGTTCATAAAAACCAGTTAATTGTAATTTTTCAATTCTCTCATGGTTTAAAGCCATTGTTTCTTTCCAAAAACCATCTCCAATTCTATTCAATTCATCAAAAAGTTCTTTTTCCATTTTGCCTACCTTTTTTTCTTTTTTACAATAACAACTCGTTCTTTGCTTTGCATTTCCATTACCCATTCAAGTTTATCACCCACTTCTAACCGTAAATATGCAACTATTCCTTCAGGTATTGTCGCCCTAACTGATTTTGATTCTTTTCTCGCTGTTGCGACACTGCTCTCTAAATCCATAATAGAATATAACAAAGCAAGTAATTAAAAGTATCTACCTATGAATATTCTATACATTGCCGACAGATTAATATAGTATGGTAGGTATACTAATAGGTAGATAATAAAATGACACAAAAAGAATATCTCTCAAGAGAAGAAAGAGCAAGAAATCTACTTGCAAATCCGCATACTCACATTCTAAGAATTAATGATAATCACTACCAAATAAAATCTCTTGCTACCAATAGAATCTATGAAATATTCTCGACAGAATCAGGTTGGAAATGTAGTTGCCCTGACCATATTTACAGAAAAGTTACCTGTAAACATGCTCTAGCAATTTCTATCAGTATCCAGTTAAGAGAACAAGTAAGACAGAGAAATAAGATAACAATAGAAGAAGTTTGTGGTGACAAATGTCCTCAGTGTTTATCCTCAAAAATAGTAAAACATGGAATTAGACACAACAAAAACTATGATCTTCAAAGATTCTCCTGCAAGGATTGTAACAACCGATTCTCTTTCAATCTAGGATTTGAGAAAATGTCAGTAAATCCAAAGGTGATTACTTCTGCCATGCAGTTATATTTTACAGGTGAATCACTTAGAAATGTTCAAAAATTCATTAGACTACAAGGCGTTAAAATTTCTCACCAAACTGTTTATAATTGGATTAAGAAATATACTGATTTGATGAAATTGCATCTAGACAAAATAGTGCCACAAGTGGGCGATACTTGGAGAGCTGATGAGGTTTACGTCAAGGTCAAAGGTGATAAGAGATACATGTTTGCCTTAATGGATGATGAAACTAGATTCTGGATTGCCCAAGAAGTTGCTGATTCCAAATTCAAGCATGATGCTAGAAATCTGTTAAGAATGGGTAAGGAATCAATGCAAGTAAAACCACGAGTTTTCATTACTGATGGATTACCAGCTTATCATGATGCTTTTCAGAAGGAATATGGTGGAGTAAGGAAAGGAAGTGCAACACATATCCGACATATCTCTCTAAAAGGTGACAGAAACAACAACAAAATGGAGAGACTGAATGGGGAGTTTAGGGATAGAGAGAAAGTTATGAGAGGAGTCAAAAAAGAAGATTCAATTATCTTTGATGGCTATCAAATTTATCATAATTACGTTAGACCCCACATGAGTCTTGAGGGTAAGACGCCTGCTGAAGTTTGTGGTATTGATGTTAAGGGAAAGGATAAGTGGATTACACTAATACAAAATGCGAGTAAAACAAATTGCTAATTGAATATTATTATTTATTCATAGGTTTTATGATTGCATTTACTGTATTTAGAATGATTTTCCCCTTATGGAAAAAATTTAAAAAAATGATGTCTGAAAATTTGTTGAACCCTGAACAAGAAGCATACCAACGAAATAGAAACGTGAATCTAATGCTAGCCTCATTTACTATGGTTTCAATAGCATTATTCGTTACATTGAATAAAGATCATATTATCCAAAATAATGATATTATTTTTTCATTTCTTTTTAGTGGATTATTTCTATTCTTTATTTCTTCACTTTTATTTAATATTGGACATAGACGAATTATTCCATATGTAGCTGAGAATCTTCATAGTATGGGGATTTTGTCTTTAGGGATTGGTTTATTCTATATCGCGTTAACTATTATTGTTATAAATACACCCAACTTGGAATTACTGTTCTTTCTTTTTCCACTTACATTAATGGGCGTTTTATCATATGAAGAATATCTAAACTATAAACATCATAGAGATAAACCACAAAATCAAAATCAGAATAGTTCTGGGATCTACTTTAAAAGATAGACATACAATTAAAATTTTAATGCATATACAAGATTCTTACAATAAATGTAAGATTAGTGGCTGTGGTGCTACTGTAAAAGATGGTAGGTGTGGGAACGGTCATGAGCAATAGAATCAGAGAATCGTATAATAAATGTGGAATTTGTGGGTCTGAAAAGAAAGATGGGCGTTGTCCAAAATGCAGTAAATGATTCATGTCCCGACTCTTGGCAAGAAGAATATGTCCCATACATTTGACAGTACCTAGAAAATAAAACATTATATACTTCAGTACTTTATTGTACGGTAAGAGGAAAGTAAATTGCCGAAAGCTGGATTCAAATCTATAACTGTTTCAGAAACTGTTTATGACAAGTTCCAAGATGTATATCAAAAAAATAAAGATAACCTTGCAATGAAAGGTGTCAATAGTTTTTCAGGTTATGTAACTTACATGTTAGAAGAGATGATGCAAAAGGACAGAACTTTTGCAAGGTATGCTCCAAAGATTGAAAAAATTTCTGTTGATGATGACCGTATTATTTTAAAAGATAATATCAAAAATAGAATCGCAGAGGTTGCAGTACAAAAGGGTGAATTGTTTTGTCAGCTATGTGATGAAAAAGATTGTGTCCATATTGGATTTGTGTTTTCTCTTCCTGACGTGTACGAAATTTTGAATTCTAAAGGAGTTAGACATCCAAAATAAAAAGAGTGGTGGAGGAGGTGGGATTTGAACCCACGAACTCCTGAGAGACAGGATCACCCATTTTTATGATCTTAAGTCCTGCATGTCCAAAAGCACTACGTGCTTACTTTGGCCAGGCTTGATTACTCCTCCAAAAGGGTAGAAAATTGTTGGAAATTTAACAGTTTAGAGATTTTTGGGTCATAATCAAGAATTATAAGGATTTTCTGTTGCTAAAATTTGTGCTTCGATAGCTCAGCCTGGTAGAGCGTTACCTTGGTAAGGTAAAGGTCGCGGGTTCGGATCCCGTTCGGAGCTTTAATAATTTTTTATTAAGAGTTCAAAATGACCGGTTCTTTTTTTAGAGTTAGAGTTAATTGATCTATTTGTCTCTATTTTGGTAACTTTCCAAGGATTACTGGAAAATATATCTGCTACTTCGTTAGAATCAGAATTTGATAATAATACATTGCAGCCTTTGGAATCTAATTCGAAACAGAGTTCTGCCAACCTCTTTAGATCATCATATGTGAAATTTTTGTTAGTATAACTTGTGAAATTTGCAGTCGTACTTACTGGTTGATAAGGAGGATCAAAATATATCAAATCCCCTTTTTTTGCATCAGATAATACTACTTCAAAGTCTCTACAATTAATAGAAATTTTACTTGATTGTAGAATGTGGCTTACAGAACGAATGTTTTCTTCATTAACAATGTTTGGCTTGGTGTACTTTCCTAGAGGAACATTGAATTTTCCTTTTCTATTTACGCGATAAAGTCCATTATAACAAGTTCTATTTAGGAAGATTAATCTGGATGTTTTTTCAATTTCATTTCTCGGGTTACTTTGACGAATTGAATAATAGTAAGAATCTGAATCTGTTTGATAATTTTTCTCATGATTTTTTAGAGAAATTATTAGAGCATCAGGTCTATCTCTAATTACAGTATAAGCCAATACAAGATCAGAATTTAAATCAGAAACACTACACTTTTGACTATTTTTTTTGATAAGAATATGAAATAGTAAGGCACCTCCACCAAGAAAGGGCTCATAGTATGTCCCAAAAGATTCAGGGAGATTTTGATTGAGTGTTGGAATTAATTGTCTTTTTCCTCCTGCCCATTTCACAAAAGGTTTGGGAGTAACTAAAATTTGGTCGTATTGTTGCTTCACAAATCATTATCACCATATTACATATTGTCAAAATAGGCAAAAAAAGATCACAAGATGTACAGTATTTTTTAATCAAATTTCAGCATCATGTATAAAATACCATAACCATTGTTAATAAAATGAAAAGGGAGGGGTAGATTTAATCCCACTTTGACCAAGCGGCCATCCATCTGTATGTCCAAGTGTTTAGTTTACAACCTAACGCTGTAAAGGTAACTGCCAACACTGCACCTGCACCTGCACCCAGTGCTACTGGACTGTTATAGAATTTACCTACTTGAGGTTCTATTGGTGTCATGTATGGTGGTAATGTTGGTCTTGGGTATTTGAAGGCCGTTTCTAGTGGATCTGCTACTGTTATCAGGTTTACCATATTGAATAATGGTAATGACATTCCTACCAGTACTCCGCCAAACAGTATCAAGGAGTGCTTGTTCTTCTTTGTGGCCCAATAGGCTAGATCAAGCAACATTGCTGATGGTAACCAAATTGGTGTTACAATGAAGTCATATGGATATCCAAGTGCGAACCATGCGCCTTTTGCTACCCATGTGTATACTGTCATAATTAGACCGTAGTACGTTGCTGTTCCTGGAACACCCGTAAACGTTAGGTAATATGTTGCACCTACACAAAGCATCAATGTTTGTGATATTGAAAATACCGTGAACGAAGTCCAAGCCCAGTCTGTGTAGAAAATGTAATCACCTGCATTAATTGTTAACAGTGTAGAGTTAACTGCAACTACTACTATGAACAAGTAGTGTGTACATCGTCTTAACCAGACCATTGTAAAGTAGAGAATATGGTCACTATATAAAATTTTATAGTATGAAGTAGATCGGCAGTTTTTTAAAAATAAAGTAAAAAGAAGAGCTGAAGGAGTTGCCTTCTACCATCCGACAGTTAGACATATGATTACAGTGCCTACGGCAGTGCCTCCAATTACAGCAGCAATTAAACCATTGCTGTTTTTCTTAGAGCCTTCTTCCATTACTTTAACACAGAAGAGGTAACCAATCGCTTCAATAATTGTCAGAATAATGAACGCATAATGGCCACTATTTGTCGGATATGCCCATGGATAATAGGTATATCCAGCCCAAGTACCACCAAAAGTTGCTAACCAAGCTGCAATGTAAGAGAGAGTAATCATACCAGTCATGTTTTCTACACGTCTGCCAATCATTCTTTCTACATCAGAACTTGACGAACCGCCTGCGCCACCTGAACCGAATCCTTTCGGAAGAGTCATTCTGGAATTATACTATTCAGAATACTTTTAAGTCTTTCTTAAATTGTGGACATTGTACGATCTGCGTCATAATTAAAATAAAAAGAGAAAAAATGTGCTGTATGCACTATGTGTCTATGGAATTGCTCTGCTGTACAATTTGCCTTCTAAAGCCATCTTGTACATCTCTGCAACGTACGGATTCTCACCTGGAGTTTCTGCACCTAGTTCTACTAGTCTAGCATATACTCTGACTACGTATGCAAGTGCGCCCATGAATGCTACTACAACACCCATGTTAAACATCCAGTGATTTGGTACTGCAAAGATTTCCTCTACAAACCAGAAGTGCCACATCTCATTGACTCCAATTGTAAACATGGTTGCAAGGTAACCAAGAATGGTCATCTTCAATCCAGTGTTAATTGAGTTATTTGGACCTCTGAGTACTGGTACTTTTCTATCATAGATTGCAGCTGCTGCCCATCCAAGTGGTAATGTGATGAAGTGGGAGTATAACCACCAGTGTGCTGGTGTAAATGCGCTATCTCTGATAGATGTCTGATGTAAAGAACCATCAACGAAGTTGTCTACTTCGACTGATGCTGCAGTGGATCCCATAGCAATAACGATGAGCCAGATTTTCTTTAGTCTCTGAATCTCAACTTCTTTTGGGATTAATGCGGGCATTTGTGCCATGTTTAGATATTATGTGGATTCAGGATATAAAGCAAGGAGTTTCAAAAAAGAAGGATTTCATAGAAATATTAATAAAACATATAGTAAAAAGATAAAATTTTTGTCATTAAAAATAAATAATTTCAAATAATTCCATCATATTTTTGTTGGTTTCAATGATTATCATTGATGATTAACATTGTACCCTATATCGATCCTCGTTAACAAGGTAAAACATATAACGATGTGTCTTGTCAACCTCATATTAGGGATAACTATGGTCGAAAAAAAGATTTTCGTATTAGGACTCACTGTCGTACTTGCATTAGGTACACTTGGTATCAACTGGGTTGATGCCATACTTCCAACTGCAGATGCACATGGTGTCCAAGCACAACTTCAGAGTCGTTTCGTAAGAATTGAGGACGAGACCTTCAACAGACAATCCCTACAAACTGGCGAAACTTTGACAGTCAAAGGTACACTAGTCAGCCTTGTAGAAAGAGATCTTAGAGGATGGATTTCCATTTTCTCAGAATCCACTAACGCAGGAAACAGATGGGAGATGTTAGCAAGAGACCCACCAGGAAATGTCTTTGACATGTCTGGTAATACTGTTGTTGAATATTCACTATCTGCTAAAGCACTTGAAGCGGGAGTATACCATGTACATACTCAGCTCAACATTGCAAATGTGGGTCCAGGACTAGGTCCAGGTCAAACAGTAGTCGTTGAAGGAGATCCAATTATCAAACCAATTCCATATACCAACATCGCATACCAATCAATTATCATTGGTGTAGGATATGTAATCACGTTTGCTACACGACCCTGGCAAGTAATCTAAACTACCCAACCTTTTCCTTTTCATTTTCTAAATAAACATCATAATTATCGTACATAATATAAATTACAAATCAAGTTTTATCTTCAAGTAAAGACTAGAAAGATTTGTGCTAAGTTTCAAAATAACAAAAATAAATATTTTCCAAAGTTATTTTTTTGGGGACGTAGAATTTCGTAATGATCATTACAAAGTAAACATACAAAATCAAAAGAGAGGAAAGGTACTCAAATTACCATTTGGAATCACTTCAAAAAAAGAAAAGATGATTGTAAGAATGACAGGACTGGGAGATATTTTTGTTGAAGATTACTTGCCATATTGTGGAGAATCAGAATGGCTTGAAATTGATTCTGATGAGATCACTTATTTTCTTGCTGACCACCAAGACCAATTTGACACTATTGAGATAATGAACGACTAACAGAAAGGACTTTAAGTAATCTTCAAAAAATCAGTTCATATGAATTGGCCTGGAATGGGGGATCCATACAAAAGAAATAAGACCCTAAAATTTTTAGGTTTGAGTGCAGGTATAGGGGCCATTGCAGTATTAATTACAATATTAGTAGTAAATCCATTCATAGGAGAACAGCCACGTAATGCTTGTATTAATAATATTGAAAAAAATTGGAAGATGTCATTTACCGTTGAACTTTATGTTGACAGTCAAAAAGCAGCCATTCCGGCCAATGTTGGTTTTATGGAAGGAGGATGTCAAAGAGCAATCTACACACTTAGCAATGATGGAATTGTTTATGCAGAATGGAAAGAAAATCCACAATTTGAAATCGGTCACTTTTTGTGGATATTTAAATTCCCTCTAAGAGATATGGATGAGACAAAATCAGTGGTATATGTAAATGATAAAGTATCAGAGAACTTCATCAAAACACCATTACAGGACGGATATCACTACAAGATGTTATTTACCTCAAAGGCATATGATGAGGCAAAAGACAAGGACTTTCTACCTCCTGAAAAATAAACAGATTAAGAAATAATCTCAAGTATATCTCAGACTTTGGAAAATGATTTGACAGCAATCTAGATTTTAACACAAATAGGTTTATTGAAATTTTTAAAAATAATGAAAAGAAGGAAGTTATTTTACCAGTATTTACCGTTGTCTGGAATTAAACCGATGCCTTCTCTTTCAAAGTGTCTGTCTAATTCATCGACCCATCTTTCACGGTTGTCTTTGTAAGCCCATCCGTGTACACGTAACCAGAATGAGATAATTCCAAGAAGGAATATTGAAAACATCATGGTTCCGAAGATGTAGATCATTACATCATAGAATAATGGATCATAGTTTGGTCCTAATTGTCCTGTAAGTGAAGACAGGATGCTTAGGAAAGTTCCTACGATAGGAGTCATTGTATATTTTGGCTCTATTTGTGCGATATATACATTTCTTTTATTATCAAAAAGTACGAGATCAGTATTCACTAAAGGTCATAAAATAAAATAAGAGAAAAATAAGGTTTGTTTATCCTCGTCCCATTGCTGCGTATTTTCCAGATTTTCCTCTTATGAAGAAAGCTGCGGCTATACCACCGAAGATGGCAGCTGAGATTACAGATGCTCCAACTACACCGCTTGCATCAAGATATGGTGTTCCAGATCCAGATGCTGGGTTGTCTTTGGCTGATTGGACTCTTCTTGCTTGTATTTCTAATGCTTCTTCTAATGTACGCGCACCAGTTTCACCTTTGTCACCTACGTTACCCATGTAAGCTTGACCAAATGCAATTAGCATTGATCCATAAGTACCGATGACAAGTACAGCGAGTAAGGATGTTGTTAAAAGTACTTTGTTATTCATGCTGTTTACCTGTTCGTTGTGTTGCTAGTGTGTATATTTAACTTTTATTCTAATCTTCAAAACTCAGATATGATGTACGAAATACGGAATAAGTAACGTTTAATTTTGTTCTAAAACGACTCTAGCTGTGGGAAGGCTACATTCACATAGACATGGAAAATCACATAGCATTAGACCAGCTACAATTCGTGTTCCGTCATGGATTACTCAGAGTCCCAAAGAAATAGAAGAACTTGTTGTGAAATATTCTAAAGAAGGACTAACTCCTAGTCAAATTGGCTTGAAATTGCGAGATCAACATTCGATCCCCCTCATTAAACCAATAACCAAGAAAAGTATTGGTGAAATATTAGAAGAAAATGGTCTTAAAGGTGAAATGCCAGAAGACCTAGATAATATTGTCAGAAAAGCAGTAGGTCTTCAAAAACACCTAAAATCAAACAAAGGAGATAACAGAAATGTGCGATCTTTAGAGTTGATTGAGGCTAAAGTGCATAGACTGTCAGTATACTACAAAAGAATAGAACGAATTCCTAAAAACTGGAAATATAAATCCGTAGTTGCTCAACTAGAGTAATGACCAAAACGCTTCAAGAATCTCTTTCGTTTTTCAATGACAAGATTTCAGATTGTATAAAATCTAGAAAATCAATTTCAATTACAACTCATATTGATTGCGATGGATTAACATCAGGTAGTATAATAACAAAAGCCCTGATTAGAGCAGGTGCAAGATGTACAGTTAGAACTTCCAAAGAATTTAGCAAAAATGTAATTGATATTCTAAAAAAAGACTCGAGAGATTTTCATATAATTACAGATCTTGCTGGAGGTTTTGCAGATAAATTGGATCAGGCATTGGGAGAAAATTGGATTGTATTAGATCATCATCAAATACCACAGCAAGAATACGATAATCAAAAAGTTATCAATGCATGGAAATACGGAATGGATGGAGGTAATGAAATTTGTGCAGGTGGAATGGCATATCTTGCAGCAATGGCTTTGGACGACAAAAATTCTGATTTATCTTCAATAGCCGTTGTTTCAGCTTTGGGAGATAGGCAAGATCTAGGAGAACGAAAGTCATTTGTTGGAAAAAATTTTGAGATTGCCAATACTGCAAAAGAAGAAGGATTGTTAGACATGGATTTAGATTTATTACTAGTTGGAAGAGAAACCAGAGCACTTCCAGATGCTCTTGCATTTACATCGCAGCCATTTATGGAAGGTCTTACCTGGAATAGAGATGCATGTCTTTCGCTTTTGAATTCCTCAGGAATTCAACTAAAGGATGAAGGCAGGTGGCGAGTCCCTGCAGAGTTAAATGATGAGGAAAAACGACTAGTAATTCAAACAATTACAAAATTCATTTCTGGAAAGAATGCAACTGAGATAATGTCTGAATTAATTGGATATACATACACATTTCCAAGAGAAGACAAAAGAAGCTTTTTGCGTGATGGAAGAGAATTTTCAACAATGCTCAATTCATGTGGAAGAATTAGTAGATCAGGGGTTGGAATTGCAGTTTGCATGGGAGATAGAAATAAGATTCTAAGAGAAGGAGAATCAATACTTGCAGATTATCGAAAAATGATTAGAGAATACATGAATATTTTAACAAATGAAAGATGGCGAATTTCAGAAAGTGAATCATGTGTCATGGTAAATGGTGAAGGAATCGTTCCAGAAATGATGACAGGTACAATCTCTTCATTAATGGCAGGTTCACCTAAAAATGCTGGAAAAATCATAATTCTCAGAACAGGTGGAGAAGAAAACACGATTAAATTTTCATCAAGAAAGTCATTTGGATGCAAATCAGGGATTAATTTAAGTGAATTAATGAGAACTGGTGCTGAAAAATTTGATGGAATAGGTGGAGGACACAACGCAGCAGCTGGTGCAAAAATAACTAAAGACAAATTAAATGGTTTTCTTGATTATTTAGAAGTAAATGTCGTTAATGTGTCAAGTACAGGTAGTCCTCAATAACCTTTCAAAAGAAAAGGCAGAAACTGTAAAAAAAGCACTGGAGCCAGATAATGTAAATTTTCCAGAAGGATTGAGTCTCTTTGTCGAAAGTATTGACAATAAACTTGTTTTTAATTTTGAGAGTAATGAAAATATGAAAAAATTAATCGGCATAATTGATGAAGTTTTAGAACACGTCCAAGTAGCACTAAAAGTGATTGAATAATGCTAGATCCAAAAATAATCAAAGAAAATCCTGAGATTATCAGAGCCATGCTTAAAGCAAGAGCAGTTGAATTTGATTTGGATGAATTAATAAATTCAGATCAAAAAAGAAGAGAATTCATCTTAAAAACAGACGAGTTGAGAAAAAAGAAAAATCTTGTTGCAATAGAGATTTCTCAGAAAAAGAAAGCATCTGAAGATACATCATCAACTTTAACTGAAATGAAAAAGATTTCTGATGAACTTGCAATACTAGAATCATTACAGATGGAAATTGAAAAAAAATATTCAAATCTAATACTAACTATACCGAACTTAATTCATGAGTCAGTGCCTATTGGAAATGACGCCACTGCTAACAAGGAAGTTAAAAAATGGGGTAAAATTCCTGAATTTGATTTTAAGATAAATGATCATGTAGATATTTCTGAAAATTTGGATTTGGTAGATCTTGAAAGGGCTGCTAAAGTAGCGGGTGCCAGATTTTATTTTCTAAAAAATGATCTTGTGCAATTAAATCAATCCATTATACATTATGCGTTAGATTTTCTAGTAGGAAAAAAATATTCTCTTATTCAGCCGCCATATATGATCAACCGTAAATCTATGGAAGGTGCAATAATAGCTAATGATTTTGATGAGGTAATTTACAAAATTGAGAATGAAGATCTCTACATGATAGGAACATCAGAACATGCAATGGCTGCGATGCATTCTGGTGAAATTATTGAAGGAGGAGATCTCCCATTAAGGTATGCCGGCATAAGTACATGTTTTAGAAAAGAAGCAGGTGCACATGGCAGAGATCAAAAGGGAATTTTTAGAGTTCATCAATTTGATAAGATTGAACAGTTTATTTTTGCACGTCCTGAAGAATCATGGAAAGAGCACGAACGAATGTTGTCCGTTGCTGAAGAGTTTTATCAAAATTTAGAAATTCCATACAAAATAACACTATTATCGTCTGGGGACATGGGGAAAATTTCTGCAAAAACATATGACATAGAGGCGTGGATGGCGGGACAAAATGCATATAGAGAAATTGTTTCTTGTTCAAATTGTTTAGATTATCAAGCAAGAAGATTAAAGATAAGATTTAGAGATAAGACAAACGAAGAAACGCAATATCTTCACACATTAAACAGTACTTTAGTTGCAACATCACGGATTTTAGTTTCAATCATGGAGAATTTCCAAACTAAGGATGGCCATATTGTGATCCCAAAAATTTTGCAAAAATATATGGGCAAAAATACAATCTAGTCGCATACCCTTATATTTTGGATTCAAAGGTCGTTAATAATTGGCACGTAGAAAGGGAAGAGTAAAAGACAAATGGAGAGAGAAGAGATGGGTAACGGTTACTGCTCCAGATTCATTTAACAATGTACCAATAGCATATGTTCCAATTACGGATGATGTAAATGCACAGGGTCGAGTTCTAGAAGTTACACTATACGATATCCTAAAAGGAGATCCGTCACAGCATCAATACAAAATTTACTTCCAAATTAATAAAGTAGAAGGAGATAAAGCTACTACAATTTTTAAAAGATATGAATATTCAAAAGAATTTTTGCGTAGTTTAGTTAGACGTGGTTCGTCCAAAATAAATTTCATAATAGATATCAAAACTAAAGATGGATATATTTTTAGAATGAAAATAATTGCACTTACACACAGACAACTAAACACATCTAGAAAACATGCTTTGCGATTGATTGCAAAAGATGTAATCAACAATACAGTGCCCCAAATGACGATTGATCAGTTTGTTCAGGCTACATGTTACAGCAAAATTAATTCAGATATCATGGCAGCATTTAAGAAAGTTATTAGAGTTAGACATGTTGGTCTTGAGAAAGTTAAACTTATCAGAACGGCAGAAAAAGAAATAGCATTACTTGAAGCCTAAACAATAATCACCCAATGGATGCTAAATTAGAAGTTACAATTGATGTAATTGTCCATGCTACTGAAGATATTTCAAAATTCTTTGAAACTTTTGAAGAAGTGTTTGAGATAAAACGAGAAGAGTTCACAGTTGATCACACTACTGGTCATTTTGAGAATCCCATAATACTACTAAATGCCAAAATTGAAAAAATTCAGGCACAAAAATTTGTCGAGAAGTTAAAACAGTTGTTATCAAAAGATCAGATAAATAAGATGATTAAAGAAATAGAAGAAAGAACAGTAGACTCTAGATTCCACCTTAGACTAGATAAACAAGAATTAATCAAAGGCAACCTAATGTTTAAAGAAAAAGATGCAATAAAACTGAAAATCTACACTCCAATTTATAATAAAAAAGACACAGTCAAAATTTTTAGTAAAATATTCCAATTTGTCAACTAGATTAAATAGGAATGAAAGAGTAATTCAGGTTGGGAATGAGGAGATAATAGCCGCTCCAGTCTGAGCGAAAGCCTTGAAGACGCCGCGACGAACCGACCCCATTTTTGAATCTAAAATTGAGAGCATTCATTTCTTCACGTGTTACGATAGCATTATTTTAAATAAATAATGACAAGTTCATAAAGCATACTAAGCATTTCCTTGACGCAAGTTCATAGTGACTTGGCAAATGATTAAATTTTTGATAAATGGATCTTAAGACCAACAACGATTAGTTGTTTGGTGAGAGTTCCAATGAATGTGATTTTACAATATAGTATTTAGATCATACTGATAATTCCTACGTGAGTCTTTTAAACAAATTTTCTCAAATCATTACAGTCTTCATAAGGTAGCTGAAGTTATTCGTTTACCGACCAGCATCCAGGGATTGGGCAATTTGGTCCAATCTTTTTAATCCAATGTTTGTGGCTAACAGTTTTCATCTAGTCTGATTACTCCAGTGACTTTGTATGTTAGAACCAAAACCCATCTTGTCAATACCAAAAATTACAGACATGCAGTTAATTGAAAATTACTTGTATTATTTTGTAATGGAAAACAGTCTGGATAGTTTATTGGCACCAGCTCTACGTCAGTCCGTTGAAGATAATCTAGGTAAGGTTACCTTAAACAAAATTGAGCAACGACTGATGGAAAAACACGGTCTAGGTGTTGTCCAGGCAATTAAAGAGTTTTCCAAACTTGATAGTGTACTGCAAGAATTTTTTGGAGCAGGTGCACACGGACTGGAATCAAGATTCGTGCAAAATATCATCAAAATAGAAAAATCAAAGAAAGAATCTGAGAACTGGGTAATTCTCAAGGATCAATCCCTCTCAAAAATTATTCGGGATTCCTTTGCAGACCCAGAAAAAAAAGTCATGATGGAAGCAGTAATGGACCAACCACTGGATTTGTCTGCCATTTTAGATAAATGCCAAATATCCCAAGTTTCCGGTCATGACAAACTAAATTTTTTGGTAGATAATGGATTGCTAGTTCCAGTTTTTGATACAGAGAATGAAAACACTCCAAAATACCAAACTCCATTTAGCAACGTAAAGATGGACATTGAGAAAAAGTCAATAGTAGTCAAAATACAATTACAAAAGATTTCAATGCAGCAAAGTGCCCTATTACAGGTTATCCAGTAATGAGAATGATTTTTCTATTTTGAGCACTGTGTTGTAAATAAAAAATAACCAATTAGTTGGTCTCAATTTTCTAGGGATCTATATGTCTGTGCCTAAATTGTACATTGAAATGGCAATAGCACTAATTGACGAAGGCAAAGTACGACAACTCCCAGATGAGCAAAGATTTGCAGTATGTGAAAAGACACTAAAAACTGACACAGACGAGTCAAAACGCTGGGATGCTGTATGGCTAGTAGGTGAACTGGCAGAAAATAAAACTGAAAGTGATCCAATTTTTCAAAAGGTATCTGAATTAATGGAATGGGTTTTAAAAAATGATGATAATGGAGTGGTAAAACACGAAGCAGCTTTTCAAGTTGCAGCAAGAAACATGAGGCACAAAATTCCCGCCCTAGTAGATACTGCGTTGAATAATGAAAGCATATTGGCAAAACACGAGGCAATTGAAGCACTTGGATTGATGCGAGCTTTTGAAGCAGAACCGTTAATTAAACAAGCCTTGAAAGATCCTAGCCCAGATGTGCGAGAAACTGCAGAATTTGTTATCAAGCGATTTGCACGACTACAAAATCAAGGTCAATACACACCAGGAACTATCCTGTAATTTTATTTCTTTAATTATTAGTGACATTTCCATACCTGAAAAACAAGAAAAAATATTACTTTCATATAAACTACACATGCCTGTCATTTCCAAGTTTGACAATGGGTGAAGCTTATTATCTCTTGATTATCAGGTTTGATAATGCAAAATAATTTGGAGATGCTTGCACCATCTTTACGCAAATACATTGAAGATAATCTAGGCAAAACTACACTAGACAAGATAGAGCAGAGATTAATTGAAAGACATGGATTAGGTTTGGGTCAGGCAATTAAAGAATTTTCCAAACTTGATGAGGTGCTACACGAAATTTTTGGAGCTGGATCTACAGAACTAGAATCAAGATTCATGCAAAATAATATTATCGTATCAACAAAAAATGTGGAGAATTGGGTTGCACTCAAAGAATTATTAGTGTCCTCCATACGAAAATCAATCGAAGATAGTCTAGGCAAAACTACATTAAGTAAAATCGAATCACGATTAATGGAGCGACATAATCTCAATGTATCCCAGTCAATTGAGGAATTTACTAAGTTTGATAGTGTGCTGAGGGAATTTTTCGGATCTGGTGCAGTAGGATTAGAATCAAGATTCATGCAAAATATCATCAAAGCAGAATCATTAAAGAAAGGATTTTGCAACTTGACTGTTCAAGAACAAGAATTAGCACAAGAATTTTTGAAGCCTTTTGCAGAAAAGGACAAAAAAGTACTATTAGAGTCATTCTTGGTCAAACAGTTGGCATAGATAATATTTTTCATAAGGGTACATTTTTTCTATTTATTGCAAAAGAATAACAATGGGGTTACGGATTGTTACATTTCTCAAAGTCATTAAAATCTCTAAATCCACTTATGATCTCAAGTGTCTAAGATCTATATTTATCGAATCATAATACTCACATTTGTTGTGCTGGGGCATCTTAACCCCGGAAATAAAGAATTGTATGTTTGCCTCCCAATTATCTTGGTTTTGTACTATCAAGACACGTCGTAGTTTCTAAAAATGGCTGCACTAGTGCATCATTTACATTATACCTATTTTTAGCCGTTTCAAAACACCCAACCCAAATACGAAGGATTTCCTTCTACTATTATTTTAAATACAGATAGACGACGCCTTCTTTTGTGGCAGACTATGATGTAATAATAGCTGGGGGCGGATTAGCAGGAACTATTGCGGCGCAATCGATTTCACATTATTCTAATCAAGGATTAAAGATACTAGTAATTGACAGAAATCCGTCAAATTTACCTGGAATGAAAAGCGTTGCAGGTTGGATTTGCGGGGATGCAGTTAGCAAAGAAGCTGTAGATTTCATGTCAAACAGAATTAAAATTAATTGGAGTGAGCCAGAGATTGAACATAAAGTCAAAGGAGTGATGGCATTTTCTCCAGATAGAGAAACTTCAATTCCATTTGATGGTGAAGGATACATGCTTAACAGACAAGTTCTGCCACATCGTCAAAACGAAAGGACTCTAGCAATGGGCGTAGACTTTGATTTTGAAATTAACATTACAGGATTAATGTATGATGGAAATCAAGTAGTAGGAGTTCAGGGGATCGACTACAAAACAAAAACACCATACAAGAAGACGGCTAAAGTTGTAATTGATGCAACTGGAATGACATCCATGTTACGAAATCAAATTTCCAATACAACAAAGATGGAAAGAAAAATCGACCGTAAAGACATAGAATCAACAGGCAGACACATTATGTATTTTGATCAAGGTGAAGTAGATCTAACCGAATTTGATCCGGATTATTGTATAATTCATCTTGATCAGGATATTGCTCCAGGAGGATATGGATGGGTATTTCCAAAAGGGAAAAACAAAGTGAATATTGGACTTGGTGTTGAAAAAACACTTCTAGAAAAACGAAATCAAAGGTTGGGGAAAAATGATAATGTATCCATGTTGATTAATCAATATCTTGAAAGAAATCATGCAATAAAAAATCCAAAACTTTCAGAAGATCCACAGGATAAAAATAATGCAACAGGTAATTTTCAGGTTTCAGTGAGAAGGCAAAATGATTGCATGGTTGCAAATGGATTTGTAATAGTAGGTGATTCTGCATGGATGCCAAAACCACTAGATGCAGGAGGCATAGGTCCCGCACTAGTTGCAGGGACTATTGTTGGAAAATGTGTAGTAGAGTCAATTCAATCAGGTGACGTCACCGAGAAGGGATTGTGGAAATACAATAAAGAATTCATAAATGAATATGGGTACAAGACCGCAGGGTTGGAAATTTTCAGACGGTTAATTCAAACGCTTACTAATGAGCAAATTAGTTATGGAATGAAACACTTTTTGGGAAATCTAGATGTCGAATCAATTTCAAAAGGAGAGCACCCAGATTTTTCTAGCGTTACAAAATTAGGGATGTTGATCAGGGGTGCCCTAAACAAAAAACTTGCTGACGGTTTACGATTTACCACACAACAAAATAGACTCCTAACAGAACATTATTACAATTATCCAGAGTTTCCTGACGGATTTAATGATTGGAGTAAAAAACTACATCATATTCTGGATGAATCTAATGCCAAACTGTCTCAATATCAAAACTAAGCTTTATTTGTAATTCTAATCTTAAAATATATCAAATGTTACAAAAGGCATCATATTTAGATTGGAATAATTCTATTAAAATTCTAAATAAAGCATATCAAGCAGATCTCTTTGTTTTGATTATTGGTCCTAAGGGAACGGGAAAAACTTCGCTGGTAAGAGATTTTGTAAATAGCAGAAGTACAAAACTAGAATCAATAAATTTCAGTCTCAGAACACGAGAGAGTCATCTCATTGGAACGAAGACCTTAATGAATGGAACGGTCACTTTTGATGAAGGGCTTCTGATTAAATCCATGAGAGAAGGTAGTATGTTATATCTAGATGAGATAAATTCTGCCGAAGCTGATGTCTTACTACGATTAGATGAAGCACTTGACGATAGACGACAGATTATTCTAAAAGAATCCTCAGGTGAAGTTGTAAAAGCAAAAGAAGGATGGTTTGTAATCGCAACAATTAATCCTCTTACACACAGCGGAACCAAAGAATTGCCACCACAATTACTCAGCAGGTTCCCAGTTAGAATTCGTCTAGAATATCCACCTGAGGATATCGAATTGGAAATTGTTAAGAAATATGTTTCTGGAAATCATGATTCTGAAATTATTCAGGCAATTAAACTTGCAAATATACTAAGACAAGCAGCAGCCGTTGAAGAATTATTTTATTCACCAAGTTTAAGGGAGACAATTGCATTTGGAAAATTGCTAGACGGCGGAATGTCTCCTAAAGAATCAGCAAAAATTGTTTTTGGTAATGTGTATACCCAGTGGGGAGATATAGAATATCAAAAAGTAAGCGATATCATTACCTCGATGTTTGGTAATTAGATGCAATCATTACAATTACGAAATGAATCATTGGTTGAAATTGCCACATTTTTAGTAAGGAGATGGTCAGAAAGCGAAAAGATCATAGTTGAATTTTCAAATAAAATGGAGACAAAAACTAGGCTAAGAGAAAATAAAGTGATCATAACACCGATTGAAAAAAGAATAGGAGACGATTTTCAAAGATACAGACAATTTAGAACATCATTATGGTATGAAGCAATGAGAATAAAGTTTTGTAAAAAAATTCTTAGCAATGATCATGCCTTTGGATTTATTCTAAATACCATGGAAACACGTAGAGTAGAACAACTAGGTAGAAATATTTGGAAAGGTATGGATGAAGAGATTATCTTTAATTATGCATACATGTTTGTATCAAGACCACAATTACATACGGTTTATGGAAACGCGCGAATTGTAGAAGCATTTTACCAATATTTCATGTTCGGAGCACTCAAAGGTGAAATACAAGCTAGTCACTTTGAAAGAATAAAAAAAGCATCAGGTTTTGCTAAGAAAATTGTTGATGAATCCATAGGAAAAAAATATGATACAGAATGGTTGGAAAAAAATGTGAATGAAATTATTAAAATGTTGGATATAGAATCATTGCTTACAATTCCTGTTTCCTTACCATTTATGAAAGCAGGTATGACTATTTCAGAAGAGGAATTATTAAAATTTCTAACAGTGATTTCAAAAAATAAAGAAGGTGATTTTGGAAAAATTGATCCAAAAGCAGTATTAAACGGAAACAACCTCTATGATGAATATAAAGTATTACTCGATGAAAATAAGAAAAATGACAATAAAGGATTAACTTCTGAATCAATAGGAGTTCAAATTCCGAATGTCACTAATGTTGATGAGACAGTAATCTACGATGTGGGTTTGATAAATAACATGAAAACAAAATTTAAAGAATTGAAATCAGGATGGAAAGAGCAACACTTTAACAGTGGAGATGAATTTGATGCAGAAAATTACATTGAAGGAAATGAACCATTTTTTACAGATGTTAAAAAATCAATCAAAACCAAAATAGTTATTTTATTAGATCATTCATCAAGTATTGCATCAGATGCGTTAGAATATAAAAAAGCCACGCTAGCACTTTGTGAAGTTTTATCTTTTCTCAAAGTAAAATTTGCAGTATATGCATTTAGTACTGAAAATAGGTCAGTTGTTTGTTGGTCTATTAAACCAGATAATACAAAATGGAACAGAGTTACTGCAAAAAGATTAGCTCAGATTATTGCCAATGGATCCACTCCATTAGCAGAAATATATGACAAAATGTTTCCAATTTTACAGTCAAAAAGGCCGGATATTTTTTTGACATTAACAGATGGAGAACCATCAGATCCTGACGCCGTCAGAAATATGATAAAATCTCTCAAAAGATTAGGCATATTCATGATAGCCATGGGATTGGGTCCAAATATGATAAGAGCCACAACTATAGCAAACAATCTAAGGCATTTAGGATATGAAAAAACTATTGCCGTAAGTAAACTACATGATATTCCAAGTAAAGTCATTAGAATATTAGAAGTGTGAATTTAAAGAGTCAAAAATAAAGCAAGCACAATTTAGTCTATCAGATATTTTATATGAGATTACAACAGACAAAATTTCAGAGATTCTTGGAAGAAACTGAAGAAAGTAATATTGATAAAATTCTGCTTGAGCGTTTTAAACAGGAGATATTGAGTAAGGTACCTCATTTTGAAGTGATTCATGGAGAAACAAGGGTTGTGAATGCAACACCGTTAATCGATATGACTGAAGATTTGAAAGACTGTGCAAAAGAAGTTTACAAAATAACTCTTCCGAATACAGATCTTAAAGTTTTTGGCAAATTTGATTCTAATTTACTAACAGGTTCGATAAAAGTTAGACCTGCAGTTCACATCATAAACGATGCTATTGTTACAGGAAAACTGAAAAGTGGGCAAACAATAATTGAGGCAACCTCCGGGAATTTTGGAATTGCTCTTGGACAGATATCTAAAATTGGATTAAAAGTAGTTTCGCTTGTATCAAGAAAGCTACAGGAAGGAGTTTTCAAGGAATTAAGAAATGAGAATATCAGGATTATGGATCTTGACATGGATGTATGTCCAGCTCCAGGAATGAAAGACAATCCAAATATTTTAGCTGCAAAGGCAACTGCTGCCAATATTCGCTCACAATTATCTGAACTTGGTTTTGATCCTGTCATTTTTGATAATGTAAGTTCTGAAGTTGAATTACTTTTAGCTGCTCAAGATATCATAAACTTGGCAAAATTTCTTGCCAAGATATACGGTTGTTTCTGTCCAGAACAATATGATAATGAACTAAACATAGATGTACATAAAACTATTACCGCAGTTGAGATAGACCAACAATTACATGAACATGGAAATTCATTAGAAGATTTTGAAATTGTTTGTTCTTTTGGTACAGGTGGTACTTCTGGAGGTTTAAGCAGATACATATATGAAAAATATGGAAAAAAATCAGTGCATGTCGTTTTTCCACCTGCCGGTCAAGATGTAGCAGGAATTAGGACTAAGGATAAGGCATCAGGCCTGAAACTATACAAACCAGACACATATGCAGGACAATACGATGTAGATTTTGATCAGGCTAAACATCTTCTAAAGTTTTTTGTAGATAAGGGTAACGATATTGGTGAAAGTAGTGCTCTGGCATTTTATGCAGTAATGCAAATGGCAAACTTTGGTGCAGGTAAAAAGTTTGTTGTTATTGTTGCTGATGGAATACAAAAATATAAAAAGAATTTAGAAGAAATGTCAAAGAAACAAAACCGTACTCAAATATCCCTACAAGAGGCAATATCAAATGTAGATGATTATGATAAAATAATTTGGGTCCATGCTCAATACACTCCTCGTGAAGAAGGAATAGAGGTGATTGCAAAATCTCTTGGCGTCGATAAATCAAAGATATCCATACAAAAGGCAAGAACTATCAATCAACTATTATCCACACAACAAATTCCTGAAGAGTTAAGTAAAGATCTAAAAGGAATTAAAGGCAAATCATTACTAGTATGCATGGCTGGAAACACTTCATTAATGGCTGTTAATATTCTTGCAAGTAAAGGGATTGTAACTCAAAGTTTGAATGGTGGAATAACTAATTTGCCTGAAGGAAAAGGCAGAAATCCAGGTGAACTGATTAAAGTAGCTACCGAATAATATCTTGAAATGTCTATCAATATCACAACCATTTGCAGATTTGATAATATCTAGGAAAAAAGAAATAGAATTAAGAAATTGGAATACAAATTTTCGTGGTGAATTTTTAATTCATGCCCCAATCAAAATAAGATTAGATGATTGTAAGAGATTAAAAATTACAAAAAAATTAGTTACAGGTGTAATTATTGGAAAAGCCGAACTATATGATGTAAAAAAATACAATTCATCAAAAAAAGTAAAAGTGGATAAAGAATTTCACTTATCTTCAAAAAAATTTCAAGGTAAAACTTTTGGATTTATGTTAAAAAATGCAAAATCATTGAGAGTTCCAATTCCATGGAAAGGTCAATTAGGATTTTTTGATGTTAGTTTTTCAAAAAAGGGGATCAATGATATTGTAACAGATATCATAGATGACGAATATCGTTTTCAGTGGGTCGGACATCATTAAGAGTTTACAAATTTTTAAAAAAATATGCCTAGTATATATAAAGGACCTATTTAAAGACCGTCGTCATGCCTCAAACAAAGCCTATTGTCAGTGTAGAGAATGTGGTAGCCTCTGCATCAGTAGACCAAAAAATTGATCTTATTGAAATTACTGAAAAATTTCCCGATACAGAATATCATCCAGAACAATTTCCAGGACTTGTCTTTAGATTACAAAATCCAAGGACTGCAACATTGATTTTTAGAACAGGAAAAATGGTGTGTACAGGTGCAAAATCAGAGGAAATGGCAATAAAAGCAGTAAATACTGTTGTTCAAAAACTTCGAAAAGGTAAAATCAAAATAAAAAAGGATGCAGTAATTACAGTTCAGAATATTGTCGCAGCAATTAATTTAGGTGGAAAAATCCACTTAGAAAAAGCTGCTAGAACTTTACCGAGGAGTATGTATGAACCTGAACAATTTCCAGGATTAATTCATAGAATGTTAGATCCAAAAACGGTAATCCTGTTATTTGCTTCTGGAAAGCTGGTTTGTACTGGTGCAAAAAAAGAATCAGACGTATATCGATCTGTTCATAATTTGCATTCATTGTTAGAAGAAAAAAATTTAATGATATATGATCAGTAAAAAGTAATTCTTGTATTCAAATTATTCATAAAAAATTAAGATTAATTGACCGAAGATAAATTTGAAAGAGAAAAGATTAGATTAACTCCTGAAAATGGATTTGATTTAGTTGGAATAGATTACTTTGGAGATTCAGATAATCAATTATATTTAATAGAACATTTTGAAATGTATCAAGATGCTTTAAATGCAAAAAAGGAACGTAAAAATTCAGAAGAGTATTTTATTTTGTACAAAGGTGCAAGTGGAGAATATCTTTCTCGTTAGATTCCAAAAAATATCATAGCTTTACTTAATTTTACAAACTATTTTATCATTTAGTAAATGAGTTCAATATTATGACAAATGAAACTACAGACTTGATTGACACATTATATGATAAAGAAAAAATTCGCCAAACAGATACAAATTCACAGCAGATTACTAGAAAGAGCCCTAAAGCGAAATATCAAATTTTTGACGAGGTTGAATTTACTCGGGGTAGAGAGGTACTAGGAGATCTAATAGTTCATGGCATGATAGCCTCGGGAGGAACAGATATTGACTGGCTAATTGAACATAATGGAGGTTTTATTATCTTAGAATTCAAGGGATTTCACAACGATAAGATCAATATCCCTAAAGGACAAATGATTGCATATGAAAAATTACATGAAAAATTAAGTCAGTCTACAAAATGTTACCTGTATATTGTTGGTTGTGACGACATAGATTTTTCAAATCCTGATGCAACACTTTGGATTTTTGAAATGAAACAGTGGAAGGCAGGAGTAATTCCAAAAAATACGAGTGATTTCGATAATGATAATTCAAGTAGAAAAAACAAATTCGTTGTATATCGTGAGTATATGGAAGAGGTGAGTATTGAAAAATTAAGAGAGATTGTAGATTGGCATTGGAAAGATTTTGAAAAAATTACCCCGTAAAAGAAAATGTATTTGACTCTGTTTCTGAATCACTTTCTGCCGTTATTATAAATATGCCAGACTTCTCCCATCCAGATCCTCCAGCTATTACCAGTGTAGAAAACGTTTCATCGTTTTTTACATTTATTTGCTCAGACCAAATTAATAGACCTTGTTGATTTTCTATCGAGAGATTTATTTTTTCTGAACTAATTGATCTTCCATTAATTGAAATAATGTCACCTTTGTGGTATTCTGATAAATCAGTTTGAATTGAAAGATTTGTTGACCCTGCAGGATTTTTTAAAGTGTTATCATATCCAACATTTAAAGTTCCGGTAAGGGATAAACCAACTATAATAATTATTGCCATTATGACACCGCCAATACCTATCAACAATTTTGTATTTTTAGATTCTATTTTTGGAATTTGAGTAGTTTGAAGAGTTTCAATTTTTTGGCTTGATGATGGTTTTGAAAGAATTAATTCAGGAATCATTGATTTTTCTTCATCTTGTTTTTTTTCAGCATACGATGCCCTTCCCAGATATTTTTCTGCCAATTTTCTAACATAGTTTCTTTCGTAATTACTAATTACCTCATTATTTTGACAAGCTCTGAAAATTTGTTTTAGTATGAGTTCATCGCCCTTTTCTTTGTCCAATAGATCTTTGACGTCATTAATGAGAGGATCTGCCATGCGTATTTTATGCTCGTTATAGATTATTTATGAAGTTATCTAGTTGAAAAATGATAAAAAAGATCAAGATATTACTCATAGGCTCAATTTATCCCAAAAATAAGAAAATCAGCTGTTGTTTGAATGATTTTTATCAGAATTTCTACTAAATCATCGATTTTATCTTGAATGAATTTTTCTTGCTTGAATTATCACGGTTCGAATGTAGTCTTTTGCTGTTGAATCAGATACACCCAACTGTTTTGCTCTTTGATATAGATCATATTCTTTAGGATTACTCAAATAATACTTTAAGAGGTAATTGAGTCTATGAGATCTTTTTTCATCACTTTTCATAAAATTACTTTTTTTTGTGCAATAAAAAGGTCAGAGGATAATAAAATAACCAACTGATCTTACTGTATCATAAAATTTGAATAAAAACATATGATCTTTTTTAAATAATAGGGGGCTAGAAATGCGAATGAAACGAATCGAGGCAACTATTCAACATGATAAAACAGGTGCAGTCTCTGATGCTATCAAGGATATGGTAGGAGGATTTACCATACTTGAGGGAAATGGTAGAGGTTCTGGCGACAGACAAACCATAAGAGCTGGACGAGGAACAGGTACTTTTGTCGCAGAATTTAACAAAGTTGCAACTATTAGTACAATTGTCGACGATTCTAAAGTGGAAGCAGTAATCAATGCTATTTCAGATGCATCGTATTCAGGAAAAGCAGGAGATGGAATAATTACTGTATCTACGGTTGATGATGTTCGAAATATTGCATCAAAAAAGAGAGGCTCAGAAGCCCTCTAATTATTTTCTTTTAATCAAAAATACAACAATATCATTAGGGGACAATAATTTTAAAGTGCTCAAAAAGAGAAGAACCGTTGAAGGGACTTTATTGGCTCATTTTAGGACTGTGTGTTTGGTTTATTCCAACTATAATTTTTCAAGTAATTGTCACATCTGAAGATTCAGAAAAAACTGCTGAAGAAGCAGTGTCTCAAATCCCGAGAGAATTCGTAATTGTTCTATTTGGAGCATCTTTGCCAATCATAGTTAAAGGCGTAATCACAACTCGTAAAGAACGCAGAGCATCAAGAAATGAAGATTCTAAGAAAAGTAAAAAATTCAAGAAATAGTTTAATCAACTGAGAGGATAGAAATTATTCCTCTCAGTGAGGTTATCCCTTTGGGGGACATGTTTGTTGAAGGGATAATTACACATTACAATCTAAGTATAAAAGCAAAGAATGTGGCTATTTTTACAAATACTTGGATGAGCAATGAACTATGCGTAATCGACCTTAATTTAAAAAAAAGAAGAGAAAAACATATTCGTGATAATTTGTAAGAGTAAAATTAACAAAGTCAGAGCATGTATTTACTAATGTGACAATACAAATAGTATATGTTATAGATAGTTAAAAGAGAGAAAGATATTATCTGCAACAATTTTTAGGAGGGGATAAAGATATTCTTGTCATTTTGTGATTATCGTAGTAATTCATGATTGAATTTAACAAAAAAATAGCACGCATTGAACTTTGAGAAATTTGTTATTACAGCATTATAGAAATTTCAGAAAGTCAAGATTCTTGCTCGGGAATGACATTTAAGGTCATAGTAGTTCTGACGTGAGGTAGTTTTCTAATAGCCTTGGTTATTATTTTTTCCAATATTTTATATTCTGATGTTTCAATTTTACAAATGACATCATAGTGTCCAAATACTACATCAGCTTCCTTTACTTCTGAAATATGACTTAGATTTTTTAAGACATTGTATTCTTCACCTTTATCGGCGTGAATAACAACAAATGCTTGAGCATTATTTTTGCCAAGCATTGCTCCAATGAGTTTTTCTGATGCTTGGAATATTTCTTCACCTTCTGAGCGTGTAAGAGTTACTGTTGAGTGGATTCTAGGCATCTTTCGAATAATATCTGTAACTGTTTTACGAATTTTTTCTTCAGAATCAGATTCTATTTTTACAATAACATCATAGAGCCCAAGTGTACCGTGCACTTCTGTAACACCATCAACTGCTTTTAGTGATGAAATTACAATTTTTTCTGAACCTAGATCACAGTTTATGAGAACATATGCTTTTGCCAATCAGTTTAACCCCCTCTATTGTTGTCCTTCTATTCCCATTAAAGTTAATGTTGATCTGATTTTTGGAATTTTTCTAATCTTCCATGTAATAGTTTCGCGTAATGCTTCGACTTGCTTTGATTCTACTTTTGCCAAAATATCATATGCACCGAATATACCGTGTACTTCTGCAACTCCATCTATGGATTTCAACTCTGAGATTACGGATTCTTCGGAACCTAGATCACAGTTTATGAGAACATATGCCGTTGCCAATTTATTATTCAACCCCTATTTTCATACTTGCTGTGTCATCTTAAAATATATAAGAATAATCAAATTTATTTAAATATCAGATACTTGAAGAGGCTAAAAATACATACTTGTATGACTTTAATCAAAAATGTAGTAAATTTGTAAGTTTTAAAGAATAGTCTAAATTATTTAAGATTGGAGAGAATATGCTTCATTCATAATTTTTTCAAGTTCTGTAATGTGTTTTGATGAAGATATTTTTGGTCTCAGCTTTGCACTTCCTGTCGTTCCTTTTGTAAATCGCATGGCTTGAGATTTTATGTTTGAGAATTTTATATCATACTCCGCAGTAAGATGAAGGTATTCAAAAAATGAATCCAGTTTATCTTTTAATGAATAACGTTTGTAGGTTCCAGTTTTTAAATAATCAATAATCTGCTCAAACAAAAATGGGTTTCCCATCGCACCCCTGCCAATCATAACATAATCACAACCTGTTTCATCAATCATTGTCTTAGCATCTTCAGGGGATCTAATATCACCATTTCCAACTATAGGAATATTAGAAATTTCCTTTAATTCCTTAATAAGTTTCCAATCAGCATTACCAGAATATCCTTGACTTACAGTTCTAGGATGGAGCGTAATCATTTGTACTCCTTCATCTTCTGCAATTTGTGCGATTTCTTTGAAAAGATAACGACTTGCATTAGTCACTCCTGAACGAATCTTTAGAGTAACCGGTTTTTTTACTGCGCTAACCAAAGTACTAAAAATTTGTCTAGTCAGATTAACTTCTTGTAAGAGTGCTCCACCTGCCATTTGTTGTGTTATATGTGGTGCAGGGCACCCCATATTGTAATCAATTATATCAAAAAATGGCTCCACAATTTTTGCAGCTTTTTCTAATGCTAAAAGATCAGAACCAAATATTTGTACTGAAAGAGGTCTTTCTTTTTCAGAATATTTTATAAATTCTTGAATGGTTTTCTTGTTTTCTTTTAATTGTTGTTCTTTTGCAATTATGCTATGAATGCTAGTAAATTCTGTTACGACTAAACCTGCTCCCCTTTTTTTACATTGTAATCTAAGAGCAGGATCACTTACTCCAGCCATAGGTGCTAAAAAGACCCTACTCGAAAATTTTGGAAGCATGGAAATTATTTTAATTTCTTGATATATTTACCATATTAAAATAGCAGTTTTACACATTAGGAAAAATATCTCTATTCATTAATCGTTCTAATAATCAGGACAGCCGTCTGTATCTCGGTCACCATCATAGTCTTCTGGTTTTAATGGACATTGATCAAGATCATTAATGATATTATCCAAATCATCATCGTGAACAAATCTTTGTTGTTCTGGAGAAATATCGGGGCAACCATCTGCATCATTGTACTTGTTCCAAGTTTCTGGGCTTATTGGACATGAATCAACTACATCAGCATATCCGTCATTATCAGCATCAGATCGTGTTGATACAGATTGTGCTCCTTTAATTTCAGGACAGCCATCCCAGTCTAAATATCCGTTAATGTTTTCTGGGTCGTTAATGCATT
>CXWL01008249.1_pt1 | contig 102625 bp, 106 predicted proteins | sample 590931 | NCBI WGS metagenome assembly CXWL01 (sample SAMEA3498368, study PRJEB10139) | groundwater metagenome | biome: water well; material: biofilm material | place: Germany | collected 2015-04-27 | reverse complement strand
TCAACAGGAACGGCAGCGGGTTTCGCCAGTTTCGGCGCAGCCGGGTAAGGCGCATCGGCATGGGCGGCGACCTTCACCGCGTCGCGAACCAACAGCCAGCCGCCTTTGGAGCCGGGGACCGATCCCTTGACGAACAGAAGGCCGCGCTCCGCATCGGTGCGAACTATTTCGAGATTTTGCTGCGTGCGATTGCGCGCACCCATATGGCCCGCCATTTTCTTGTTCTTGAAAACGCGGCCAGGATCTTGACGTTGCCCGGTCGAACCATGGGCGCGGTGAGAGATAGAGACACCATGCGTTGCGCGCATACCGCCGAAACCCCAGCGCTTCATCGCACCGGCAAAGCCCTTGCCCTGCGTAACGCCCTGCACATCGACAATCTGGCCAACCACAAAATGATCGGCAGAAATTTCGGTGCCAACGTCAACCAGCGCGTCATCGGACACGCGGAACTCGACAACCTTTGCCTTTGGCTCGACTTCGGCTTTGCCAAAGGCGCCGCGCTGCGGCTTTGCTACATTTTTCGCCTTGGCCGTCCCGGCGCCGAGTTGAAGTGCGACATAGCCGTCGGTCTCTGCATTACGCTGACCCACGACCTGACACCCCTCAAGGGCGAGGACGGTAACGGGTACATGACGACCGTCGTCTTGAAACAGACGGGTCATCCCCATTTTTTTGGCGATCACGCCAGTGCGCATGATCTTTGCTCCTAACAGAGGCCCCCGAACCATTTCGGGGGCGTGCGGGCATCCATCGAAACAGGTTTCGATGGAGACCCTCCAGCCCAAATTGTCATGCATGCCCCGCCCGGGCTGATTTGCCTGACCTTAATAAAGGGCCAAGCGAGACGGGGGACGCAGCCCGAAGCGACGCTCCGGCGGTATCTCCCGACAGCTTCACTGAACAATCGTCAGTGCCGCTATCGCAAACTGGTGGTTAGGCCAGTCGTATTTCCACATTAACGCCAGCGGCGAGGTCGAGCTTCATCAAAGCATCGACCGTTTGCGGCGTTGGCTGCACGATGTCGAGCAACCGTTTATGGGTGCGAACCTCGAACTGTTCACGCGATTTTTTGTCGACGTGCGGACCGCGGTTCACGGTGAATTTTTCAATGCGCGTCGGCATTGGGATTGGGCCGCGAATCAACGCACCAGTGCGGCGCGCGGTATCCGCAATCTCATTGGTAGCCTGATCAAGCACGCGGTGGTCGAATGCCTTGAGGCGAATACGGATATTCTGCGTTTCCATGAGCTAAGCCAAAATCCCAATAACGATGCGAAAGAGCCGTGCCTTGCAAAGCAAGGCGTAGAAGAGATGCCTTGCAACACAAGCGAGCATCCCGACTAGTCTTGCGACCGATGCCGGGAAGTCCCGATGCGTTGTTTTGGCGAAAAACCAAGCCGCCCGAATCATCCGAATCAGGCGGCGTTGGGGAGCCTATATTACTTTGATATCGCGCCGACAACCCCTGCACCGACGGTACGGCCACCTTCGCGAATAGCGAAGCGCAGACCCGGGTCCATCGCGATAGGGGCAATCAGTTTGACACCGATGGTGACATTGTCACCGGGCATGATCATTTCCGTGCCTTCTGGCAAAATCACTTCGCCGGTCACGTCGGTCGTGCGGAAATAGAATTGCGGACGATAATTGTTGAAGAATGGCGTGTGACGGCCACCTTCATCCTTCGACAGCACGTAAACTTCTGCGTTAAACTCGGTGTGCGGGGTGATCGAGCCGGGCTTGGCCAAAACCTGGCCGCGCTCGACGTCTTCACGCTTGGTACCGCGTAGCAGCGCGCCGACATTGTCACCGGCTTCACCGCGATCAAGCAGCTTGCGGAACATTTCAACGCCGGTGCAAACCGTCTTCGCCGTGTCCTTGAGGCCGACGATTTCGATTTCGTCGCCAACATTGACCACGCCGGTTTCGATACGGCCCGTCACCACGGTGCCGCGCCCCGAGATCGAGAACACATCCTCAATCGGCATCAAGAACGGCAGGTTAACGGGGCGCTCTGGTTGCGGGATCCAAGTATCAACAGCCTTCATCAGCTCAAGAATGGCGTCACGGCCCATCTTGTCGTCGCTGCCGCTCAGTGCGCACGTCGCCGAACCACGGATGATAGGAATATTGTCTCCGTCATAATCGCGCTTCGACAATTCTTCGCGGATTTCCATTTCGACCAACTCAAGTATTTCGTCATCATCAACAAGGTCAACCTTGTTCATGAACACGACCATAGTGGGAACGCCAACCTGCTTGGCGAGCAGGATATGCTCTTTGGTCTGTGGCATCGGGCCGTCGGTCGCCGAAACGACGAGGATAGCGCCGTCCATCTGCGCTGCGCCGGTGATCATGTTTTTCACATAATCGGCGTGGCCCGGGCAATCGACGTGCGCATAGTGACGCGCTTCGGTTTCATATTCAACGTGGGCGGTCGAGATGGTGATACCGCGCTCACGCTCTTCGGGCGCTTTGTCGATATTTGCGAAATCGACAGCAACGCCGCCTGTGGTTTCGGCGAGCACTTTGGTGATCGCTGCGGTCAGCGAAGTCTTACCATGGTCAACGTGACCGATGGTGCCGATGTTGCAGTGCGGCTTGTTCCGCTCAAATTTTGCCTTTGCCATTGCTGGGTCTTCCTCAAAAACAAATGGTTGTTAGTTCAGTCGGAACGAAAGCCTCATGAATCAGGCGCCGCCCTTAGTCGTTCTTTTCCGGTCAAGCAAGCTTAGCTTTAACCTCGTCCGCCACGTTTTGCGGCACTTCTTCATAATGCGAGAATTGCATCGAGTAATTTGCCCGTCCTTGGGTGAAGGAACGCAGCTGATTCACATAGCCAAACATGTTGGCCAGCGGCACCATCGCCTCGACCATCTGGGCGTTACCGCGTGTGTCGGTGCCCTGAATCTGCCCTCGACGCGAGTTCATGTCGCCGATGACATCGCCCAGATATTCCTCAGGGCTGACAACCTCGACCTTCATCACAGGTTCCAGCAGCTTGATGCCTGCCTTGGCAGCGACTTCGCGCATCGCTGCGCGGCCCGCAATTTCAAACGCCAGCGCCGATGAATCGACGTCATGATAGGCACCGTCGGTCAGGCGAATCTCGAAGTCGATGATTGGAAAGCCAATCATATGGCCATTTTCGGCCGATTCGCGCATGCCCTTTTCAACCGACGGAATATATTCGCGCGGAATATTGCCGCCCTTCACTTCGTCGATAAAGGTGATGCCGGTGCCGCGCTCGCCCGGCGAAACCGTAATCTTGACCCGGCCAAACTGACCCGAACCACCCGACTGTTTCTTGTGGGTATAGTCAACATCGACCTTTTTCGCGAGGCTTTCACGGTAAGCCACCTGCGGCGCGCCGACATTGGCCTCGACCTTAAACTCGCGGCGCATACGATCAACCAAGATGTCGAGGTGAAGTTCGCCCATCCCCTTGATGATCGTCTGGCCCGATTCATGGTCGGTCGAAACACGGAATGAGGGATCTTCGGCAGCCAGACGGTTGAGCGCGATGCCCATCCGTTCCTGATCAGCCTTGGTCTTTGGTTCCACCGACAGTTCGATAACCGGATCGGGGAATATCATGCGCTCAAGGATGATCGGCGCATTGGTAGCGCACAGCGTATCGCCCGTCGTTGTTTCCTTGAGGCCCGCCAGCGCGACGATGTCGCCCGCAAAGGCTTCATCAATGTCTTCGCGGCTGTTGGCGTGCATGAGCAACATGCGGCCAACTTTTTCCTTCTTATCCTTGACCGAGTTCAAATAGGTGCCCTTGGTCAAGGTTCCCGAATAGATGCGGGCAAAGGTCAGCGAACCAACGAACGGATCGTTCATAATCTTGAACGCCAGCAATGACAACGGCGCTTCGTCGGTCGCAGGGCGCGAATCGGGCGTTTCGCCGTCGAGCTTCAGCCCCTGAACATCCTTAATATCGAGCGGAGAAGGCAGATAATCGACCACCGCGTCGAGCAGCGGCTGAACACCCTTATTCTTGAACGCGCTGCCGCAAACAACAGGGACGAACGCATGGGCCAGCGTGCCCTTGCGGATCAGCGCCTTCAGTGTCGCCACATCGGGTTCATTACCCTCAAGATAGGCGGTCATCACATCATCGTCTTGCTCAACCGCCATTTCGATGAGGTTGGTGCGGTATTCCGCAGCCTTGGCGACCAGATCAGCGGGTATGTCTTCGTAGAAAAACTCTGCGCCCAGCGCTTCGTCTTTCCAGATGACCGCGCGCTGTTCGACCAGATCAACCAAGCCCTTCAGCTCTGCTTCGATGCCGATGGGGATATAAAGCACCGCAGGACGCGCGCCTAGCCGGTCGATGATCGACTGTACACAATATTCAAAATTGGCGCCGGTGCGGTCAAGTTTGTTGATAAAGCACATGCGCGGCACGCCATAACGATCGGCCTGACGCCAAACCGTTTCCGATTGTGGTTCGACCCCCGCGACGCCGTCGAAACAGGCAACTGCGCCGTCGAGCACGCGCAAGCTACGTTCGACTTCAATCGTGAAGTCAACGTGGCCCGGTGTGTCGATGATGTTGATGCGGTGGTCGTTCCAGAAACATGTCGTCGCAGCGGACGTGATCGTGATTCCGCGCTCTTGCTCTTGCTCCATCCAGTCCATCGTCGCAGCGCCGTCATGGACTTCGCCGATTTTGTAGGACTTGCCGGTGTAATAGAGAATACGCTCGGTCGTCGTGGTTTTACCAGCGTCGATGTGCGCCATAATACCGATGTTGCGATACATGTTCAGCGGATGGCTGCGGGCCATGATTGTCACTCCTGTGCCGATTGGTCGGCTGGGGAAAAGGAAAAGCGCGGGCGATCATCATGACCGCCAGCGCCATTTCAAATATTACCAACGATAATGCGAGAAGGCGCGGTTGGCTTCGGCCATACGGTGCGTATCTTCGCGCTTTTTAACGGCACTACCCCGGTTGTTCGCGGCATCGAGCAATTCACCCGACAGGCGGCCAGCCATGGTTGGCTCGCTGCGATTGCGTGCAGCAGTGATGAGCCAGCGGATAGCCAGCGCCTGTGCGCGTTCGTGACGCACTTCGACAGGCACCTGATAGGTGGCCCCGCCGACGCGGCGGCTGCGGACCTCAATGCCCGGCTTGACGTTGTTGAGCGCATCATGAAAAATGCCGATCGGCTCTTTCTTCGCTTTGGCTTCAACGGTGTCGAGCGCGGTATAGACGATGCTTTCAGCCGTAGCCTTCTTGCCGTCCAGCATCACGCTGTTCATGAATTTTGAAAGAACCTCATCCCCAAATTTGGGATCAGGTAAAATAACCCGTTTTTCAGGGCGACGACGACGTGCCATTTTAAGGTCTCCTTACCCGGCCAATTACTTAGGACGCTTGGCGCCGTATTTCGAACGGCTTTGCTTGCGATCCTTGACACCCTGCGTGTCGAGAACACCGCGCAACACATGGTAGCGCACACCGGGAAGGTCGCGGACGCGCCCACCACGGATCAGCACGACGCTGTGCTCCTGCAGGTTATGGCCCTCACCTGGAATATAGGTGATGACTTCGCGCGCATTGGTCAGGCGAACCTTGGCCACTTTGCGAAGCGCCGAGTTCGGCTTTTTCGGGGTCGTAGTATAGACGCGAGTGCAAACGCCGCGTTTTTGCGGGTTGGCATCCATCGCCGGAACCTTTGACTTAGTCTTTTGCGGCACCCGCCCCTTACGGACGAGCTGATTGATCGTAGGCATGAAGTCTTCACCTAATAGCTGGTTACTCTGCGTCCTGCTGGCCAGTTCCACGGGCGGACCCGCAAAACGCAAAAAGCGCCGGATGGCACAGAAGCCCCCGGTCTTTATGTCCAGCTTGAAGCAGTGTTCAGGCAATATGTTGCGGCCGAATCGTGGGGTGGCCCGTGGGTCACTCCTCAATCAAGCGAGCGCGCCCTAGCGCTCATGCGGGCAGGCGTCAATGGTGTGCGGTAAGTTACTGGGCGGCAATCCACCGACCAATGGCATCACGCGCCGCCTTTGCTTCGGAAATTGGAAGCAGCGGCCAGATGTGCATCAGACCCGACTTTTCCTCATACTCCGCGCTTGGTAATTTGGCCTTGAGCGCTCTCGCATCGGTGACGAGGATGTCATCCCCGCCCCCAAACATCAAGATCGGCGGTAAATCTGCCCATTGCCCATGAATCGGGCTGACGCGCACATCATCAATCGGCAAATCACGGGCATAGAGCGCGCCCGCATCGCGAATACCCTGTATGCGCAAAATGCAATCGCGCGGTTCAATGGCTGGCTGGTCGGGGTGACTGCCGCTAACATCGAGCCACGGACAGATGAGCAATAACCCATCAGGAAGGCGCAATCCCGCATCACGCGCCGCCATCGCTGTAGCTGCCGTCAGCCCGCCGCCAGCACTATCGCCGCCCATGACGAACGGCCCAGCATGGCCCGCAATATAGTGGCGGTAATAGTCGAGCGCCCAGCCGGTGACATCCTCTGCGCCCGATTCGGGGGCGAGCGGATACAGCGGCGCGGTGACGGCAATTTCGTGCTTTTCCACCAGCTCTGCAAGACTCGACCAATGCGGCGGGGCCGCCGAAAAAACATAGCCGCCGCCATGAAAATAAAGCAGATGTCTGCGCGGAGGTGCGTCTTTTGGTGCCAGATGCCAGACGCTGCGACCCTCAAACTGCTCCTCGCGCACATCAAGCCGTCGCCGCATCTTTGCAGTCGGCACGGGCAATGGCGCAGCGCGAGCCGCGGAGATCACCTTCATCATCCCTGGCCCGCCCGAATAGCTTTTGAGCGCGAGCTTGGTCGTCTTGAGCACGAAGCTAAGCAAGCGCGCTGAAATGCTGGGCATGGCCCTAAAAAACCAGTGCGAAGCGGATGGCCGCGCCAACATCATCGGGTGCCTGCGCAAAATGCCTAGGCTGTGTCCGCCAAAATGCGTTGAGCGACAGATCTCCGCCAAATAGCGGCGCTGCCCACGCCGCCTCCATCGCGCGCTCCTGTCCCAGCGGCGCGAGGATGAGCGCAACCTGCCCATTTNNACGCGCAGCGGCTGTGCAACGCGCAGCGACAGGCGGTCGTTGGCGGATAGTATCCCGACCTTGGCTACATCGAACGTCCAACTGCGTGAGCGAAGCAGAGCTCCGCCCGCCACCAGCCCGTCGGCCCCCGCAGATGTCCAACCCTCGCGCCATTGCGCGCCGAGCGACCAGCCGTCACCGAGGCTTAGCCCCGCCTGCGAATCGACAAACAGGGTGCGCGCACCGCCTGCAAAGCCCGGGGCAAGCCGTGCTCCGAGCAGAGTCGCATCCTCGTACATCTGGCTTAGCGACAGGCTGGTGCGCAGTGCCCCCCAGCGTCCATCAAGCGCGGCGCTGACCCGGTCATAGCCTGTGGCGCGGTCAAAGCCTTGGGCATCAAGCAACCTGCCGCCAGTGCGCAGTGCGCCAATCCGGCCCCGCTCCGCCGCGAGCGTCAGCGATAGCCTGCGCCCAAGCGATTGCCGCACCGCCGAACCAAATCCGCCATAGGTTCCAATCAGCCGCAACGAATCGGCGTCCTCCGCGACCAAAAAGGCGTGGCCGGGCCGACCGGCCATGCTCGCCACGAGGCCGTCACTGCCGCGCTCAATCGCAAAGCCGATTTGCCGGTCCGGCGACAGGCGGGTGATGACGCTGCCCGCCAAAAGCCGCGCACGCGACGCATCCTCGCCGCTCAGCGACAAAGGCTGCGAGATTAGCGTGTCCCGGCCGGGCAATAGCGAGAGAGAGATGCTGGTCGCAGCATTGCCCGCGCGAACGTGCCGCATTCGCCCCGCCAGCGCGGGGGCCAGCAAAGGCCGTTGGCTCGCCGCCGCCAGCAACTGTCCAAGGTCGGCGCTGTAGGCCCGCTCATAGCCATCCAAAATGATCGCGCTCACACCGCCGCGCTGCCCCGCATCGCCCATCGGCCCCGATGTGCTCCCAATGGGCGCGCCCAGCGAAACCGCAACACCCGTCCCCGCCAATGTCGTTGTCCCTTGCGGCGCAAAGGCACGGCTGATCGACAATATGCCGCGCCCGAATATCCGGTCGGTGCCGGGGTCGCCAGCATCCGTCGCGCTGTTCAGCAGCAGAGTGACGATTTGATTGCCAGACAGATTGGGGAAGGCCTGCGCCAGCAGCGCCGCTGCACCGGCAATTTGCGGGGCTGAGAAAGAAGTGCCGCTGATGCCAAAGATAGCATTGCCGCCGGGCCGGGGCTCGGTGCGGATGGTGCCGTCATTATTATAGTCACAGCAGACATTTTCACCAAAAGCGGTCAGAAAGGCGTTAGCAAAATCCCCTGCTTTGTTGGCAAAACCTGACGCAGCTCCTTGTGCATTGTTTGATCCGGCAATGATGACAAGGCCGTTGCCGACAAGCTGCAAGCCAGAGGCAAAGGGATCGGGCTGGTCCGGGGGAATGTCGGGATTGGTCCCGTCGCCGTCATTCCCCGACGACACGACGACAATGATGCCCGCCGCCGTTGCGCGGCCGACCGCTTGGCGCAACGTAAAATTCGGAGCCGAGCCGCCGAGCGAGATATTGATGACGCGCGCGCCCGCCGTCACCGCCCTATCAACACCGGCAGCGATTGCGGTGTCGGTGAAACTGCACCCCTGTTCGTCTGCCGGAACGCTGGTGTCGGTGCAGCTGCCCGGCCGGTCGGCGCGCAACGCCAGCAATGTGGCGTTAAACGCGATGCCCAAGGTGCCACTGTCATTGCGCGCGCCGAGCGCAATCACCGCAACATTGGTGCCGTGATTATCCTCATTAGTATCAAAGCCGCGATTGCCGCCAGCCACGTCAGCAGACAAGGGATGAATACGCCCCGCAAACTCCGAACTGCCCGCAGCCGCGCCGCTATCTATCACACCAATCGTGACCCCTTGCCCCGTTGCCCCGGCTGTCCATGCGGTGACGGCGCCATGATAGGGCGCGCCGTCCGAACGGCGAAACTCCGCCGTATTAAACGAGGTGGGTGTCGGTGTGGGAGTAGGCGTCGGAGCGGGGGGTGGAGTGGGGGTTGGAGTAGGCGGAGGCGATGAAATCGGCCCTGCGCCGCCAGCGCCGCCACACGCGGCCAGTGTCAATGCCGCGACAATGGTGAGAGAAATGCCGTACCAGCGCACAGTGTGATTTCGTGTCTCCGTACGATGTCTATGGTGACTTTGCATGTTTCTCTCACTTGTCCGTATAACTGGTGATAGGTGATACTGTGCCACCACCCTTGCGCAAGTGTTAATGATTGACCCAAAGCGCGGCCAGCTTATGGCATTGAGCCACGTCCATGCATCGAATGAAAGCATCACTATGACAGCCGACCTCACCCTCATCGCCGCCGTCGAAGCAGGATGGGATGCGCGCGCGCAGATAGACACGTCAACACAAGGCGCGTTAAGGGACGCCGTCGAGCAGGCGCTGGCCGGGCTGGATGACGGCAGCTTGCGTGTCGCCGAACCCGATGGCGCGGATGGGTGGCACGTCAATCAATGGCTCAAAAAAGCGGTTCTGCTATCATTCCGGCTCAATGATATGGCAATGATTCCCGGTGCCCCGGGCGGCACCTATTGGTGGGACAAGGTGCCATCAAAGTTTGACGGATGGGACGAAAACCGTTTTCGCGCCGCTGGTTTCCGCAGTGTCCCTGGCAGCATTGTCCGGCGCGGCGCATATATAGGCAAAGGCGTCGTGTTAATGCCAAGTTTTGTCAACCTTGGCGCCTATGTCGATGAAGGGACGATGATCGACACTTGGGCATCGGTCGGAAGCTGTGCACAGGTCGGCAAGCATTGCCATATCTCGGCGGGCACGGGCATCGGCGGGGTGCTGGAACCATTACAGGCCAACCCCACCATCATCGGCGATAATTGTTTCATCGGCGCACGCAGCGAGATCGTCGAAGGCGTGATCGTCGAAGAAGGATGCGTCGTTGCCATGGGCGTGTTCATCACCGCTTCGACGAAGATCATCGACCGCACCACGGGCGAGATTTTTGTCGGCCGTGTCCCCGCTTATTCGGTGGTCGTGCCAGGCAGCCTCCCCGGCAAAGCGCTGCCCGACGGATCGCCGGGGCCCAGTCTTTCTTGCGCAGTCATAGTCAAGCGCGTTGATGCCCAAACACGTGCCAAAACAGCAATCAATGACCTGCTCCGCGATTACCTAGGTAATCATCTCTAGTCAGTTCACACACGCTTTTGCGCCATTTCGGACATAATAGTCCAAGATACGTCGCCGCGCCTTTACTTGCGGGTAATTGTAATTTCGTTATACGCCCTACATGCTCCCCCCTCGCAAACACCTGCGCACACCCTGTGCCATCGCCGCTATCCTTGCATCCTTTATGGTTGTAGTTCCTGCGAACGCGCAAGCAGTCGCACCGGATGCGCAGCAGCCCTCCGGCACCGAAACCATCACCTATACCCCTGCTGACTTTGCACGTTTCAGCCCGCGCACCGCGCTCGACATGGTCGAACATATCCCTGACTTTGCGCTGTCCGAAACCAGCGATGATCGCGGCATCGGTCAGGCCAGCCAGAATGTCCTCGTCAATGGACAGCGCGTGGCAGGTAAATCGAACGATGCAAGCACAGCGCTGCAGCAAATCTCTGCAACCGCCGTGGTGCGGATCGAGCTGACCGACGGGGCCCGGCTCGGCATCCCCGGCCTAACGGGCCGCGTCGCCAACGTCATAGTCCGCTCCAGCGCAGTTCGCGTGCAATTTAGGTGGGAGGGGCAGCAGCGCCGCAATATCGAGGATCAGATTTTCACCGGTAGCGTCTCAATGAGTGGGCGGGTCGGCGCGAGCGATTTCACGCTCAGCCTGTCGAACAATGACGGCATCCGCCGTGGCGGGCGGGGCCCCGAAATTGTCACAGGTGCCGCAGGCACTATTCTGTTAACGCGCGACGAGTTTGATAGCTTTCATCGCGACACCCCGCGTCTGGCGGGCACGCTCCACCGCGAATGGACCGACGGGTCTATCCTCAACCTCAACCTGTCCGGGCAGTATGAGATGTTCATTACGCGGCTGGCGGCGGTGGCAACCCCCGTTGGCGGCACAACCCGCGACGAATATTTACGCAGCGCGGCCTATGAGTGGGGCGTTGAGGGCGGCGGAGATTATGAATTTGCTGTTGGCAATGGTCGGCTCAAGATCATTGCGCTGCAAAGTTTTGTCCATGACCCGACGACCGTTACATTTCGCCGACAGAATCGCGCTGTCGGCGCGGTGGCAAGCGGCGACCGCTTCATTCAGGCCGCCGACACTGGTGAATCGGTGCTGCGGAGCGAATATGGCTGGCAAACGCCGCACGGCAGCTGGCAATTTTCATTGGAGGGCGCGTATAATTTCGCCGATGTAACGGCGTCGCTCGGCTCGTTACAGCCCGACGGCAGCTATACCCCGATCCCTCTCAACGGTGCGACAACATTTGTTGACGAGATCCGCGCAGAAGCATTGGCAACGCGTGGCATAACGCTGGCCCAAGGGTTAACGCTGCAAACGACCATTGGCGCTGAGTATAGCCATATTCGCCAGACCAGCGCGGGTGGCCTATCACGTAGTTTCATCCGGCCAAAGGGGGCGCTGGCATTAAGCTGGACCGCCAGCCCGCGCCTGACGGTCAATGCCGAGATACGCCGCCGCGTCGGTCAATTGCGGTTCGAAGATTTCGCCGCTGCGGTTGACTTGATAAACGGCAATGCCAGCGCGGGGAACACCAACCTTGTCCCCGAACAAAGCTGGCGCGCCGAACTGGAGTTTGCACGCTCGCTTGGTGGCTTTGGTTCACTCACCATGGGTGGCTTTGCCGAGCGGATCAGCGACATTGTTGACTCTATTCCCATCAGTGCGACCGAGGAAGGGATCGGCAATTTACCGCGCGCCACCCGTTACGGCGTCACCGCGCGCGGCACATTCAACCTCGACGTCTTGGGGTGGCGCGGTGCGCGCATCGACGCCAATGCAACGTTTAACCATTCCAGCGTGCTTGACCCGGTAACCGGCATCCATCGCCGCATCAGCGACGATCAGGTCCGGTCATGGTCAATTGACCTGCGCCACGACATTCCGAACAGCCCGATCGCGTGGGGGGCGGGGATTAGCGATACCAGGCTGGGGCCACTGTTCCGGCTTGACCAATATTATAACGCGGTGCTGACGCGGCCATTCGCTCTGGTCTATGCCGAGCATAAGGATGTGTTGGGCCTGACGGTTCGCCTCAGCTTACGCAATTTGCTCAGCACATCCGACCTCATCGTGCGCGACACCTATGTTAATCGCCGCAACGGGCCGATTGCGTTTCGCGAACGGCAAATCCGCAACATCTACCTGTTCGGGGCGCTGACCATCAGCGGGAGCTTTTAACGGTCCGCCAGATAATAGCGACCGTTCGCCGTCAAATCGTCGGCCAGATCATAGACTATCGGCTGGCCGGTTGGAATCTCCAGCCCCGTGATGTCCCCGTCCGATATGCCCGACAGATGCTTGACCAGCGCGCGCAGAGAATTGCCGTGCGCCGAGATGAGCACGCGCTTCCCCGCCTTAAGTTCTGGCGCAATGCGGCTTTCCCAATAGGGAAGAACCCGCGCAATCGTATCTTTCAGACTCTCCGCATTGGGGATAGCAATCCCCGCATAGCGGCGGTCCTGTGACAGGTCGAACGCGCTACCCGCTTCCAGCGGCGGCGGCGGCACGTCAAAACTGCGCCGCCAGATTTTGACCTGTTCGTTACCGTGCAGCGCAGCCGTTTCTGCCTTGTCCAACCCCGTCAGCCCGCCATAATGCCGTTCATTGAGCCGCCAGTCCTTTTCGACCGGCAACCACAGCCGCCCCATTTCCTCTAGCGCCAGATGTAGCGTCTTGATCGCGCGGGTCTGCACGCTGGTGAAACACATGTCGAAGTCCAGCCCCTTGCTCCGCATCAATCGCCCCGCCGCGCGCGCTTCGTCTGCGCCCTTTTCGGTCACATCGACGTCCCACCAACCGGTAAAGCGGTTCTCCAGGTTCCATTGTGATTGACCGTGACGAATAAGGACGAGTTGCGGCATGGGGTTACAATTCCCGAGTCATGAAGTGGCTGTGTGGATCGAACCCATAATCACCAAAGGGCGGGCAGTCCACAAAGCCAAAGCGGCGATAGAGCGAAATCGCAGGAATAAAAGCCTCCGCCGACCCGGTCTCCAGGCTGAGCCGTGTCATCCCGCGCCCCCGCGCCTCTGCCAATATGTGGGTTAGCATATGCGCCGCCACGCCCTTGCGCATATGGTCGGCGTGGGTGCGCATCGATTTGATTTCACCATGGCTTGAGTCAATTTGTTTCAGCGCACCGCAACCCGCCAATTCTTCGCCATTTTCGCCCTTGGCCCAAATCGACCAAAAGGTCACCTCGGGCGCATTCAGCCCCTCAAAGTCGAGGAAATGGCAGCTCCCCGGCGGCGAATGGCTAAGCATCCCCGCAAAATGTTCCTCCAGCAACGCGCGGATCGCGGGGCCGGATAGGTCGTCGGGGGTAATGCGCATGGCTTCGAACTCAATAATGGAATCGGCATTGCGCGATTTCGAGTATTTGGTCGTCACCAGTGCCGCTAACCCGATAGACTAGCCGATGTTCCTGCGTAATCCGTCGCGACCAATAGCCTTTAAGATTATCTCTCAATGGCTCCGGCTTACCTGTTCCGCTGAACGGATGGCGGAGGCATTCCTGAATGAGTCCGTCGAGCTTTTTATGCGCCTTTGGTTCGGCGTCGCGCAAGGCGAGATACTGATCCCAACCCAGCGGACTAAAAACCAGTTTCACTGATTCACCGCGCGATGGGCTTCATGGTTTTGGGGTCAACTTCAATCACATTGCCTGCTTCAATCTGGGCAATTGATTCGAGCAATCCTCTGGCATTATTGGGGGTCGAGAGCAGATAGCGCGCTTCCTGCATCGCGTTCCAGTCATCCAGATCGACCATGACGACCGACTTGCCCCGTTGCCGCGTGATCGCAATCGGCGTGTGGTCATTAACCGCACGGTCCATAATTGCCTTCAGATTAGCGCGGGTTTCAGAGTAAGTTACGATTTCCATGCGCCAAACATTGCACCGATTATTGTGCATTGTCAAGTTTTTTGGCGCTGCAAGGGGTCACAGCCACCCCGCAAAATGGGGTGGCGGAATCAATGCGCCGCCATCCATTCTTTCAGCGCCATGTCGATCCGCGATTGCCAGCCCTGCCCCGATGACCGGAAATGCTCGACCACATCGCGTGACAGACGGATCGTTGTGCTGACCTTGGTGGCTGCCTTATTCGGTCCGCGACCACGAATGGTTGCGGCAAGATGCGGGAAGACTTCGGCGAACGGGCGAGCCTTGGCAAAATCATCTTCGGTCCATTCGGGGTTGTCCGACACCGCATCCATATCCGCCTGTGTATATTTGGCTTTGGTCATGACAGCATTTTCCTTTCCTTAGAGCTGGCGGGCCGCGCCGATATGATCGAAACGGCTTCGGTCCCTACTATGGCGAAAATCACCGTTACAATTCCGGCGATGTGGCCAATCGCCGAATAGCGGCCATGCTTTGCCGGGCGAACAATCGCGAACGCGAAAAATCCCTCGTCAATATCGGCAAAATCAACCCCGTGCTTGTCGAGGTTGGCGGCGCGCTTCGGTTCGTCCCAGATGATTTTCACGATCTTTATGTAATAACACTATGCTATGCTGTCAAGTATATTGTTACTACACTTATCCCTCTAGTGTGAAGCGCTCTACAAGGCGCTGGGCAAGGATGGAAACCCGACTCTCGATACGCTGCTTGCGGTGACACTGGCGTTGGGGGTCAAGCTGAGCGTGGCGGCTTAGGTTTTCTCGCCCGTTTCGGTTCGCCCGTAACGCTCATCCAATATCGCACGCTCGCGCTCGCGATCACCTGTGTCATATGTGTCGATGTTCAACTTCCTACTACCGCCCGCGATCCATCTCCAGTCCTCTCGGAGTTTTTTGATTTCAGAGGCTATCTGAACAACCGGATCTCTCTCTCCCAAATATGATACGCCAGAATAATCAGCCATGCGTTGGGAATATCGCAGGGAGTGGGTAACTTGTGCAACCGGCTGAAGTTGCCAAGTCACTTCTACCTCGTAGTTATTTTCAAGGTATTGCGATGCGTTTCCGAGATAACTTTGTAATCTCTGACCCGGCTTCAAAACGCTAACTTTTTGTAATGGAATGACCTTGCCCACGCGATTTTCGTCGTCTTGCTCCAAAGGTGGATCGAATTTTACGACTATATTGAACGCTGTCGCATTGCCCGTATTCTCAAGAACCAGATCAAAATGAATTGTCGACCACTGGTTTGGAACGATCAGTGCGATGATTTGTGGCTGTGCACCAAGATCAGCCATACGTTTGGTTTCAACTGCCAATTGCTTAGTGACGCGCCAAAGAAAAAATGTAGTAATGGCCGTAGCAATAGCACCAGCTAACGAACCCAAAACAGCTATATTATTGACGGTCCAAAAAGCTGCATCAAGCATCCACCAGCCACTCCGCCAATGTTGCCAGACAATCACGGCCAAGCTGCGCCGAGCGCTCTGGCGACCACCCCTGCACCGCGTCGGGCAGGTCGCGATTGTCCTTGAACGGCATTTCCAGCGTCATCGCCACCGCGCCAAAGCGGTTGGCCAATTGGTTGGTGGACATCGACAGATTGGCCTGTCCTGTCGGAGCCTCTGCATAGCCCAGTTCGGTCTGAAAATCGGGTGTGCGCCGCGCCAGCGCAGCGCGATAATGCGCAAAGCCCGCGCCCTGCGCTTCGGTCCAGTTCGGGATGCCCTCAAACCCCGCAAGGAACACCGCCGGAATCGCCTCATCCCCATGCACGTCCATCGCAAAATCTACGCCGCTCTGGTCCATCGCGTTGCGCACGCACAGCACTTCGGGGCTGCGCGCCTCGCTTGGGCTTTCCCATTCGCGGTTGAGGTTGACCCCCACCGCATTGGTCCGCAAATGCCCGCGCGCCGACCCATCGGGGTTCATGTTCGGAACGATGTGAAAACGGCATTGTCCGAGCAGCGCGCGCGCATGCGGATTGGCAGGGTCGGTGAGCATATCGAGCGCCCCTTCCATCCACCATTCGGCCATCGTTTCGCCGGGATGTTGCCGCGCATAGAGCCACACCTGCGTCTCGCCCTCGCCCATCTCCAAACAATCAATCGGCTGGCCATCAAGGCTGTGGCCGAGCGTGCGGTGGGTGACGCCATCGGCCATCGCGGCGTTTGCCACCAGATCATGGTGCCGTTCCATCGAAAAAGGCGCAAAATACGCGAACCACGCCAGCCCTGTGTCGAGCGTCGCGGTAATCGTCAGCGTGCCGCCATCGACGTGCGCGTCATAGCTGGTCGCCGCCTGCGTCCAATAGTCGCGGTCAACGCTGATACGCGCCTGATAGTTCGGCCAACCGTCGGGATAGGCCGACGCCGCCAGCCCGGTGATGCGCAACGTTACCGCCGCCCCCACTGCGCCAGCAACGCGAAAATGGAACCATTGAAAGAAATCGCTATCCTTATCCTTGCGGATAGACAGCGTGGCGGTGCCCCCCGAAACGGCGTGGACGATGATGTTGCCCGAATCAAAGGCGCTGCAAATAGAGAGTGTCATGGCACGGTGATAGTTTCACCCGAGCGGCCGGGGAAGCCCGCAAACAGTGCTTCGGCCAATTTTTGTGCATTCAGCCCAGCTGCGGCAGCCGGCGTGCCGACGCGGGTGAAGGTTTCGGCGCGCCCTTCCCACAGTGCCTGCGCCTCTCCGCGCCGCGTGATGCGCACCAACAGCCGCGTCGCCAGCACATCGCGCCTATCACGCAGCAAGCCCGCTAGGTTGACGCCAACCCCGACACCCAGCCCGGAGCCATAGCTGCCCGTCCCCGCGCCCAGCCCAACACTGACCGGGCCGTTGCTTTGCGGCGGCGCGCGCTCGCTGCGCTCCACCCGCACATCGACCAGATAATCCGCCTGCCCCGCCGCGACGGTCAGGCTTGAGCGGTGCCCCAGCCGATCAAGTTGGCTCGCCACGGCGGCCGCGTAACTGGGGTCGGGCCGCGCAGACAGGTCCTGCGCGGACGGCTGCGCAATCTCATATATCCCCGCTGGCATCGTCACGCCTGCATCAATGCGGTGAAAGCGTGTTGCCGATGCGGGGGGCAGCGGGGTTACGCAACCGCTGAGCAGCGCGGCAATCGCTATCGTGGGGGCAAGGATGGGGGCTATCAAAACTCTGGTCATCGTGGATCCTCTTAGGCAGGGGTATGCATCATATGCCGCATTGCCCGCGCCCGCAATTAGGGTCAGGACTCATTAATAGCGCGAACTGAGGTTTGAAGCGATTTCGCTCAGTGCAAGGAGGAAAGGTGAAGCGAATATGTCGATATTTCTAGACTTTCCGACGCAGCAATGGGCGAAATCGGTCAAATCCCCCTCCTTGCTGAGAAAATGGGGGGACAGCAAAATGGCGAACATATCGGACCCAAATGGACGCAGGGGATAGCGAGACTATCTGCAAGGGCATTTGGGTCCGATATGTTCGCCATTTTGCTGCCTCAGCCGTGCAATTAATGAGTCCTGACCCTAATCACACGCGGATATGCGCGAGTCAGGTTGACTTTGGCCAGCGCTCGGCATAGTGGCGCGCCTTCACCGACAGCATGTGATGGGAATGCGGCCTTCGCAACCGCGCATCATGCCGCTTGGTTTGCCATTTGATATTTAGTGAAAGCCGTCATCATGAAGATCCGCAACAGCCTGAAGTCGCTGAAAGATCGCCACCGCGACAACCGCGTGATCCGCCGTCGTGGCCGCACCTATGTCATCAACAAAACCAACCGCCGGTTCAAGGCGCGTCAGGGCTAAACCCTATACGGTAGAGCGTTAAAGCACCGCCGCCGACGCACATCGGGGGCGGTTTTGCTGTGCCTCTCCCTAACCCACGCCCATCTGTGTCAAAATAAACGCCTGTTCCTCGGCATCCTCGTGCAGGCTCTCGAACCGGCCCGACTTGCCGCCATGCCCCGCGCCCATATTGACCTTGAGGATCAGCGCGTTGGCATCTGTCTTTGCTGCGCGCAGTTTCGCAACCCATTTGGCTGGCTCCCAATAGGTGACGCGCGGATCGTTGAGCCCCGCCGTCACCATCAGCGGCGGATAATTTTGCGCCACTACATTGTCATAGGGGCTGTAACTGGCGATCAGGTCATAGGCCGCTTCGTCGTCAATCGGGTTGCCCCATTCGGGCCATTCGCCCGGCGTCAACGGCAATGACGCATCGAGCATGGTGTTGAGCACATCGACGAACGGCACGTGCGCCACCGCCGCGCCCCATAGTTCAGGGGCCATATTCACAGCCGCGCCAACCAGTTCACCGCCAGCGCTGCCCCCCGCAATCGAAATACGCCCCGCGCTGGTCCAGCCCGCATCGACAAGCCCGCGCGCGACATCGACAAAATCGTTGAACGTGTTGGTGCGCAGCCCAAGCTTGCCCGACAGATACCAGTGCCGCCCCAAATCGTCGCCGCCACGAATATGCGCGATGGCATAGATGAAACCGCGATCAATCAGGCTAAGCCGCGTCGCCCCAAACCCCGGCGCGATGGCGATGCCATAGGCCCCATAGCCATAGAGGTGGAGCGGGTTGCCGCCAGCCGCCGCATCGCGCTTCATATCGCGCCGCCACACCAGGCTGACCGGAACCGCCACGCCGTCGCGCGCCTGTATCATCAGCCGCGTGGTATCATAGAGGCTGGCGTCATAGCCCGACGGCACTTCTTGGACTTTGCGCACCGTCAGGCTGCGCGCCGCGACGTCATAATCATAGACGGTGGCCGGCGTGACCATCGATTCATAGCCGATCCGCAGCACAGCCGTGTGATATTCGGGATTCTCGGCGAGGCCCGCATCATAGCTCGCTTCTGGGAGGACGAGCCGCTCTATCAGCGCGGGGTTGTCATAATAGCGGACCTCGATCTGGTCGAGGCCATCCTCGCGCCCCTCAACCACATAAAAGTCAGCAAAAACAGCAACATCAGTCATGTAAAACTGGTCGCTTCCCGCGATCAGCGTCGTCCATTCGCTAGGGCTGCCTAGCGACGCGGTGGCAAGCCGGAAATTGGGGTGATCGTCATTGGTATGGATGAACAATGTGTCACCATGATCTTCGACCCCATATTCCACCCCCTTGCGCCGCGCGGCGACGAGGATGGGTAGGCTGAGCGGATCATTGGCGGGAAGAAGCCGCACTTCGCTGGTCTCATGGTCGCCGCTGGTGATAACGATGAAGCGCTCGGACTGGGTCGCCCCGACGTCGATACGGAACCCCTCATCCTCCTCGCGCAGCAGCTCGATGTCATCGGCAACATCGCTGCCCAGCCAGTGCAGGCGGGCATTGTCGGTGCGCCATTGCGCATTGGCGAGGCCATAGAGCAGCCCGCGCGAATCGGCGGTCCACACCAGCGCCGACAATGTGCCGGGGATGACATCGCCGAGCAGCTCGCCGCTCACCAAGTCGCGGATATATAGCGTGAAGCGTTCGGACCCGTCGCAATCGGTCGAATAAGCCAACATGCGCCCGTCGGGGCTGACCGCCATCGCGCCCAGCCGGAAATACTCAAGACCCGCCGCCAGCGCGGGTTCATCGAGAATGCATTGCGCCCCATCCCCATTAAGGCCCTCGCCAGCCACAGGTCGCCGCCACCAGGTGCGATACTGGGCACCGAGCGCAAATTCGCGCCAATAGAACCAGTCGCCATCCTTTTGCGGGACCGACTTATCATCCTCCTTGATCCGGCCCTTCATCTCTTGAAACAGCGTTTCAATCAGCGGTGCATGCGGAGCCATTGCCCCCTCGAACCACGCATTTTCGGCATGGAGATGGGCGAGGATTTCGGGGTCGCTGACCTCGGGATATTTGGGATCGCGCAGCCACGCATAATCATCGGACAATAAGCGGCCATGGTGGCTGACGGAGTGGGCTTTGTGGGCGGCGACGGGTGGAGTTGGGCTGTTCATCCGAACCCCCATAGGCAAATCTGCACGATTGAAAAGCCATGGCTTTCCTACAGCCATTTAGCCATGGTATGATTCGCTTTGTTTCACGACTCCGGCTCTTTTTCATTGTTGATCGGCACCACTTATCCCCCTCTCCCCTTGCGGGAGAGGGATGCGTAGACTTGCAAGCGTGCTTGCTAGTCTCAGCTGGGTGAGGGGTGTTTTCGCCGGATTGGGCAGACCCCCTCTCCAAGTCCGCCTAGCCAGCCCTTCGACAAGCTCAGGGCTGACAGGCTTCCTATCCTCTCCCGCGAAGGGGAGAGGGATATTCTCTTCTTCTCCGCGTCTTCGCGTCTCTGCGCGAAATCTCTTCTCTTCGTCATCCCGATCCTGAATCCAGTTCAGGATGACGAGGAAAGGAGAATGACGGAAATAAAGGCTTCCTTGGTGTCTACTTTGTCTACTTTGGCGGGCTTTGGCCGCATATTTACTCACACAAAGGCGCTGACCGCCTCGATAAAGCGGATTACCGAAATCGGTTTCGAGACATAGGATTCCGCGCCCGCATCGCGGATGCGTTTTTCGTCATCGCGCCCGGCATAAGCGGTGACGGCCATGATCGGGATGTGGGACAAAGTCTCGTCGCGTTTAAGTTCGGCGATCAGGTCCATTCCGCTGACGTGCGGCAATTGTATATCCATGATGATGAGGTCGGGGCGAATCGCCGCCGCCTTTTCCATCACGTCGCGGCCATCGCGCACCGGCTCGGCGCGATAGCCATGGGCCATCAACAGGTCACAAAACAGCCGCAGATTCAGTTCATTGTCTTCGACAACCATCACGCATTTTGCGTCCCCCATGATGGTCAAATCCTCTGCCGTAGTTCGGTGGCCCTTGCCGTGCGACGCCTATTAGGCCAAGGGAGCGACCTAGACAATGGACTGATGACCAACTTGCAGACCCCCCCCTCTCCCGCCCGCGACTCTGCGGCACTTTTGCTCGACGCATTGGTGTGGATATTGTCCGATGGTGATCGCGCGCGGCGCTTGCTGTCGCTGACAGGGCTGGAGCCTGATGACTTGCGGCTACGCGCTGGGGATAGTGCGACGCTTGTCGCGGTGGGGCGTTTTCTTGGCGATTATGAGCGCGACCTTGTTGCCTGCGCCGCTGCGCTCGACAGTGCGCCGTCGGCCTTGATTATGGCCACACAAACCCTGGCAGGAGAGTTTGGGTCTGGAGAGTTTGAATGAGCCGCCCGCTGCTCATCAGCGATTGCGACGAAGTGTTGCTGCATATGGTCGTGCCTTTTTCGGAATGGCTCAATGAGGCGCATCATATCCATTTCGACCTTGATTCGGGCGAGTTTGTCGATGCGCTCCGCCACAAGGCAAGCGGGCTGGTGGTTGAGCAAACCCATGTCTGGCCGCTGCTTAGGGGCTTTTTTGAAACCGAAATGCACCGCCAACAGCCAATTTTAGGCGCGGTAGAGGCACTGGCTGTTATCGCAGAACATGCCGACATTGTGGTGCTGACCAACCTCGTCGATGAGGAACGCGAAGCCCGCGCGGCGCAATTGCGCGCCATCGGCATCGACTGCCCTGTTTATACAAACCAGGGCGGCAAGGGCGCGCTGATGGCCAGTATCATCGCCGACTATAACCCCAGCGTCACGGCGTTTGTCGATGACCTTGCGCACCAGCACGCCTCTGTGGCCAAACATATGCCCGATGTGTGGCGGCTCCATATGATTGGCGAACCCCGGGTTGCGCGCAACATCGGCGTTGCCACCGCCGCCCATGCCCGGATTGACGATTGGGCCAGCGCCACCCCATGGCTGGTTGAACGACTGACCAGCGGCATATCTGCCCCGAAAGAATATGAGGAACTGATCCGATGACCGACACCGCCGAACACCGCCTAGCCGATGCGGGCCACATACTTCCCGTCGCTGCTGCGCCGATTGCGGCCTATGTGCCGGCGGTGCGGTCGGGCAATTTGCTCTATATTTCAGGGCAGATTTCCTTTGCCCCCGACGGCAGTATCATCACAGGGCGATTGGGCGATACCCTCGATGCCGCAGCGGGCAAGGCGGCGGCACAGCGCTGCGGCTTGATGCTGATTGCGCAGTTAAAGGCCGCGTTGGGCGATTTGAGCCAAGTCACGCGCATCGTCAAACTCGGCGTATTTGTTACCTCGGCCCCTGATTTCACCGCCCAGCCCGAAGTCGCCAACGGCGCATCCGAGCTGATGGTGCTGGCCTTTGGCGAAGCGGGCCGCCATGCCCGCAGCGCGGTTGGCGTTCCAGCCTTACCGCGCGGCGCAGCGGTAGAGGTCGATGCGATTGTCGAGGTTGCGGACTGACACCATATTATATTCCGTTCGCCCTGAGCTTGTCGAAGGGCTGTCCTTAATTTCTCGACTAAAGGGAAAAGACAGTGCTTCGACAGGCTCAGCACGAACGGCTCAATCAGACATCTGACCAAAATGGCTGATTCGGATCCGCCGCTAATCGCCCGCGTCGCGCCGGGGGTTTCATCCATCCCCCGCGATGACTGGGACAGGTTGGCGGGGGACGGTGATCCATTTTTAAGCCATGATTTCCTCTCGCTGCTCGAAATATCAGGCAGTGTGGGGCCGGGTACGGGATGGCAGGCAGCGCCCATCCTCATTGATGGTGCTGACGGCAAGCCCATTGCCGCCGCTCCAGCCTATATCAAGGGGCACAGCCAAGGCGAATATGTGTTCGACCAAGGCTGGGCCGATGCGTGGGCGCGTGCGGGCGGCGACTATTACCCAAAACTGCAAATCGCTGTGCCCTTTACGCCCGTGCCAGGGCGGCGTCTGCTGTTCAATGATGCCGAACAGGCGGCGGGGTTGATAGCGGCTATTGAGGCACTGGCGGGGCAGAATGGGCTATCCTCGGCGCACGCGACCTTTATCGCACCCGAACAGCTTGATCACTTCCGCGATGCGGGCTGGCTGATCCGCCTGAGCAGCCAATTTCACTGGTTCAACCGGGGCTATGCTGATTTCGAATCATTCCTCGCCACGCTGTCGTCGCGCAAGCGCAAGGCGATTCGCAAGGAACGCGCTACCGCCAATGCGGCGGCAAACATAACCTTGCTGACCGGCGAAGCGATCCGGCCGGAGCATTGGGACATCCTATGGGCCTGTTATCAGGATACGGGTGCGCGCAAATGGGGGCGGCCCTATCTTACCCGCGCGGCGTTCGATTTGATGGGCGAACAAATGGCGGATCGCATCCTGCTCGTCATCGCTTCTGACCGGACGAGCGGGTTGCCAGTTGCGGCGGCGCTCAATTTCATCGGAGCTGACGCGCTCTATGGCCGCTATTGGGGATGCCTAGCCGACATTCCCTGTCTGCATTTTGAACTATGCTATTACAGGGCGATTGATTTTGCCATTGCGCATGGGCTTGTCCGGGTCGAAGCGGGCGCGCAAGGGGCGCACAAAATCGCGCGCGGCTATGAACCCGTAGCAACCTGGTCGGCGCATTATATCCCGCACCCTGGCTTTCGCGCCGCTATCGCCGACTTTCTGTCGCACGAACATGTCGCGGCGCAGCAGGAGGGTGAGTGGCTGGCGGGGCTCACACCGTTTCGCAAGAATTAGGCTTTTAGGCGACGCGGCGCATATCAGCGGGTGCCGTGCCCAATGTCGCTATCCATGCACGCGCCTGACGCTGCGCCTCGGCAATTTCTTCACGGCTCATTTCGCCTGCGATTTCGGTGCGCAGCAAACTGCCTTCACGCATGCCCGCCAAAGAGGCCAGATTGAACCATTTATGCGCTTCGACCATGTCGATGGATACGCCGTCGGTCCCCGTGGAATAGGCCACGCCAAGCTCAAAATAGGCTTCGGCTTTGCCCTTTGCGGCGGCGGCCATAGCGTCGCCGAATATTTTTGTGGCCGCTGATAAACTGGTTCCCATGATGAGAGCCCCCTGTTGGGGAGCTTCATGCTCCCGTTGGAGCCCACAATCGTTCGACATGGTCAACAAATGGTTAACGGCGGCAAAACATTTATGCGGCAGGGATATTGTCGATCAATCTGGTCGTGCCAATGCGCGCAGCCGCAAACAGGCGTGCACCGGGCCGCGCGTCATTCAGCAGAGCTAATGTGGTGCCGTCGCGTAGTTCCAGATAGTCAACCGAAGAAAACCCCGCCGACAGGATGGCAGCTCTGGCTTCGCTCAATATGGTCGCCACATTGGCACCCTCGGCCATTGCGGCCACCGCGCCGCGCATGGCTTGCGGCAAAATGGCCGCTGCCTTGCGATCATCGACCAAAAGATAGGCGTTGCGCGACGATAGCGCGAGGCCATCGGCTTCGCGGACTGTCGGCACACCGATAATTTCCAAATCGAAATCCAGGTCTCTCGCCATGCGGCGGATGATGACTAGTTGCTGCCAATCCTTCTCTCCAAATAGCGCGACATCGGGCTGCACTTGGTTGAATAATTTGGCAACGACGGTGGCGACGCCATCAAAATGGCCCGGCCGCGCTGCGCCGCAAAGCATGGTGTCGAGGCCCGCCACGCTTATCTGCGCGGCATGCCCTCTGGGATACATGGTGGCGACAGCGGGTGCCCATAGTATCGCTGCGCCTTGGTCCGCCAGCATCGCCGCGTCCGCCGCTTCCTGCTTTGGATAGGAATCCAAATCCTCGTTCGGGCCAAATTGCTTCGGATTAACAAAGATGGAAACGACGACATGGTTGGCGACACGCTTCGCCTCGTGCACCAACGCCATATGCCCGGCATGCAGCGCGCCCATCGTGGGGACCAGCGCAATGCGTTCATTACCACTGCGCAACGCACGAACGCTCGTGCGAAGTTCAGATATTGTACGGATGATTTGCAAGCATGCCTCGGTAACAGTAGAGCCAGCCGCGTCGTGCCATCGTCTTATCGATGATGCCAGCCTTATTGTTCAAAGGAGCGTTTGTGAGCGCGTCTATTGCCCGTCCGCATATTATCGTTTTTGCCAATGAAAAGGGTGGCACGGGAAAATCGACCTGCGCGGTTCATGTGGCTGTGGCGCTGTCACAATTGGGTGCGCGGGTGGCGGGACTGGACCTCGACCATCGTCAGCGCAGTTTTCACCGCTATCTTGAAAACCGTACGGAAACGGCAGAGAGACGCGCTATTGCACTCCCCATGCCGCACTTTGACGTGTTCGGCGATGCGCCGATTGAGGCGTTACAGGATCGCGTGGTCGAACTGGCTGAGGGTGCCGATTTCCTGATTGTTGATACGCCGGGGCGCGATGATCCGCTGGCGCGATACATGGCGACATTGGCGCATACGTTGGTGACACCCATTAACGACAGCTTCGTTGATTTCGACCTGATCGGCCAAGTCGATGGCGAAGATTTCAAAGTAAAGCGCCCCAGCTTCTATGCCGAGATGATTTGGAATGCCCGTAAAACGCGCGCGCAAGTCGATGGCGGCACCATTGATTGGGTCGTGCTGCGCAATCGTGTCCAGCATGTCGAGGCGCGCAACATGCGCCGGGTCAGCGAGGCGTTGAGCGAATTGTCGCGGCGCGTTGGCTTTCGCGTTGTCCCCGGCCTTACCGAGCGCGTTATTTTCCGTGAGCTTTTCCCATCGGGGCTGACGCTGCTTGATCGCGGCCAGCTTGGGGAATTGGGCACCAGCCATATCGCCGCGCGTCAGGAATTGCGCGAAATGCTCAGCGGCCTTGCTTTGCCACTTCCGAAACCGTCGCCGCAACCGCATGCTTAATCACAGGATCAACTCGATGGCATCACATGATTTTCACCCAACGATGCTGCGCGAATATGACATTCGTGGCATAGTCGGCGATACGCTCCACGCCGATGACGCCCATGCAATTGGTCGCAGCTTCGGGACATTGATCCGTCGCACCGGAGGTAGTCGCGTTGCGCTTGGCTATGATGGGCGATTATCATCGCCGATGCTGGCCGAGGCATTGACCGCTGGATTGATGGAAAGCGGTTGCACGGTGCTTGCCATTGGTCAGGCAGCCACGCCGATGCTGTATTTTGCTACCCACCACCTAGTCGCCGATGGCGGCATAGAGATAACCGGAAGCCATAACCCCCCCGATTATAATGGCTTCAAATTTGTCGCGCAGGGGGCACCCTTTTATGGAAGTCAGATTCAATCGCTGGGGGTGATGGCCGCTGCGGGTGATTGGGACAGTGGCGCGGGCGCGGTGGAGCAGATTGATGTCTTCGGCGCGTATATAGATCGGCTGGTCGAAGGTTTTGCAGGCAAAGCGGCGCGTGTCGGCTGGGACGCCGGCAATGGTGCGGCCGGCCCCGCTGTTGAGGCGTTGGTCAAGCGCTTGCCGGGCGAGCATTTTACCTTGTTCACAGCCGTTGACGGAGCGTTCCCCAATCACCACCCCGACCCCACCGAGGAAAAAAACCTCACGGATTTGCGCGCGCTTGTCGCGGACAAGAAGCTCGATTTCGGTGTAGCTTTTGATGGCGATGGCGACCGCATCGGCGCGATAGACGGCGAAGGGCGTATTATCTGGGGCGATCAATTGCTACAGATCTACGCCGAAATGGTCCTAAAAGACGTGCCGGGTGGCACCATCATCGCCGACGTCAAGGCCAGCCAGGCACTGTTCGACCGCGTGGCGGAATTGGGTGGGCAGCCGATGATGTGGAAGACTGGGCACAGCCTGATCAAGGCCAAGATGAAAGAGGTTGGTTCCCCGCTGGCGGGTGAGATGAGCGGGCACATATTTTTTGCGCATAACTATTATGGGTTTGACGACGCGTTGTTTGCGGCGGTCAAATTGATCGAGGCACCAACTATCCTCGGTCGGTCGGTCACCGAACTGCGCGGCGCGATGGCCCCAATGGTCAATACGCCAGAACTGCGTTTTCAAGTCGATGAGAGCCGCAAATTCGCGGTGGTTGATGAAGTGCTGGCACGGCTGGAGGCCGACGGCACAATGGTGGACCGGACAGATGGCGCGCGCGTGACGACCGATAGTGGCTGGTGGCTGCTGCGCGCCTCGAACACACAGGACGTGCTGGTTGCGCGCGCCGAGGCGGCTGACGAAGCGGGGCTGGCGGCGCTGGTCGCAGAGATTGACCGACAGTTGGCGCTGTCCGGGGTCGAGCGCGGATTGCAAGCCAGCCATTAACTGCAATGAGCGCAACGATTGCATTTTTTGCAATCACCCTTGTTTATTTCGCAGTTGCAGCATGAATGCGGATGCCGCATATGGATGATGCCTTTCGAGGCACTCTCTCCCAATCCTCCTTAAAGGGTCGCGCATCGTCGCGGCCCTATTTTTTTGCGCACATCGGTGCCGGGGCTAGCTATTGGGCGCGGCTTGTTCGGGCGGATCGGGTTGGAAACTTCGCACATCGGCGATGAAACTGCCCGGCAACGGGATGGCGCGGCTGCGGTCCATTTCAACATGGGCATAGGTCATGGCCATGTCTGTCATCCGCTGAGGCCCCCGAAAAAGAGCGATATGGATGGTGAAGCTCGATCGGCTGAACCGTGCGACGCGGGTGGCAATGGTGACAATATCATCGAGGGTGAGCGAGGCATGATAGTCCAGATCAGCATTCACCACGACGAAATCGCTGCCATATTGAGCGAAGAAAGCACCGGGCTGCCCGCCCCCTAAAGCACGGAAAAATTCGGTGACACCGATGTCGGCATAGATGAGATAATTGCCGTTAAAAACGATGCCCTGTCCGTCGATTTCATTATAGCGCACGCGCATCTCATGGTGCACCGCAAAACGTTCTTTCGGCACCTGCCACCAGTCGCGATTCATCGTCAGCCCGTTCCCAATGGAGCGCACGCAGCGGTCAGCCAAGTCGCGTCGTCCCCTGTCAGCGTCGGCCCGACCTTTGCCATAACTTCGGCGTGATAGGCGTTGAGCCATTCGCACTCCGCAGGGCTTAGCATCGCAACATCAACCAGACGCGCGTCAATCGGCGCAAAGGTGACGGTCTCGAACCCCAGCATCGGCGCTTCAGCCCCCGCAATGTCGCGCGCCACCACCAGCACCAGATTTTCGATGCGGATGCCAAAATGCCCGGGCTTGTAATAGCCCGGCTCGTTCGACAGCATCATCCCAGCGACCAGCGGCTCTTCGGTCCCCGCCTGTCCGCCGGCTGATTTGGCAATGCGTTGTGGCCCCTCATGCACGCTCAAAAAATGGCCGACGCCATGCCCGGTGCCATGGCCATAATCGACACCGTCCGCCCATAGATATTGCCGCGCCAGCGTATCAAGCTGGCTGCCGCGCGTTCCGACCGGGAATATCGCCATGGCCAGCGCGATATGCCCTTTCAGCACTTGGGTGAAGCGGCGGCGCATCTCGTCGCTGGGCGTGCCGATGGCAATGGTGCGGGTGACATCGGTGGTGCCGTCGCGATATTGCCCGCCCGAATCGACGAGGTAGAGGCTATCCATTTCCAGCGTGCGGTTACTTTCCTCGCTGACGCGGTAATGCATCAATGCGCCGTTGGGGCCGGCACCCGATATAGTGTCAAACGACAGATCGACCAGATCGCCGCCCTCGCCGCGATAGTCGAACAGCTTGGCCGCCGCCGACAGCTCGTCAACCTGACCCGATGGTGCCTCCGCCTCGACCCAGCGCAGGAAGCGCGACAGCGCCGCCCCGTCGCGGATGTGCGCCGCGCGTATGCCCGCCGCCTCAACGGGGTTCTTGATCGCCTTTTCTAGGATGGCCGGATCGCGTGTGCGCACCAGCACCGCGCCCGCGCCCTCCAACCGCGATATAATCGCCTGCACCGTGCGTTCGGGGTCCACCGCCACCCGCTTGCCCGTCAGTGCGCCGAGTGCCTCGGCAAAGGCGGCATAGGGTTTGACTTGCACCGCATTGCCCAAATGCGCGGCGACTTGCGGTGTCACCTTGTCCTCGTCGATGAACAATTCAGCGGTGCCATCGGCGTGAAGCAGCGCAAAGGCGAGCGCGACGGGGGTGCGCGATACGTCGGACCCGCGAATGTTGAACGTCCAAGCTATCGAATCGAGCGCGGTCATCACCGTCGCATCGAGTTTGCGCAGCTTTAGCCAGTCGCCAATCGTCGCGCGCTTGTCCGCCGATGATCGCCCCGCATAATCCTCGCTTTGGACTATCGCGGGGGCGGTGCTTGGCATCGGACGGTCGGCCCATGCGGCATCAACGGGGTTAGTGGTGACGGGGACCAGCTTCGCGCCCTTGTCCGCCAGCGCTTTATTGAGTGCTTTCACCCATTGTTCGCCGTGCAGCCACGCATCATAGCCGATAAGCGCACCGTCCGGCGCATTGGCGGCGAGCCAGCCCGACAATGTATCCTTGGGAATATCGACATAGTCATATAGCGCAGCTGGCACCTGACCCCGCACCTGTAATTCATAACGACCATCGACCGCGATGGCGGCCTTTTCGGTCAAGACGGCGGCGGTTCCAGCCGAGCCATTAAACCCCGTCAGCCATTCGAGCCGCTGGGCATAGGCGCCGACATATTCGCTCATATGCTCATCGGAAATGGGGATGACAAAACCGTCGATTTTTTGTTTCGCCATTTCGGCGCGCAGCGCGGCAAGCCGCTGGGCAGCGGGGGAAAGCGGGGTGGGCATGTCTATTCTCCAATGCGCCGGGGGGTAAATAGCGCCGCGTGGCCATGCAAGCGAAAAGGCGGGGCAGGCGGTTAATGTCCGGCCAAAGTAGACAAAGTAGACACCAAGGAAGCCTTTATTTCCGCCATTCTCCTTTCCTCGTCATCCTAAACTTGTTTCAGGATCCTATTTAAAGTCACATCTTTTCCCAATATCCCGAAACCGTCATCCTGAAATGGATTCAGGATCGGGATGACGAAGAGAAGAGAACGCGAAGGCGCGGAGAATAGCTTTCACACAAAGCCACTAAGGAAAGAAAGCCATGGTGCTCCTGCGGAGGCAGGAGCCCAGCTGATAAGGTTGGAGATGGGCTCCGGACTAAATCCGAAGCACAGAGCATATTCGCCCTCGCCACCTCTCCTTACAGGGGAGGATTTGCGAGCTTTGCTTGATGCGACGCACGGGGGAAACAACGGCCGCCTGCGGGTTACAGAGGTGTGGTATCAACGATACACAGTCGTATGATACACATAATACACTTTGCCATCCACTCTCGTCATTGCGAGCGCAGCGAAGCAATCCAGAAGCGGTGCCATAGACTGGATTGCCGCGTCGGGCCAAAGCCCTCCTCGCAATGACGGAAGAAAGAATGTTCACGCAGAGACGCGCATTGCCCCCTCTCTCGTCATCGGCGAACTGGATTCAGGATCGGGATGACGGGGGAAGGGTAGAAAAAACGTCGTGAAACAAAGCGCATCTTACCATGGCAGCCCAGCTGTAGGAAAGCCGCGATAGGGTCAGTGCCCTAGATTCAGATTATTTGATCTTGGCTTCTTTGAAATCGACATGCTGGCGCACGACCGGATCATATTTGCGCATCGACATTTTTTCGGTCTGGGTGCGCGGGTTTTTCTTGGTCACATAGAAAAACCCGGTGTCAGCAGTGCTGACCAGCTTGATTTTGACGGTGGTCGGCTTTGCCATGACCCGTTTCCTGCTTCTAGCATGAAGTGAAAAAGGGCAGCCGCTAAGCCGCCCGCGTGGGCGAGCCAATGGCCACCTCGCGCTCGCTTGTCAAGCCAAAGAGTCTGCTCCCCCGCTCCCAATGGCGACGGGGAAGGCGTTAGCGATCCATTAACCAAATTGGGCGCAGGGTGTGGCAGTTGGAAATTGCGGAAGTGAGGCCTTCATCATGTTGACGGAGCAACGCGCGAATCAAATCAAACACGACCTGCAGGGCCGTATTGCGGCCATTGCGCAAACCCGTGGCCGATTAAGCCAGCGACAATTGGTCGAAGATGTCGATGCCATCCGGAGCGTCGCGCAAAATCATGGGTTTACAACCGTGTCATGTCTGGCCGGAAAGCTCGAATCGGCGATTGCGCGTGACAGCGGCGGTTCGACCTTGCTCTGCTTCCTCGACGCCCTGCATGACGCGGTCAAGCTGGAGCCGATGCGCGGATCGGCACAGCAGGCGTTGCTGGCGTCCATCGCGCTGCGCATGGGCTGAACGCCCCCGTATCACTGACCTATAATAGCCGCTAGACCGCACCTATGGACGCGCTGATGATATGCCTTTTGGCCTGTGGCGCCGCAACGCTTGGCTCGCGCTGGTGGTTGCTGGCAGCAGCGACGCAGCGACAACTACCCCTCTTATCAGCCTATTTTGCCATCCTCATGACCGCAGGGATTGGGGCGAGTCTATCCGCATGGTTCGGTGCAACCATCGCCGCGCAATATCGCGGGCCCGGCATGCTGCTGTTGCTTGCGCTGGCGCTGCTGTTGGCGGGCATCGGCATGGCATGTCCGACGCGCCCATTGTCGGCCAAATTGCAAGCGTCGGTCAAAGGGCCGCTGTCCGCGTTCATTCTGCTCGCCGCAGCCATGCTCAGCGACAGCGCGCCGTTCATCATCCTGGCGGCGGCGGCGCGAACCGGAGCTGCGGCCTATGCGGGCGTGGGCGGTGCCATCGGCCTGATCGCAGCGGCGGCGGGATCGGCGATGATAGACCCAGCGCAAGCGTTGCCACTGTGGCTGCACTGGCTGCGGCGCGCGATTGCGGCGCTTTTAATCATAATCGGCGTGATTGCGGCGGTGAGTGCGCGCGGCATCATGTGAGGCGGCGTAATCGTTATTATCGATTATATAGTGCTAAATAATCGCTTTGTTTGTATATTCCTTTTGCTGTAAGCGGGCCTCAGAAAGGCTCAACCATGACCAACACACACGCCCTGCCCGAAGCACTCAACCGCCTGCTGGCCGATAGTTTCGCGCTCTATTTCAAGACCAAGAATTTTCACTGGCATGTCAGCGGCCCGCATTTTCGCGACTATCACCTGTTGCTCGACGAACAGGCGCTACAAATCCTCGCCACAACAGATGTGATAGCAGAGCGCGTTCGCAAATCTGGGCACGCAACGCTGCGTTCCATCGGCGATGTCGCAAGACGACAAACCTTGCGCGACAATGATGCTGGGCATGTCAGCGCGGCCGATATGCTGAACGAATTGCAGGGCGACAATCTGGCGCTGGTTGCAGCGTTGCGCGAGATAAAGGCGTTGGCGGACACAGGCGGCGACAACGCCACCAGCGGCTTGGTTGATGGTTGGACCGACGAAGCGGAGCAGCGCGCCTGGTTCCTGTTCGAGAGCGGGCGCGGATAATTTTCCAAATCCGCCCCCCAATCTTTCCATAGTCAGCGTATAGAAAGCAAAGAAGCGCTAGCCATCCCCGCGACGGGTGCTAGCATGGTGCCCGGTGGCGTGGCCTCAGCTAAGGGGCTGTCCAGACACAGGGGACTTTATGATGACTATCAAAACTCGGCTTTTCATCGGCGCAGCGCTTTTTACGGTCGGCACATCGGCCTTTGCGGGTGATGCCCCATCTGCCGCAACACCGCCGTCTGCCATTTCTTTTGGCCAGACGGTCGAGGGCGAATTGGCGGCGGCTACGCCCGTTTGCGCGACCGATGCGCCCAATGTTCGCACATACAGCTTTACCGCCGAAGCCGACACGCGGATCGAAATTACCATGCACGCCGATGATTTTGATACATTGGTCGAGATTGGCCAGATCGCCGATTGCCAGTTCGTGTCGATAGGGTCGAACGATGATGGGGCGGGTAGCGAAGACGGCCTGAACAGCCGGCTGGTCGGGCGACTGTCCGAGGCGGGAAGCTATGTTATCCGCGCGACATCGTTCGGCGAAGGCGCTGCGGGCAAATTTCAATTATCGCTGAATCGCTTGCCTGCAGCCCGCGGTGCACCGTCGCCGATTGCGCTCACCGTTGGCCGCCGCGTCGAAAGCAAGCTGGGTAGCGACGATGCGATGATCGAGGGGGGTGATACACTGCCCACAAATATTTTTGCTGAAGCGGTGGCCGATGCTGCGGTGGCGGCAGCAGCCGGTGACGAAGCAGCGCGCACCACAACCGCACAGCTGATCGCCGAATCGGGGCGGCCCTATCACCTCTATTCACTGACCGCCGAAGCGGGGCAAGAGTATCTGATCAAGCTCGATTCCGAAGAGTTTGACAGCTTCCTCGAAGTCGGGGTCAATTCACCGCTCGGTTACTCGGTCGCAGCCAGCAATGACGATGGCGGCGGCGAAGATGACGGCCTTAACAGCCGTTTGACGGTCAAGTTCCAAAGCGCGGGAACGCTCATCCTGCGCGTCAGCCCATTGTCCGCAGACAGCGGCGATTATACGCTGGTCGTGGAGCCCGCGCCTGCTCCAGCAGCCGAGCATGCGCACGGACAATAGCCCGCATTCATAGCAAAAGGCCCGGAGTTTTGCGACTCCGGGCCTTTTTGAATATCTAGCGCTGGTTAACTTTAGCTCGCGCCAGCCAGATTGACCGCAGAATATTTCCCGCGATCATCAACTTCGATGTCAAACTCGACCCGGTCGCCTTCGTTAAGGGCGTGGAATCCGGCGCGTTCAAGCGCGCTGATATGGACGAAGCAATCGGCCCCGCCATCATCACGCTTGATAAAGCCAAAGCCCTTTGAGCCGTTGAAGAATTTGACTTCACCGGTGGTGCGTTCGCCCGTCAGTTCGCGGCGTGCGCGCGCAGGGCGCTCACGCTCCCCGCCGCCAGCGCCGGGGGCATCGGCGGTCAGATGCTCGCCGGTGATTTTGATGTCAGTCGCGGAAATACGGCCATTGCGGTCCACCAATGTGAAAGCCAAGGTCTGACCATTGGCCAAATTGTCGAGGCCCGCTTGCTCGACCGCGCTGATGTGGACGAACACATCTTCGCCACCATCATCGCGTGAGACAAAGCCGAAGCCCTTGTCGCGGTTGAAGAATTTGACGACACCAGTGCCTTCGCCCACGACCTGTGCAGGCATTTGCGGGCGCGGAGGACGTCCGCCACCGCCGCCACCAAAGCCGCCGCGATCACCGCCGCCGCTATTGTAACCGCCCCCGCCCGAGCGCTGGCCGCCACCACCACCGCCACCATAGCGGTCGCCGCCGCCGCTGGGGCGATCACCGCCGCCGCCGCCATAGCTGGGGCGGTCCCCAAAACTGGGGCGATCACCAAAACCGCCGCCGCGCGGCGATTCTGGAGCGCCACCGTAGAAATCCTGTCCAAATTCTTTTTCACGGCCGCGTCCACCACGCCCACTGCCGTTACCCTTGCCGCCGCCGCGACGTTCCCGATCAAAACTCATGCGCCCAAATACACTCAAATATCCGCCAAACCACACTGGCCGACCACCCTGAGCGGACAGGGTATAGCCGCCACGAGTCGTGGGATTGGCCCAAGACTCTGCGCCGCCATAGCGCAAATATGCAAAACTGCGAACAAAAAAGCATATATGAGTGGCGCGCGCAGGACTCATCTCAACGCTCCACGGCTTGAGGCGCACCCATTCTTCGCCTAAGGCGTATGGATGACCGTATTTTTCCACGAAGAAGATTTGCCCGCTGGCGCTTTGGCCGATGGCCCGATTGCCATAGACACCGAGACGATGGGGTTGCAACCCGGCCGTGATCGGCTGTGCCTAGTGCAACTAAGCGATGGTGGGCCGGACCAGCATCTGGTGCGGTTTGCTCACGACAGTGACTATGCCGCGCCCAATCTCAAAGCTGTTTTAGCCGACCCCGAACGCGTCAAAATCTATCATTTTGCGCGCTTCGATCTGGCGGTGATTGAACGCTATCTGGGCGTAGAGGCTTCCCCCGTTTTTTGTACAAAAATTGCGTCACGTTTAACGCGCACTTATACTGATCGGCACGGGTTGAAGGAATTGGTGCGCGAAATTGTTGGGCAGGATATTTCCAAACAACAACAGTCTAGCGATTGGGGTGCCCCCATCATCAACGATGCACAGCGCGATTATGCGGCGAGCGATGTGCGTTTCCTCCATCAGTTGATGGCCAAGTTCGAAGAGCGGCTGGAGCGCGAAGGCCGCACAGCGATGGCGCAGTCCTGTTTTGATTTCCTGCCGATGCGGGCAAAGCTCGACCTCGCCGGTTGGCCCGAAATCGACATTTTTTCGCACGCTTGATCGCCAGCGCCCATGTCCCAGCAAGCCGAAGCCGAACGCAACCGTCGCCGCCATTGGGCAGCGGCAGGCGGCCGTCATGACAAGGTCGTGCGGACGTTGCAACTGGGCCTGCCCGCGCTGGTCGGCGCGCTGGGCGCGGTGATGTTGCTTGCCCCGTTCAGTCGGGGCAGCGAAATCAGTTTCCTGGTCGCCAAGGATTCGATCGAGGTGGCGGGACAACGCATCATGGTCAATCAGGCGATGTATCGCGGTAATGACGACCAGGGCCGCCGTTTCACTTTGTCTGCCGACAGCGCACTCCAGCGCAGCGCCGCCGACCCCGTGGTGCGGATGCACGGGCTGACCGCGCGGCTCGACATGACCGAAGGACCGGCGACGTTGATGGCCGATGCGGCGCGCTATGACCCGACCCGCGACAGGGTGAATGTCGATGGGCCACTGCATTTTGCCACTGCCGACGGCTATCGGCTCGATACTGGCGACGTCACCATCGACCTCAAAGCCCGCAACCTGACGAGCAGTCGTCCGGTTTCCGGGGCTACCACCATCGGCAGATTTAGCGCACAATCAATGCATGTTGACCTCGACAGCCGCATTGTCAGATTATCCGGCAATACGCGCATCCACATTACACAAGGACTTAGATAGGCATGGCCCAGACCCCATATCGCACAGTTCGTCAGCGCTCTGGCCGCTGGCCGTCTGTGGTCGCCGTGACCGCCGGATTTTGCGCAACGACACTATTCTTGATCGCAAATGGTGCGACCGATCAGGCTGTCGCGCAGGCGCTGGTCAACCATGACAGCAATGCCCCTGTTGATGTGGCCGCTGACAATGGTGAACTACAGTCGCGCGCCGACCGCGTCGTCATTGCGGGCAATGTCCGCATCGAACAAGCGGGGCTGGTCCTGCGTGCCGGGCGGGTGACGATTGCCTATAGCGACGGTAATCGCCTGCAACTCAACCGCATCGACGCCACCGGCGGCGTGACGGTGACCAAGGGCGGTGACACCGCGAGCGGTTCGTCGGCGATATACGACCTCGACCGCCGCCTGATTACGTTGATGGGCAATGTCGAACTGACGCAAGGGCCAAATCGCCTGTCGGGTGGACGGATGGTCATCGACCTAACCAGTGGTCGTGCCAGCGTTGACGGGCGCGGCGCTCCGGCGGGCGGGGCCACCACTGGCGATGCTGGCGGGCGGCGCGTTACGGGCCGTTTCACGGTCCCGCAGCGCAATTGATACGGCGATTTTGGGCATAGATGTGCTGGACACTATTGTTTCTATGCAAGTTTCCTGCCAAACTCGAAGCCACACTTCCTTGGAACAAGGTCATCATCGCCGCCATGTCCGCATTAGCCGATCCCGAGACAATGCACCGCGATAGCAATGGCGCCGACGCGATAGTCGAACGCGGCCTTGCTGTGGTGTCGCTCGCCAAAAGCTATGACAAGCGCAGCGTCCTTTCCGACGTATCACTGTCGGTCGGACGCGGCGAGGTGGTGGGCCTGCTGGGGCCGAACGGCGCGGGTAAAACCACCTGTTTTTATTCGATCATGGGGCTGGTCAAACCCGATTCGGGCCGCATCATGCTCGACGGGTCGGACATCACAAAATTGCCGATGTACAGGCGGGCCATATTGGGTCTTGGTTATTTGCCGCAGGAAACGTCGATCTTTCGCGGAATGACGGTTGAAAAAAATATCGCAGCCGTGCTGGAGCTGGTCGAACCCGACAAGGCGGCGCGTCAAGGGCGGCTTGAGCAACTGCTCGATGAGTTCGGGCTGACGCGGCTGCGCGGTGCCCCGGCGATGGCGCTGTCGGGCGGCGAACGGCGGCGCTGCGAAATTGCGCGCGCGCTGGCGGCCAACCCGTCGATCATGCTGCTCGACGAGCCTTTTGCGGGTATCGACCCGATTTCAATCAACGACATCCGCGATCTTGTAAAAGAACTGAAAACGCGCGACATTGGTGTCCTGATCACCGACCATAATGTCCGCGAGACGCTCGACATCGTCGATCGCGCCTGCATCATCTATGATGGGCGGGTGCTGTTTTCGGGCAGCCCGTCCGAACTGGTGGCCGATTCCGAGGTCCGCCGCCTGTACCTCGGCGAAGGATTCTCGCTCTGATCATGGCCAACGCCCACGATCAGATTTTTCTACTCCCGCGTTTTCCTAGTCATCAGGCGCTGCCGCCTGATTTGAAAACGCTTTAAGCTGAACCCTCATGGCGCTCTCCCCCCGCCTCGATCTTCGCCAATCCCAATCGCTGGTGATGACGCCGCAGTTGCAACAGGCGATCCGCCTGCTCGCACTGTCGAACCTCGAACTCGAAGCCGCTCTGGCCGAAGAAATAGCCAAAAACCCGTTGCTCGACAGTGGCAGCGAGGGCGTAGAGGAGCAAGCACCGGCGCGCGGCGCGGATGCAGCGCTCGCCACCGACACTTTGTTCGAAAGCGGGGTCGGAGTCGCTGAACAGACGCTCGACGCCGATTATGCCGCCGAAACATTTCACCATGACAGCGCCAACGATTCCGAATGGAAAGACGCGCCAAGGGTAGCTGAAGGACCATCGAGCGGCGGCGACATACCGTCCGGCCACAGTGGCAGCGACAGCGGCGAGGCGATTGATTTCGATAGCTTTCGCGGGCCAGCCCAGACGCTGCACGACCATTTGCTGACCCAAGCGGGCGAGATGTTGTCAGGAATAGACCTTGATATTGCGCGCATCCTGATCGAGTCGATTGATGGCGCGGGTTATCTGGATGTGAACATCAGCGAACTCAGCATCACTTTAGAACTGCCAAAGGCGCGGCTGGAGGCGGTGCTGACCTGCATCCAATCCTTTGACCCATCGGGCGTCGGCGCACGATCCTTAAGCGAATGCATCGCCATTCAGGCACGCGAAGCCGACCGCTATGACCCGATGATGGCGCGGTTGATTGACAATCTCGACCTGCTCGCGCGCGGTGAAACCCAGCGGTTACGGCGGATGTGCGGGGCCGACGAGGAGGATATGGCGGACATGATCCGCGAACTACGCGGCTATGACCCCAAGCCGGGCCTGCGCTTTTCCAGCGATGAGGCAACGCCGATTACCCCCGATCTGTTCGTGCGGCCGATTAAGGGCGGGTGGGCAGTGGAGATTAACAGCGCCACTTTGCCGCGCGTGCTGGTCAACCGCCAATATTATGCCGAACTGAGCCGCGTCGCCGGCAAGGGCGCGCAAAAGGCATGGCTGTCAGACTGCCTCGCCAGCGCCAATTGGCTGGTCAAGGCGCTCGACCAGCGGCAACAGACGATCATCAAGGTCGGGCACGAAATTGTCCGGCAGCAAGAGGGGTTTTTTCAACGTGGCGTCGATGCGCTCAAGCCGTTGACGCTACGCCAAGTCGCGGAGACGGTGGGCCTGCACGAATCGACCATCAGCCGCGTTACCAGCAACAAATATCTGTCGTGCTCGCGCGGGATTTATGAGCTCAAATATTTCTTCTCCAGCGGGGTGATGGCGGTGGACGGGATGAGCGGCATGTCCGCCGAAGCGGTCAAGGGCCGGATAAAAGCCCTTATCGACGCCGAGGATGGCAAGGCGATATTGTCTGACGACACGCTGGTTGAATTGTTGGTCAAGGATGGATGCGAAATTGCGCGGCGCACCGTCGCTAAATATAGAGAGGCAATGGGGATAGGCTCCAGCGTCCAACGCCGCAGGGCCAAGGCGATTGGGCGTTAGCTTCATGGGTGTAAGGAACAGATGATGCGTATTTCACTCTTCATTGGCATAGTGGCGATGCTTGGCGCGCCTGCTTTTGCCCAAGTTGCGACACCCCCAGCCCCGCCACCAGCCGCCGCGCATGTTGCCACTGTTCAGCATGTAACGCTGACCACGGCGCAGGGCGCCATCATCATCGCGGTTGAGGTGGAGCGCGCCCCGATTAGCGCCGCCAATTTCCTGCGCTATGTCGATGCGCGGCGGCTGGACGGCGTCACTTTCTACCGCGCACTGGATTTGGGGCGCGGCTATGGCCTGATTCAAGGCGGAACACAGGGGATGCCGCGCGTCACTTACCCCGCGATTGCGCATGAACCGACCAGCCTAACCGGCCTGTCGCACACCGACGGCGCGATCAGCTTTGCCCGGCTTGCGCCCGGCACCGCGAGCGGCGATTTCTTCATCACCGTCGGCGCGCTGACCGCGCTCGATGCGCAACCCGTGGACAGCGGCGGCGATGTCGATGGCTTTGCTGTGTTCGGCCATGTCGTCGCTGGCATGGACGTGGTACGCGCCATCATGGCCGCGCCGACCGACCCCAATGCAGGGGCGGGGGTGATGCGCGGACAGATGATCGCCGCACCCGTGCACATAGTAACGGCACGACGGAGTGTCGCTCCGGTTGTGGAGGCTGTGGCGACGTCTCCGTCAACGCCGTGAGGGATGGGTTTGTTAGTTTGTTGTTGTGCCAATAGTCCCGAGGCCGCCAAAACCCATAAGTTGCAGAGTGTAAATGAGACCTCCGACACATCGATAAGGAGCTGCTGACGGCATTCTGACGGTTATATTCGTATCGCGCGGTACCTCTGACAGCAAATGCTGCAACTCATCAGTTGCAACAACAGTGCCATTGAGAAAAATCTTGCATGGCTGGCCTTTGATATCAAAAACCATCTCCGATGCTTGGCGTTGCGGTGTTGCACAGCCGATCAAGGCACTGGAACACACGGAAATGATGCAGAAATGCCGCCACATGGTGAAAAGATACAAGATTATTTTGCCAATGCCAGCGCCAATGAAAAGGTGTAATGGCGTCAGAAGAATGTATCCTGAATCAAGTTCAGGATGACGAGGGAAATAGATATGCGCTGCTTGATGTCATTCGCCCTGCCCGCCCTCACCCTCGCCGCATGTGTGCCAGCATCCGCGCCAGAGCCGCCGCGCGGCGCGAGCGACCCAGCGACGCTGCACGAACGCATCCTGACCCTCGACACCCACCTCGACACGCCGCTGCATTTTGAACGCGCCGGATGGGATTTTGCTGATCGGCACAGCTTTGCGAACGACCTGTCGCACGTTGACATGCCACGGATGCGAGAAGGCGGTCTCGATGGCGGGTTCTTTGTCGATTATACGGCGCAAGGGCCGTTGACCACGGAAGGTTATGCCGAGGCGCGGGTCCATGCGCAACGACGGCTGGCGGCGATTGAGCGCACATTTGCGGCCAATGCGAACGCCATCACCCTTGTCACCAGTGCGCGCCAAGCCGAACAGGTCGCGCGCAGCGGGCGGCGCATCGGTTTTATCAGTATCGAGAATAGCTATCCACTGGGGCAAAGCATCACAGGATTGGCCGATTATCGTCGACGCGGCGTCATGATGGCGGGGCCGGTCCACAATGGCGGCAATCAATTTGGCGATAGCGCGAGCGGCGGGACTGCCGTCTGGGGCGGGCTGTCCCCGCTGGGGCGGCAATGGGTCGCAGAGATGAACCGCCTAGGCATGGTGATCGACGCCAGCCATTCGAGCGACGCCGCGCTGGTGCAGATGCTGGAGCTGTCCACCGCGCCGATCATCCTCTCGCACTCCGGCCTCGACGCGATATATGAGCATGGGCGCAATATCAGCGACGACCAGCTACGCAGCCTCGCGGCCAAGGGGGGCGTGCTCCAGATCAACAGCGTATTCCTGTCGCGGTTCAACAATAGCGCAGCGCGCAGCCCGTTATACGACCAGTTCGACCGCATAAGTGCGTTGACGGGCGAGCAGGTGGGCACGCTGGCGCGGCAATGGGCGACGCTCGACCGCACCGAACGCGTCAACGAAGGCGATTTTGCGCTCTATATGCGCGCGCTGCTCCATTGCCTTGAGGTGGTGGGCGCGGACCATTGCGGCGTGGGTGCCGATTGGGACGGCGGCGGCGGTGTGCAGGGGTTTGAGGATGTCACCGCGCTGCCGCAAATCACCGCAGCCTTGCTCAGCGCAGGCTATAGCGAGGCGGACATTGCCAAAATCTGGGGCGGCAATGTGCTGCGGCTATTGCGCAGCGCGGAGGCGGCGCGGAGTCGCAGATAGCTTGCTAGCTTGCCGCAAGCAAAAAGCAGGCGTAGCATCTATGCGGGAGATTTATCATGCGCAAAATACTTGCCATAGCCGCCACTTTCGCGCTGTTCAGTGCGCCTGCTTCATCGCAGCAGGCCGCGACAGAGGCGCCAACGCCCACAGGTTCCACTGGCGAAACACTCGCCGTAGCGACACTACCGCCACTGCTGATCACGCCGATCACGCTCGACCGCAGCGACCGGATGACGCTGCCCGTGACTATAGCGGGGCAGGGGCCATTCAATTTTGTCGTCGATACGGGTGCGGAACGCACCGTGCTGTCGCGAGAACTCGCGGCGCAATTGGGGCTGCAAGGCGCAGGACAGGCGCGCGTCGTCGGCCTCGCCGAAGCGGTAATGGCCGACCTGTATCATTTGGACAATATTGCAGTGCGCGACGTGACACTGGCCAGCGGGACGGTACCGACATTCGACCAATTTGACATTGGCGGACCGGGGTTGATCGGCATAGACAGCCTCGAAAACCACAAGGTGGTGATAGATTTCGTGGCGGGCCGGATGGACATCCGCCCGTCCGAACGGGCGCGTGGACGGTCACGCGAGGCCGATTTTGACCGTGATGCCATCGTTGTCGTCGCACGGCGACGAGCGGGACGGATGATCCTGTCCAACGCCACCATCGGCGGCCAGCGCATCGACATCATCATCGACACGGGCGCGCAATCGAGCATCGGCAATCTGGCGCTGCAGCGACTGGTGCTGCGATCACAGCGGCAGGTGCGCACGGGGCTTGTCCCGGGCGAATTGCGCAGCGTCACCGGCGCAGCGCTCACTGTCGAAAGGGGGATAATCGAGCATATCGCCGTCAACGGCGTCGAGTTTGTCAATTTGCCGATAGCCTATGCCGATTCACCTGCATTTGCCGCGTTAGACCTAGAGCAACGCCCGGCGCTGTTTCTGGGGATGGATATGCTGCGGCTGTTCGACCGGATTGCCGTGGATTTCACCAACCGCCGCGTCACATTCGACATGCCCGACGGCGCACGATTGATCGGAGCGAGCCGCTATGCGGCGAACCCATCCGCCCCGTCTGGCGGAAATTAACCCGCCTCCCCCCAAGTCGCGCTGTTGCAATCTTGTCGCATGCGGCGAAAAACAGGCATTCGAATGCCAACCCCCTTGGCAATCACCATAAAAAGCGGCAATCTTAGCGGCGAAACGAAGCAGGCGGCGGCAGCAAAGCCCCCGTGATGATTTCGTGCTGGAGTAGAGATGATGCGCACCCCCCAAACCCGCACACTATTTGGCGCCAAACTGTTTGGCACCATGTTGCTTTCCGCCAGTGCATTGGCTCTGAGCGCGCCTGCGCTGGCACAGGACGCCGCCGCGCAATCTGCCGAAGAGGATGCCGATAGCGGCGATATTGTCGTCGTCGCACAGGGCCGGGCGCAATTGCTGTCCGACGTCCCGGTCGCGGTGTCCGCCGTTTCGGCCGAAACGCTGCAAAATAGTGGTGCCAATGACATCCGCCAGCTGAACCAGGTTGCGCCATCGTTGCTCGTCTCCTCGACAGGATCCGAAGCCAATGGCTCGGCGCGTATTCGCGGCATCGGCACGGTCGGCGATAATCCCGGCCTTGAAAGCAGCGTCGCGGTGTTCATCGACGGCGTTTATCGGTCGCGTTCGGGCATCGGCCTCAATGAGCTGGGCGAGATTGAGCGGGTCGAAGTGCTGCGCGGACCGCAAGGAACGCTGGGCGGGCGCAACGCATCGGCGGGGATGATTTCGATCATCTCGAAACGGCCCGAATTTGATTTCGGTGCCAATTTCGAGGCGACCTACGGCAATTATGACTTCATGCGCTTTGGCGGCAGCGTGACCGGACCGATCAGCGAAACGCTGGCGGCACGACTCGACGGCGTTTATGTCCGGCGCGACGGATTTTATTATGACCCGACCAACAACACCGACGTCAACGACCGTGACCGCTATTTCGTTCGCGGCCAATTGCTATGGGAACCCAGCGACGCGGTAACCGTCCGCCTGATCGGCGATTATTCGCACCGCACCGAAAAATGCTGTGGTGCCATCTATGTCGATAATAGCGTCAGCAACTTTGTCGGCAACCTCAACAATCCGTCGACCCCGCTGACCCCGTTGCAATCCGACGGCAATAATATCATCAACGTGCTGCGCGATCTGGGACAGCCGCTGGCGCGCTTCAACCCCGGCTACGACCGCACATTATCGGTCAGCTCGGGCCGCAGCTATGCTGGCACCACCCGCGATGGCGGCGTGTCGTTGCAGGTCGATTGGGATCTGGGCGGGGTCAACCTGACATCCATCACCGCCTATCGCGATTATAAGAGCGGGCAAGGGTCCGACACCGACTATAGCGCGGTCGACATATTATACCGCACCGCTGCCGGGTCGCGGCAATTTCAGACCTTTACGCAGGAATTGCGCTTGCAAGGTGAAGCATTTGACGGTCACCTCGACTGGCTGGTCGGCGGATTTTTCGCCAATGAGGAGCTGACGGTTCAGGATGATTTGAAATTTGGCAGCCAATATGGCCGCTTCGCAACCTGCCGCATTGTTTCTGGCGGCGGGTTGGCGGCGCTTTACTCGCCAACATCAGCGGGCTGCCTTGCCGCACGACCAGCAGCGTTTGGCGCTGCATCGCCAACCATTTATGCCGCGCTCGATCGGTTGGATGGTATGGCAAATGTCGGCACCACCATCGACACCTATAACCAGAACAGCCGCAACTGGGCGTTGTTCACGCACAATATCGTCCACATCACCGACACGATAGATGTGACATTGGGCCTGCGTTACACCGACGAACGCAAGAAGTTCGACGCGCTATTCGGCAACAATAATACCGCCTGCACACTCAATCAGGCGGCGCTGACACCGTTCCTGACCAACGCCGGACTTGCGGCGGTGGCCGGCGGCATCATTGGCCTGTCGTGTCAGGGCAATTCGACAGCCGAACTGAACGGCGTCGCGATTAACAGCCGCCGCCATGAAAATGAGTTTAGCGGCACCGCCATATTGTCGTGGCGGCCAACCGACGATCTGTTGCTCTACACCAGTTTTGCGCGCGGGTATAAAGCGGGCGGGTTCAACCTTGACCGCTCTGCGCTCAAATCCCCCATCGCAACCTTTGCGGCTGTTGGCGGGGCACAGGCGCTGGTCGGCAATCTGCAATTCGACCCCGAAATCGTCGATGCCTATGAAATTGGCGCAAAATATTCGACCCGCCAATTTAGCTTGAGCGTCGCGGCATTCCGTCAGGACTTCCAAAACTTTCAACTCAACACGTTCAACGGCACCGTGTTTCTGGTCCAAACAGTCAATGGTTGCGGTACCAGCCTAGGCGGTGCGGACCGCGACGCCAGCGCCGCGACGGGTTCCTGCGCCGCGAGCGATGTTACATATGGGGTGCGCGCGCAGGGCGTTGAGTTGGAGGCTTCGCTGGTTCCGGCACGCAATTTCCGTATGGCGGCCGGCCTGACCTGGACCGACACCAGCTATAATAACAATCTGGTCGGCAACCGATTTGGCGCACCGCTCGACCCCGCTTTGCGTAAATTGCCCGGCGATAATTTGTCAAACGCGCCGGAAATCGTCGCTACGGGTTCGGTCACTTGGACACCCGAATTGGGCAGCAGCGGCCTTAGCGGGCTTGTCTATGTCGATGGCCGCATGACGGGCGATTATAACACCGGGTCCGACCTGTTCCCGCAAAAGGAACAGGATGGCTATGCGCTGTTCAACGCACGGTTGGGCATTCGCGGGCCAGATGAGCGCTGGTCGGTCGAGCTGTGGGCGCAAAATCTGTTCAACGTCAATTATGCGCAGGTTGCGTTCAACACGCCGTTTCAGGCCGGAACGACGGCGGCGCCCTTTGTCGATCCGCAATATCCCGGCGGGCGGCAGATTTTCTCGCAATTCCTGGCCGAACCGCGCACCTATGGCCTGACGGTACGGACGCGTTTTTAATTAGCCTATGAGGTTCGAGAAGGCCCGTTCCTGCGATGGAGCGGGCCTCTTCGCTTTACTGTCTTTTGCCTAAACAGGCCTATCGCGCTCCAAACAGCGCACTGCCCACCCGCACATGGGTCGCGCCGATGCGGATAGCGGTGGCGTAATCGCCCGACATCCCCATGCTAAGGCCCGGCAAGCCATGATCATCAGCGATTTTGGCGAGCAGCGCAAACCATGGCGCGGGTTCTAGGTTGGCAGGAGGAACCGTCATCAACCCAATGACGTCAATATCGGCCGCGCGCGCTTGGGTAAGTAGCGCGGGCAAGGCCGCAGGCGCACAGCCGCCCTTTTCGGCATCGTGCCTATTCTGCCCTTCCCCTAGCGCAAGCGCTAGCGGGTCCAAATTGACCTGTATGAAACAGGGGATGCGCCGATCCGCCTTATCCATCGCGCGCGCCAGAGCCGTGACAAGGCTAGGGCGGTCGAGCGAATGGATTGTGTCAAACAAGCACACCGCTTGGTCGGCCTTGTTCGATTGCAATTGCCCAACCATGTGGAGCGCGATGTCGGGATGGGCGTCGCGAAGTGCGGGCCATTTTCCCGCCGCCTCGGTCACACGGTTTTCACCAAATATGCGTTGTCCGGCATCTATCAGCGGCTGAAGTGCGTCGGCAGCATGCGTTTTAGACACCGCAATCAACGTGACATCATTGGCTTTGCGGTGCGCATCGGCGGCGGCGCGGGCGATGGTCGCCTGTACGATATGTAGGCGCGATGCGGCCTCGGGTGCGGGTGGTGCGGTCATGGAAGTGCGCTATAGAGGCTAGAATGCAGCATCGCAAAGCCCCCTTCATTCCACGATGCTGGTTGATGTGCGATGCTCGGTTGGGCGAGCATATGCCAGCGATTATCGCCGCGATACCGCCGCGAAGTGCGGTTGTGGTGCGCCCCTATGCCATGGAAAGCCGGGATTTGGCGCAGATGATCCGCGCCATCCGCCGCGCCGCGCGTGCCAAGCGGCACATGCTGTTGCTGGCGGGGAGAGGCAGCCTGCCCGGCTATGACGGGCGGCATGGCACGGCACATAAAGGCAAGCGCGCCCCCATTACTAGCGTGTCCGTTCACACCGCCGCCGAGGCACGGCGCGCCCGCATGATGCACGCCGACGTGGTTTTGGTGTCGCCGCTATGGCCCACACGGTCGCATGTTGACGTCAAAGGGATTGGGCACGCCCGCTTTCAGCAACTGGCCCGGCAAAGCCGATGCCCGGCCATCGCGCTAGGCGGGATGGATGCAGCGCGATTTCGCCTGGCGCGCAGACATGGCGCGCACGGATGGGCCGCGATTGATGCGTGGCAAATTAAACAGGGTTAGAAGCGAAATTGCGTCCCGACATAGACAGCCTGACTGTCCTGACGTTGGTCGGTCAGCGGCAACAGACGATCATTTTCACGTTGCAAGCGCACGCCAGCTTGAACATCAATGTTGCGCGACAGGCGGTAACTGCCCGACACATCGAGTGAATAATCGCCGTCGGAGCGGAGCGCCCGTTCAGGGGTGGCAGTCAAAGTCCGGCTGTCAACGCGCATGTCAGCGCCAAAGCGCGAAGGGCGGTGTGTCGCGTCAACCGGGCGGCGCGCCTGCGGCAAGGCCGCAAGATTGACCACGTCACCCGCCGTTGCCGCAAAAGCTGTATAGCCAACCGCCGAGCCCAAGCGATAGCTGACTGGCGCAATCGCAACGGGCTGTGGTTCGCGCAGACCCGCATCCAATGCGGCGGTCATCGCCGTCTGGCGTGCGCGGACAACCAAAATCACGGCGCGATTGCCGGATCGCGGCATCGCGGGGGTGAAGCGAAAATTGCGCCGCGTCTCCGCCGACAGGCTGGCGTATCGCGCCAACAAAATAGGATCACCCTTTGCCGGGGTAAAACGGCCCATCAAAGCGGACAGCGCAACCGCACGCTCCCCAGCCGAAATCGCGCTCAATGCCGGAGTCGCGGCAAGCCCGACAGCAGCAATGGCCATCAGGGCAGAAGCAGCAAAGGCACGATCAGATAACATCGGTGGGTGTGATTCCCTATAATTCTCACCCTTCATACCACCAAAGCCGCCGCCGAATCCAGTGCACAATATGCGTTTTTTCGGCGCTGTTGCATCAAACGCACAATTTAGGGTCAGGACTTATAGTGGCGCTTCCAAACCTGCTAGAATTTGCGGTGCTTGCCCGACGCGCTATGGGGCGTTAGAAGGCCGTCTGGTTCCGGGATGCTTGCCCTGTCTGTGGGCTGTGGCTGACAGGTCTGAGCGAAACGGAAACAGGATCAACGGTACAAGAAAGAGCCAGCCCGCCATGCCTAATCTTATTTTTTCACGCACAACCGTCCGTTTAGCAGGGGCCGCCAGCGCTGCATCGCTTGCGCTGTTGCTGGCCAGTTGTGGCGGCGGCAATGAACGCCCGCGCGCCGACTTGGCGGCAAGTCAGGTGACAACGATCGGCGTCAACGCCTATCTGTGGCGCGCCTCGCTCGACGCGCTATCCTTCGCGCCCTTGTTGCAAACCGATTCGAACGGCGGGGTTATCGTCACCGATTGGTATGCCAATCCGCAAAACCCCGGTGAGCGCATCAAATTGACCGTCGCCATCCTCGATCGCGACCTGCGCGCCGATGCCTTGCGCGTATCGGGCGCGCGCCAAGTGGCGCAAAATGGAACGTGGGTCGATGCGCCAATACAGGCGGCAACCGTGCAACGCGTCGAGGAGATTATCCTGACCCGTGCCCGCGACCTGCGCCGCACCGCCATCAGCGGCAATTGATAATGGTGGCGGGGCAACCCTCGCCAACCCAGGGAATGATGCGATGACCGAACAGCGGTTCAACCCGCTTGCCGCCGATGCCCGCTGGCAAAAGGCTTGGGATGATGCGGCGACGTTTAACGCCGACCGCTTTCCTGACCGCCCGCCAGCCTATGTGCTGGAGATGTTCCCCTATCCGTCGGGGCGCATCCATATGGGCCACGTCCGCAATTACACGATGGGCGATGTCATCGCGCGGCAAAAGGCGATGAGCGGCCACGCCGTTCTGCACCCGATGGGGTGGGACGCGTTCGGTATGCCGGCCGAAAATGCGGCGATGGAAAAGGGGGTTCACCCTGGAGCCTGGACGCGTGCAAACATCGCGGCGATGCGCAGCCAGCTCAAACGGCTTGGCCTTGCCATCGACTGGAGCCGCGAACTGGCGACGTGCGAGCCGGATTATTATGGCCATGAACAGGCGCTGTTCCTCGATCTGACGGCGGCGGGGCTAGTGACGCGCAAGGAAGCGGCGGTCAATTGGGATCCGGTCGATATGACCGTGCTCGCCAACGAACAGGTGATCGACGGGCGCGGGTGGCGTTCCGGCGCGCTGGTCGAACGGCGCAAATTGTCGCAATGGTTCCTGAAAATCACCGATTTTGCCGATGATTTGTTAAGCGGTCTGTCCACGCTCGATCAATGGCCCGACAAAGTCAAATTGATGCAGGAGAATTGGATCGGCAAATCCCAAGGGCTGGAGTTCACATTCCGTTTCCCCGCATCCGATGAGGGCATAGCGGTGTTCACAACGCGCCCCGACACGCTGTTCGGAGCGAGCTTTGTCGCGGTTGCCCCCGATCACCCGCTGGCCGAAGGGTTGGCGGCGGGCGCCCCAGAACTGGCGGCGTTCATCGCCGATTGCCGGGCCAGTGGCACCGCGCAGGCCGAGCTGGACACCGCAGAAAAATTGGGGTTCAACACTGGGCTCAGCGTCGAACATCCGCTTGATCCCAGTTGGCATTTGCCCGTGTGGGTCGTCAATTATGTGTTGATGGACTATGGCACTGGTGCGATTTTCGGTTGTCCCGCGCACGACCAGCGCGACCTAGATTTCGCGCGTAAATATGGCCTGCCCGTGGTCCGCGTTATTGCCGATGGCGACGCGGATGACGCGCATTTCAGCGGTGAGGAGGCATTTACTGGTGCTGGGTCCCTGGTGAACAGCCATTTCCTCGACGGCATGAGCGTCGAGCACGCCAAGGTGGCGGTGATCGCCAAGGCCGAGGCCGAAGGCTGGGGCCATGGCAAGACGGTTTGGCGGCTGCGCGATTGGGGCGTTTCGCGTCAACGCTATTGGGGAACCCCGATCCCCGTCATTCATTGCGACACCTGCGGCGTGGTTCCGGTGCCAAAGGCCGATCTGCCCGTCGTCCTGCCCGATGATGTGACATTTGACGTGCCGGGCAATCCGCTCGACCGTCATCCGACGTGGAAGCATGTGGCGTGCCCGACTTGCGGTGCGCCCGCACGGCGCGAAACCGACACGCTCGACACTTTTGTCGATTCGTCCTGGTATTTCTTGCGCTTTGCCAGCCAGCCCAAGGATGCGCCGTTCAACCGCGCTGACATTGCGCGCTGGTTGCCCGTCGGCCAATATATTGGCGGGGTCGAGCATGCGATATTGCACCTGCTTTACGCGCGGTTCTGGACACGGGCATTGGCGCATATTGGACTGATTGACGTGCGCGAACCCTTTGCCAACCTGTTCACCCAAGGGATGGTGACGCACGAAACCTATAGCCGCGAACAGGGCGAAGGCATTGCAGATGCCTATTTCCTGCCCGAAGAAGTGACCCGCACAGGGCATGGAGCGACGCTGAAATCCGACGGCCAGCCCGTCGAGGTTGGGCGCATCATTAAAATGTCCAAATCGAAGAAGAATGTCGTCGATCCCGACGGCATCATCGACCAATATGGTGCCGACGCGGTGCGATGGTTCATGCTGTCCGACAGCCCCCCCGAACGCGACCTTGCCTGGTCTGAAGCGGGGATTGAAGGGTGCTGGCGCTTTGTACAGCGGCTGTGGCGCATCGGGACGGCACCGCGCGGGCAAAGCGGTGCAGACGGTGCGATTGACCGTGCGGCGGCCAAAGCCATAGCGGGTGTGACGGCGGACATCGAGGCGCTGGCGTTCAACAAAGCGGTAGCCAAGATTCACAGCCTCGCCAACATGCTCGAAAAAGCACCGCCATCGGCGAGCCGCGATGCAGCAACGCGTGCCATCATCCTGCTCACGTCACCCATGCTACCGCATCTGGCCGAACAGATATGGGCGAGCTGGGGCGAATCCAGCCTGATCGCCGATGCCAACTGGCCTGTGGCCGACCCCGCTTTGCTGGTCGAGGACGAGGTGACGCTTGCCCTCCAAGTGATGGGCAAGCTGCGGGACACCATCATGGTGGCCAAGGGTTGCGACAAGGCGGTTTTGGAAGCTCTCGCACTCGGCAATGACAAGGTGCAGAAGCAATTGGCGGGCGCGACACCCAAAAGAGTGGTTGTTGTTCCCGACCGTCTGGTCAATATTGTGCTGTGATGACCAAGCGCTTTCCCTTCATTCTTGCCTGCGCCCTCCTGTTGAGTTCGTGCGGGTTGCAGCCGCTCTATTCGGGCGGGACACGCGGCGTGGTGGCGAGCACATTATCGTCAGTCAGCGTCGCACCGATTGCGGGCGAAGCGGGCTGGCTGGTGCGCGGCGCGCTGCGTGACCGCCTTGATGTTGCTGGCGATGTAGGCCAGCCGCGTTACCGCATCGACGTGCGGCTTGATGATGACATCAGCGGCTTTGGTGTGCGCCGCGACGATTCGATAACCCGTGAGCGCCGTACATTGCGCGCGCGCTGGCAATTGGTTGATACGACAAATGGCGCGATCATGATCGACGACACGGTGGGGTCGGACACGGGCATCGACGTTGTCAGCAGCGAAGTGGCAACCATTGCGGCGGAGCGCACCGCACTCGAACATTTGTCGCAGGCAATCGCCGACCAGATTATTACCCGAATTGCCCTCTATGCCCGCAACACGACGCCTTGAACTATGATCCTTAAGTCGCATGAAGCGGCACGAACGCTGGCGCGATTCAACCCCGAACTTCGCCTGTATATTTTTGGTGGACCCGATGAAACCGGGTCGCGGGCGTTGCGTGATGAGGTGGTGGCGACAATGGGCGACGATGCCGAACGCATCGAGCTGTTGCCCGGCCGTATCAAGGAAGACCCCGCGATCATTGCGGACGAGGCAGCGTCTATCAGCCTGTTCGGCGGTGCGCGTTGGGTATCCGTGACGATCAACGGTGGCAGCGGCGAGGAGGTTCTGGCGGCGACCGAAAATCTGCTGAACGCTCCGGCGGCCGGAAATCCCGTCATCATCACCGTGAGCGGCCTAACCGCCAAGTCGCGCCTGACCAAATTGGCCGAAAGCGATGCGCGCGCCGTCGCTATTATCTCTTATACGCCCGAGGCCAGGGATATTGGCCAGATCGTCGCTGCGCTGGCAGCCCCGCTTGGCCTTGAAATTGGTCCCGACGTCGCCGGTGCCATTGCGCAAGCGACGGTCCGCGATCGCGGGTTAATGGCGCGCGAGATAGAGAAATTGGCCTTATATTGCGATGCCTCTCCAGACTCAAAGACGCGCGCCTCGCTATCAGATTGGCAGGCCATCGGCGCTGGGCTCGATGGTGATGACCTGAGTCCGCTCATCAACGCAACATTTGGCGGACAGGTGGCGAGCCTGCCCCATTGCCTCGCCGAGCTCGACAGAGGCGGTGCGCTCGACATCCGGCTGGTGCGATCTTTGTCGGCCCGCGCGCATCTATTGGCACGGTTATGCGTTGACGTAGAGGGGGGAGCGCCGCCCAGCCGGGTCATCGCCGCGCAGGGCAAGGCAATTTTCTGGAAAGAAAAGGACGATGTTCAACGCCAGCTGTCACGATGGGACGCGGCGCGGTTAGCGCGCGTGATCATGCGGCTGCACAGCTTGGAAGGCGATTTGAAGACGCCAAATACTGTGGGGCCGCTGTTGGTGCGACAGGCGGTGATGGAAATTGCCCGTGCAGTGACCCGATGAGGCGGCCTTATTCGTAACTTACTGTTACAGGAATTCGCCCGCGAAACTCTCCGTCAACAGCGCCAAAAATATGCAGCTGCCCGCCCAATGTGACGTCAAGCCGCCCATCGGCACCAATCCGGACCAGCGGTGCCAGTCCCGTTCCAATGTCGCTCACCGTCACCCGTCCGCCATTCGCCGACGTCAATGTCGCCGTTTCGGGTAGGTCGATGCGGACCATTCTGCCCGGCGACCCTTCGATATGAATACGCCCCGTAAACCCCATTCCAGATACCAGGCGCACATCACCCGTTGACGATGGGTGTCCAGTCGATGGGTCGAGGCTGATATTACCGCCAGACGCCCCCGCCACCAGCCGCGCAAAGTCCAGATCGGCGGTGATTTCGACGCGCAACGGGCGCTCGACCTCTGCATCCACCCTGTCGATAGCATCAACGGGGCCATGCGTTTCGCCTGCGCATAACAGGCACTGCGCAGCGGCGGGTTGGGCGAACCCAACCGCTATCGCCGTAACTATCCGCTGTGCAACAGAAAACCGCATGGGTGGCACTATGCCATAACCATGGTAAAGGAAGTATTGCATGACACTCCCGCCCACCACCACAACCGCTTCTATCCAAGCGCTAGCCACCGCAACACCGAACCATGATGTGCATCAAGCATTCATAGACTGGGCGGGGCCGCGCATCGACGACGCCCGCACGCGCAAATTATTCGACCGGATGGTCGAACGTTCCGGCATCGGCCATCGTTGGTCGGTCCTGCCGCCAACCAAAGATGGCGGCTCACCCGTCGATGCTGGCGGTTTTTACGATGCCTCCCCCTTGCCGCCTACTTCGGCGCGGATGATGGCTTATGCGCAATTAGCACCCGATCTGGCGCTGGCGGCGATTGCCAAACTCGATTTCGATCCAGCCCAGATTACGCATTTGGTGGTGGCGAGTTGCACCGGCTTTGTCGCGCCGGGTATCGACCAAATAATTGCCCAAAAGCTGGGGCTGTCGGCGAATGTTGAACGTATATTGATCGGCTTCATGGGTTGCTATGCCGGTGTAACAGCACTGCGCACCGCGCGGCACATCGTTCGCTCAGAGCCGCAGGCCGTTATTTTGTTGGTCAGTGTTGAACTGTCTACGCTCCACCTCGACGACCAAAGCGCCATTGAACCACTGCTCGCCATGCTGCAATTCAGCGATGGCGCCGCCGCCGCGATCATCAGCAGCGCGTCCGGCCCTGTAGCCATTGGCGCGGGGCTTAGTCTCGCCATGCCCGACAGCGATAGCCTTATCCGCTGGGACATCGGGGACGAGGGCTTTGTCATGCATTTGTCGGGCGCGGTGCCGGGGCGCATAGAAAGCGCGCTGGCCAATGCGGAAACCAGAGCAGCGCTGTTCCCAAACGGCATCCCCGCCCATCTTGCCATTCATGCAGGCGGGCGCTCTATCCTCGATGCGGTGGAACGGGCGCTGCACCTCTCACCAAACGCGCTGGCGGAAAGCCGCGCAACCTTGCGTGATTTTGGCAATATGTCGTCCGCGACGATTTTGTTCGTCATCGAACGGTTGATGAAAGCGCGGGTCAGCGGCCCCGGCCTCGCGCTGGCCTTTGGCCCCGGGCTGGCAGCAGAGGCGGTCGGGCTGGATTTCAATCCATGAACCCCTTTCATTCTCTCGCTCAGGCAAAAGTGCAGGAGGAGGAAATGGACGCCGCCGACCTGCCCGACGCGCATTATGCCCGCGTCCTGTCGCATCTATCGCGGATTAACCGGCTGACGCTGGCGGCGCGGCCAACCTTGGCCTTTGTTCGAGCCTTGCTGGCGCAGCGCACCGACAATGCACCGCCGCTCAAACTGCTTGATGTTGGATTTGGCCATGGCGATATGCTGCGCGCAATTGCCGAGGCAGCGCGGCGGATGGGGCGGCGTGTCGAACTGGTTGGCGTGGACCTCAACCCGCGCAGCGAGGCGTGCGCACACGCGGCCACCCCCGCAGACATGCCAATCCGCTGGCTGACCGGCGATTATCGTGACCTTAGTGGACAGGGCTGGGACGTGGTCATTTCCAGCCTTGTCGCCCACCATATGAGCAGCGAACAGCGCCATGATTTTCTGCGCTTCATGGAGGATGAGGCAACTGCGGGCTGGCTCGTCAACGACCTGCATCGCAAGCGCCTGCCCTATATCGGTTACCCCGCGCTGGCGGCGCTGGCGATGGTCGATCCGATTGTCCGGCGCGACGGACAAATTTCTATCGCCCGATCGTTTCGTACAGAAGAATGGCAAAGCGAGCTCGACGCGGCGCATATCAGTGGCGCATGCGTCAGGCGCTGGTTTCCATGGCGGTTAGTGGTCGAGCGGATCAAATGACCCGCCCGCTCATCATCGGCGGTGGCCCGGCGGGGAGCGCAGCGGCCATCATGCTGGCGCGCGGCGGAGCGAAGCCGCTGATAATCGAGCGTAATCGCGAAACGGGTGACGCCATATGTGGTGGTTTCCTGTCGTGGCAATCGCTGGCGCGGCTGGATGAGCTGGGGATTGATAAAGCAGCACTTGGCGGGCAGCGGGTGAGCCAGTTGAGGATATTCTGTCGCGGACATGTTGCCACATGCGCGCTGCCACAGCCCGGCATAGGCGTGTCCAGACACAGGCTCGATACGCAGTTGCTGGAGCGCGCCGCGCGCGAAGGGGCGGCGATTGAGCGCGGGGTCAAGGCGAACCGCGTCGGTGATGGCACCGTCATCACCGCCGATGGTGCGAGCCTCTCATCACCCGCGATATTCCTCGCGTGCGGCAAGCATGGCATGGCCGACCATCCGCGCACCCCACCGCCGCGCGCCGCAGACGACCCGGTCGCCGGCCTGCGACTGCGCCTGTCCGCCAGCCCCATACTCGAACGATTGGTTGGCGATGCGGTCGAGCTATTTCTGTTCGACCGTGGGTATTTGGGTCTGGTGCGACAGGAAGATGGCAGCGGCAATTTCTGCTTGGCCGTTCATAAATCGCGGCTGACCGAAGCGGACGGACGGCCCGAAGCGCTGTTTGCGGAGTGGGGGGCGCAATGCGGCCCGCTGGGCGAGCGATTGGCAGCGGGCAGCGCGGCCGGACCCGTCGATGCCCCAATAGATGCCATCGCCAATATCCCCTATGGCTGGATGGCGCGCCAAGGCACGGCCGGTCTGTGGCGGATTGGCGATCAGGCAGCGTGCATCCCAAGCCTGGCGGGTGAAGGGATGGGGGTGGCACTGGCCAGCGGGATTTCAGCAGCGCGCGCTTACCATGGTGGCGGTGAGGCGTCCGTCTGGCAGCGTGGTTTTGCGGCGCATGTGACGAGGCCAATGCGCATTGCCCGCACGGCATGGGCGCTCGCCGAGAACCCGCGCTGGAACGGCGCTGCGACGGCTTTGCTCGGCGCAGCGCCAATTCTAGTGCGGGCGCTGGCCCGTTTGACAAGGGTTTGAGCTTGAAAGATGTGGCGGCATAAGCCATTTTGCCGTCATGACTAAAATCACATTGAGCGACGACGAATGGCGCGCGCGCCTGACCCCCGAACAATATCGCGTGCTCCGCGAACAGGGCACCGAACGCGCCTTTGCCGGACATTTCAACGTCCATAAGGGCGATGGCCATTATAGCTGCGCGGGCTGCGGCACACCCTTGTTCGACAGCCAGACCAAATATGACAGCGGTTCGGGCTGGCCCAGTTTCTTTGCGCCGATGGGTGATGGCGCGGTAACGATCCACCGCGACACCAGCCATGGCATGACACGTGACGAAGTGCGGTGCGGTGCTTGTGATGGGCATCTGGGCCATGTTTTTCCCGATGGGCCGGGACCGACAGGCGCGCGCTTTTGCATGAACAGCGTCGCGCTTAATTTCGCTGAACGCGGCAGCGCCGAGAAATAGTTAAGCGCAAAATCGCTTGTGGCGCGTGACACCTAGCCCTAATCAGCAGTTCGCATGGCACGAACCCGCACGACTAGCCCTAGCCCCACACCGCCCAGCCGTTTCCGGCGCATTGTCGGCAGGGTTTTCAAATATGGCTTGATTGCCAGCCTATTGGCGTTGATTGGCGTCACGGTTGCGGTGGGCATGGCGGCCAGCAACCTGCCCAGTTTCGAAGACATGCGGCAAACAACCAACGCACAAACCATCCGTGTGCGTGACGTCAATGGCGCGTTGATTGTCTCGATCGGGCCCAATTATGGCCGCTGGCTGGCGTTGCGCGATACGCCGCAAGTCATGCAGGACGCGATGGTTTCGGTCGAGGATCGCCGGTTTCGCTATCATTTCGGGATCGACCCGATTGGCCTGGCGCGTTCCGTCAAACTGGCGTTCGTGCGGCGGGGAAGCGGGCGGCGTCTGCAAGGCGCATCGACGATCACCCAGCAATTGGCGCGCAACGTCTTTTTGACCAATAATTACAGTCTGGCGCGCAAGGCGCGTGAAGCCGTTTTAGCGATGGCGATGGAGTGGAAATTTTCCAAGGATGAAATCCTCGAACTCTATCTCAACAAAGTCTATTTCGGCGGCGGCAGTTACGGCATTGACGCCGCATCGCGGCGCTTTTTTGGCCATGGGGCCGACCAATTATCGCTGTCCGAGGCGGCGATCATCGCAGGGTTGGTCAAGGCCCCATCGCGCTATTCGCCGACCGCCGACGCCGACGCCGCATTGGGCCGCGCCAATGTCGTGCTTGACGTCATGGTCGATGTCGGCACGATTACACCGCAGGAGCGCCGCCGCGCCCGCCCCGCCGAAATTGGCATGGCTATCGAGGAAAATCAGAACAGCGCGCGCTATTTCACCGACTGGGCGCTACCGCAGCTCGACAGTTTGATCGACGAACCCAATGAACCGCTCGACGTATGGACGACGCTCGACCTTGGCCTGCAACGTGGTGCCACCGCGTCGATTCAGGCCAATACGCCGGGCGGCGCACAGGGCGCTTTGCTCTCGCTCGACCGCGATGGCGCGGTCAGGGCGATGGTTGGCGGTCGAGACTATGTGACGTCCAATTACAACCGCGCCACCACCGCCGAACGGCAGCCGGGGTCGTCGTGGAAATTGTTCGTCTATATGGCCGCACTCGAATCGGGCTATCGTGTCGATGACCGCGTGGTTGATGAACCCATCACCATCGACGGTTGGAGCCCGCGCAACAGCAATGGCCGATTTAGCGGTGAAATGGACCTGCGCACCGCCTTTGCTTACTCGGTCAACACCGTTGCCGCGCGGCTTGGCGATGGCATAGGCTTTTCCACCGTCGCCAATATGGCGCGGCGCTTTGGCATTACGTCGGACCTCAACAGCCACCCGTCGATGGTGCTGGGGACCGCCGATGTGCGGCTGATTGACATGACCGCCGCCTTTGCTGCGGTCTCGGCACAGGGGCATGCGGTCCACCCCTATGGCATCATCAAAGTAACCACAGCGGATGGGCGTTTGCTGTTTGAGCGGCGACCCGAACCTGACACGGTGTTGGTTGATGCTTGGGTCGCGGCGGGCATGACCGACCTGTTGCAAACGGCGGTCAACACCGGAACCGGACGCGCGGCGCAAATCGGGCGGCCAGTGGCGGGGAAAACAGGCACCACGAGCAGCAATAAGGACGGCTGGTTCCTTGGCTTTTCGAGCGGGATAACGACAGGCGTGTGGATGGGCCGCGACGATGCACGCGCCGTCGCGGGGCTACAAGGCGGAGCCGCACCAGCGCGCGCCTTTGCCGCCTATATGCGCGCCGCCGTTGCGGGCCGCCCGATCGAGCAGTTCCGCACCGAGGTCGAATTGCCGCAATGGCAGCTGGAGGGCGACGATCAGGCCTATTATGGCGACCCTGTGACAGGCGGGGTTGATGAAAATGGCAACCCGATCGAGACTGATCCCAATGCCCCCGGCAAACCGGAGAGCAACGGCGAAAGCAGTATTCCACCCGACAAACCCGGCGACAGCCAGCAGCTGGACCAACAGTGGATCGACCAAGTCACGGGCCGACGCGATGGCAGCGGTGCAGGGGCCCCGCCAGCGCGACGCAATCCTGCCTAAACCCCAAAGCGCCAGCGATGCAAATCACGGCCATGCGTTTTGAGCCAGATGCGCGACCTATCATGATCACCGCCAGCCAGCGCATCAACCAACGCATGGAACTTTGGGCCATGGTTCATATGCGCCAGATGCGCTACTTCATGCGCCACCAGCGCGTGGCGCACAAAATCGGGGGCCATCATCAGCCGCCAGCTATAGCGAATTTGCCCTGCTGCATTACAGCTGCCCCAGCGGGAGCGCGGGTCGCCAACGCCAATGCCGGTGCAGACAAGGCCTGCCGCCGCCGTTACCCGCTCGGTGCGATCATTAAAATCGATTAGTGCGCGCGCGCGAAGCCAGCGCCCGACGCGCGCGCCAACGCTCTGCTGCGACCCGCCAAGGTGCAATTGGCCGGTATCGAGCGTCACGGTTCGCGCGCGCCCTTCGGCCCAATTGACCAGCAGTGACGCATCGCCCCACGGCAGCAATGTTCCGGGCCCAACCAATATGGGGAGCGCCTGTTTGGCCAGCTGCACAGCAATCCACCCCTGCTGCTGCTGTGCCCATTGCTGCGCCGCTTTGCGTGAAGCGCGCAGTGGCAGGGTAAGAATCAACCAGCCGCGCAATACGTCATACCGTAGTCGAAGCGTGCGGGCGCGCGGGTGCGGGCGCAATATGACGCCGACCTGCTGGTCATCAACACGAATAGAAAAATCAAATGCTGCGTTCGACAAGGTGATTCTCTAGCGGGCCGGCAACGACCTCGCTGATTGTCCATCCACGCACCGATTGTCCGGCGCTATGCACCGTTTCGCGGCTTCCGCTGATCAGATAATGCCATTCGGGCAGCGGTTTGTCGCTGGCGCGCAGCCGATAAGCGCATGTCATCGGCAGCCAGCCCAATCCCAGGGCGGCGTCGGCGGTCAGGCGAATACAGTCCGGGACATATTTGCGGCGGTTCCGATAGTCGCTGCACCGCCCGGTTTCGCGGTCGAGCAGACGGCAGGTGACATTGGTCGGGTAAACACGAACATCGCCGCTCTCCTCATCCAAGGCCTCCAGCTTGTTCAGGCAGCATTTGCCGCAACCGTCGCACAGCGCTTCCCACTCGTCCTTGTTAAGCGATGCCAGCGGGCGTTCCCAGAATGATGTAGGGCTCACCTGATCCAGCGCGCGAGTTCCGCCGCCACCAGTTCCGGCGATCCTTCGTTGACGTCCTGCGTATCAATCTTGTCGGTCGGAATCAGCGCAATCGGCTCCCCCATCGGCCCCATCAGATAGGCAAGCTGCGTATGCGCCACGATGTAGCTGCTTGGGCTTACCCCGCTCTGGCGGCGATAGGTGACGAGGTAACGCGCCGCAACATCGGCAATCTCGGCCTCGCTCCCCGTCAAGCCGATCAGCCTAGGGTGAAACCCCCGCACATAATTGGCCATGACCGCCGGTGTATCGCGGGCCGGATCGACGGTGATGAAAATCGGCTGGATGCGCGCTCCGCGCACCGGATCCTGCCGCTCAAAACGCGCTAGCCCCCGCATCAGCCAGCCCAAATCAACCGGACACACATCGGGGCAAAAGCTATAGCCGAAATAGACGAGCGTATAGCGCCCGGCGAAATTTTGGTCCGTGACCCGCTGTCTGGTCTGGTTGGTCAGTGCGAATGGCCCGCCGATCCGCGCCCCAGCCAGCGGTGGGGATTCTGCGGGCGGCGCGCTACATGCGGCGAGCAAGATGGCACTTGCGCTAGCAACAAACGTGGCGATAGTTTGGGATATGTTCATGATGTGCTAAGTCATGCGATGACAAAGCGTCAAAATCAACCGATACCAAAGCATGTAGCAGGATGGCAGTAATGATTTTTTTGGGTTCCCGCCTGTTTCGACAGTCCTTTTTCCTATTGGCTGTTGCCATCACGCTATTCAGCGCTGGCCCTGCGGCGGCGCAATTTGGCTCGCCCGGCTATCGCTTTTTAGAGGCGGTGCGTGACCGCGACGGGACAAAGGCCACCGAATTGCTCGATCAATCGGCCATCATCGTCAACACGCGCGAAGGGCAAACGGGGCAAACCGCGCTGCTGATCGTCACCGCCCGCCGCGATCTGGTGTGGATCCGGTTCATGCTTAGTCGCGGTGCCGATGCCAATACCGCCAACCGCGAAGGGTTGACGCCGCTGTTACAGGCCGCGCTGCTGAGCTTTTCCGAGGGCGCACAAACCCTCATCGCAGGCGGTGCGCGCGTTAACGCCAGCGGGTCCAATGGTGAAACACCGCTGCATATCGCGGTCCAACGCCGCGATCTATCGATGGTAAGGCTGTTGATAGCAGCCGGTGCCAACCCCGATTTGCAGGATAATATTACCGGCCAATCACCGCGTGATTATGCCGCCCGCGACTCACGTGCAACGGCTGTGCTCACCGCGCTTGACGAACGGCCAGCGACTTCGGTCAACACGCCGCGTGCCGCCGGCCCGAACTAGGGTCGCCGACCCAAGGCCTGCTGCAACACGCCGTCAGCGGTAAAAGACGTGATTGCCTAGGCGCGCAATGCGCGGGCGGTTCCAACCGGGTGAAACGCGTGCCGCATGGAAAAACATAGCGCCGGGAACGGGGCTGGCCATATCGCCTGCCATCGCAACCTTGGCCACCCCAACCGACGTGCGCCATTGCGCCGAATTGGCCGGAGTCGGCAAAACGCCGCCGCGCACGAACGAAAACTGGCGCGGCTGGGTCAATACTCCGCAGACCGAATTGGCAAAACGGCCCGATTGTGCGCGATTGAGAATGACATGCGCGACCGCCAGCTGCCCCTCAAGCGGTTCGGCGCGCGATTCATAAAAAACGCCAATGGCCAAGCAGCGCTGTTCCGCGCTGTCGGCATTATCGGTCGCCATATCCCGGACCATAGACGAAAGGCTGGCCGGACGTACGACATCAGATGCCACGTCTTCTGTCGCAGATTCCACTGGTTCGGGAAGGGATTGCACCACAGCGGAAGATTCGAAAATCACGTCGCCAGAAACGGGGCCAGAAACAGTGGTTAGTGTAGTTTGTGCCAAGCCGGGAACGGTCATGGCAATCGCGACAAGCGCGGTGGCAGAAATAGCGGCCGCCGCAGCAGCCTGAAAAATACGACTCATTTTTTCTTCAAATTAAGCGGAATGACGACATATGGCTGATGGATCAAAAACTCGATCATCGACCTGCGCCCTTCCGTCTGCGTGTTTTCCCGGGTTCATACTATGAACCGCGTTTTCATGGGCCATCGGGGCCTTTGAAAACCAAGGCAACCTTCGCGTTAACTAAGTCCGAGTTCTTTGTTGCAGTGCAGCGCGAAAAGCAAGCTCAACCCAATGTTTCAGCGGCGAACCGTGCTGCGTCTGCGATGTCTAGCTCGATAACCCACAAATCAGGGTCGCTGCGGCGCCGTTTATCCAGCCACGCGGAATAGGTTTCATCCGTCATATCGGCACCACCGCCTGCGGGGCGCCAATGTTCGCGCCCGTCAAGATCAGTGGCGCGTTCAACAAGTATTTGGCGCTGGCCACGGTCTGCGCATTCAATCAATATCGCGCCCGCATGGGCATCGCCGCGATGGATAACGCTCGCAAAACCGCCTTCTGCCTGCACCCGTCGGCACAGCGCGGCAACCAGCATATGGCTTGCCAAGCGGGGGGCGCTATCCGCCGACACCTTAGGGTCGCCGCCCATTTACCGCATGAGCCGTGGTGGCCGGGGCGAACAAGATTGGGCTATATGGCTCGCCCATCATCATTCCTCACGCTGCGTCACGTGCCTCTTCGCCCGTCAATATGGCATAGACGGCTTCGGCCGTATTGGCACCGCGCAACCGCGCAACCGAGGCATCATCGCGGAAAAAACGCGAAACCTGGGCTAGGGCTTTCAAATGGTCAGCCCCCGCATCGACGGGCGACAACAGGACAAACACCAAATCTACAGGGAGCGAGTCAATCGCATCGAAATCAATCGGGCGCGCCAACTGGATGAACATCCCGCGCACACCGCCAAGCCCGGCAATCCGCGCATGCGGGATCGCCATACCGCGCCCAAAAGCGGTTGAGCCAAGCCGTTCGCGCTCTAGCAGCGCCTCGGCCACTTCGCTTGCGTCCAAACCCAACGCCGAGGACGCCAGTGCTCCAGCCAAGGGGAAGAAGGTGCGTTTACTATCCACAACGACTTGGGCGCGAACCGTCGCAGGATAAATAAGGTTGTCTAACCTGTTCATTATATTGTCGTCTTTACCAATTGGGGAGAGGGTATTGCTGTTTATCAGCGCCCATTACGCGATGAATTGCACCATCGAAAGCGCGCCCATAGACCCGCTTTGGGCAAAATACCAGCATGGAATATCTCCAGCATCAGCTACGTTTCGGCTCGACCCATCCAATAGTGCCGTCACCGCGACGATAGACCATATTGTGCGCGGCGGTGGCGGCATTGACGAATAATAACGCCGCCGTGTTGCGCAGATCGAGCATCATCACGGCATCGGACACGCTGGCGGTGGGCACATCGACCTTGGTTTCAGCGATGATGGCAGGTGCATCGCCCGCTTCGTCATCGCCGTCACCCGCGTCAAAAACGGTGTAGCCCGCATCAAATTCCATTTCGGAAAGGCTGCCCGCATCACCGACGCCATTGCCATTTTTGTCCTTGAGACGGCGCATATAACGGCGCAACTGCTTTTCGACGCGGTCAGCGGCCTGCTCAAAAACAACGTGCGCGTCCTGCGCCTGCCCATGCGCTTTCAGCAGCACCCCTTGCATGACATGCGCGACAATATCACAAGTCACGCTATCGTGTGGCCCCCGACCAAAGGTGGCGTGCGTCGAAATCGCGCGGGAGAAATATTTATCAGCCATCGCGTTCATCCGGTCGGAAACATGCATCTGCAACGCTTCGCCAGTTTCAATCTGATGACCAGAAACACGGATTTCCATGATATTTCTCCTTGAGTGAAGCGTGTTAATTACTAACGAGATGGTGTTGCACGATTTCCTTTCAATCTCCTTTTCATCAAACTCTACGCCAAAGAACATTGTCTATCCGGTCGAGGAATAGAGCGTGGCGTTCGGCCTCTGCCGCCGTGGGCGCATGAGCGCGCGGGACCAAAAAAGGTCGCTCCGCGACGCGCGGTTCAAGCATATGTGCTGGTGATAATATTGTCTCGGCGCTCAGCGCCATACCGATTTGCCGCCCGCCGGTCATTTCCACATAGAGCTGCGCGAGCAATTCGGCATCGAGCAGAGCCCCATGCTTGATGCGGTGGCTGCGATCAATCCCGTAGCGCGTGCACAAGGCATCAAGGCTGTGTTTGGCACCGGGGTGAATCCGCCGCGCCATTACCACCGTATCAACCATCCGCGCCCTATCAAGCAATGGGCGGCCCGCGCGTTTCAGTTCGGCATCGACAAATCCGAAATCAAAGCTGGCATTGTGCGCAATCAGCTGTGCGTCGTCGCCAAGAAAAGCCAGCAGATCGTCGACGCTGTCGGCGAACAACGGCTTGTCCGCAAGAAAGACGTCGGACAGCCCGTGAATCGCCTGTGCCTCTGGCGGCATCGGGCGCTGCGGGTTGTAATAAGCATGAAATGTGCGGCCCGTCTCGACCCGGCCAAGCAGTTCAATGCAGCCAATTTCCACCAATCGGTCGCCGCCACCTGCGCTAAGGCCTGTTGTTTCGGTGTCGAATATAATCTCGCGCATCTTGCCGCAGACTATGCGCCGCATGCGGCCCTTAAGCAAGAGATCACAGCAGCAATTTGTTCGCGTGTTTCGTCAAAACTCCCGCCCGTGTCGATAATATAGTCTGCAGCAGCGCGTTTTTGCGCATCAGGGGTTTGGTGCGCCAATATTGCGGCTAATTTTTCCGGCGTCATGCCGGTCCGGGCAAGCACGCGGCGGCGCTGTTGCGCGGCAGACGCTGAAACGACAATAATTTTATCAACCGCCGATGCGCCGCCTTTTTCAAACAATAGGGGTATGTCGAGCACGATGATAGGCGCGTCGCGGTGCGATGCCATAAACTCCGCCTGCGCCTCTGCCACCGCCGGATGGACGATGCGTTCAAGCCGGCGCAAGGCATCGTCATCACCAAATACAATCGCACCTAACTTGGCCCTGTCCACGCCCGATGATCCGGTCGTGCCGGGAAACGCTTGCTCAATCGCCGAAACCAGCGCGCCGCCCGGTCCCTGCATCGCGTGCACCTCGGCATCGGCATCGAACACCGGCACCCCCAAGTCGCGCAACATCGCGGCCAGTGTTGATTTACCCATGCCGATGGAGCCGGTTAGACCAATCAGCATCGGGCGGTGTTGCCTGACTGTCATGCGCCGATCAACATTGCGCGTAATTCACCGTCGCGTTCGCGTGGGGGGGCCACCCCGAAGAACAGCTCAAACGCCATCGCCGCTTGCCCGACCAACATTTCCAGCCCGTCGATGGTCGCCAGCCCCCGCTCCTCGGCCTGCGCCAACAAATCGGTCACCAGCGGCGCATAGACGCAGTCATAGACGATCGCATCGACAGGGAGCGGCGTTAAATCACAGTCCAGCGCATCCTGCCCAGTCATACCCAGCGCGCTAGCGTTGACGAGCAATGCGGCGGCGGGGAGCTTTGACCCAAGCGGCAGCGCCCGACCCTTCAAGCCAAAATGCGCCAATAATGCGCTGGCTTTAAGCACATTACGGCCCAAAATGGTCATAGGACCAACATTCGCCCGTGCCAGCGCGAACAGGACAGCGCGCGCCGCGCCGCCAGTGCCAATCACCACCACGGGCTTTCCGGCTAAGTCCGCATCCGCCAGCGGCGCATAAAATCCGGCAGCATCGGTGTTGGTCGCTGCTATGCTGGCGTCAGGCTGGCGAAAAATCGTGTTGGCCGCGCCCATCGACCCGCGCACCCCGCCGGGGTCGGCAACATGGTCGAGAATATTCAGCTTGTGCGGTATCGTGACATTGCACCCGCGCCAATCCGGGTCACTCTTTCGCTGTGCGATATAATCGCCCAGCTGATCGGGCCGGACATGACAGGCACGATAGGCGGCATCAATCCCCAGCACATCGAGCCAAAAACCGTGTATCAGCGGCGATTTGCTGTGCGCAATCGGATCGCCGATCACTTCGGCATAGGCTTTACCCGGGGTAGGCGTTTTTGGGAGTGCGATCATGAGGGCATCACCCCGCGCGCGCGCAAATAGCCGAGCAACGGCAATAAGGGCATCCCCAGCACGGTATAATGATCGCCTTTGATGACTGTGAATAATTGCACGCCCGGTCCTTCGATACGGAAACAGCCGACACACCCCGCGATGGCGGGCCATTCGGTATCAAGGTAAGCGGCGATGAAGGCGGGCGACAGGGGGCGCACCTGCAACCGCGCCTGATCGACATGTCGCCACATAATGCGGCCGCTCATCGCCACCACCACCGCGCTGGTCAGCACCATCTCACACTTGGAAAACCGCGCCAGATGGTCGGCGGCGGCGGCGCGGTTTTCGGGTTTGTCAAACAGCACCCCCCCTACCGACACCAGCGAATCGCTGCCAATCACCAGTGCCGATGGATGGGACTGCGACACTTTAAGCGCTTTAAGCTCCGCCAGCGCATCGGCGATAGCGCGCGGCCCCTGCCCTTCGGCAAGTAAAGCGGCTTTGAGCGCGGCTTCATCGACATGGGCGGGTATCGCTTGATAGACAACGCTCGCAGCGTCGAGCATCGCGCGGCGACTGGCGCTTTGCGACGCAAGAATCACCAAGTCCGTCACCCCTGCCCCGCTTCGCGCGCCGCGCGCCGATCCTCGACCAGTTTGATGATCGCTGCTGCGCTTTCCTCGATCGAGCGGCGCGTCACGTCAATCACCGGCCAGTCATTGTCGGCAAACATCCGCCGTGCATAGCCAAGCTCGGCCTTGACCGATTCCTCATCGGCATAAGCGGTGCTGCGGTCTTCGCCCATGACCGACAATCGGTTGCGGCGCACCGCCACCAATCGGTCAGCGCTGGTCGTCAGCCCGACAACCAGCGGATTGACCAGAGAATAGAGGCTAAGCGGCGGCGGTGACACCGGAACAATCGGAATGTTTGCGGTCTTATAGCCGCGATTGGCGAGATAGATTGAGGTTGGGGTTTTCGAGCTGCGCGACACGCCCGCAAGTATGATGTCGGCGTCCTCCCACCCCTCTGGCGAAACCCCGTCATCATGCGCCATCGTATAATGTATCGCCTCGACCCGCGCGAAATAGGCCTCGTCGAGCATATGTTGCCGCCCAGGCCGCGCCTGTGCCTGTTGGCCCAACATGTGCGAGAGCGCATCGGTGACCGTATCGAGCGCGGCGACCGCAGGCAGGCCGAGCGCGGCGCAGCGCCGTTCAAGCTCTGCGCGCAATTCACCATTGACCAATGTGAACAGGACCAGCCCCGGATTATCGGTCGCCTCGATCAAAATACGCTGTAAATGGGCCTGAGATCGCACCATCGGCCAAAAATGACGGGTCACCGCGACATCGTCAAATTGCGCCAGCGCCGCTTTGGCGATATTTTCAAGCGTCTCGCCGGTCGAGTCCGATACAAGGTGTAAATGGAGTTTCATCGCGTGGAAGCATGTGGGTAGATTGTGGATAAGGCAAGGGATGGAATATGGGATAGAATATTATCCCTGATGCTGTCGATTCCGCCCACAGGAACATCCCCGATGACGAAAGGTTATACACAGGCTGTGGAAAACGGGGATGGTTTTTGCGACTCATGCCGCATCCATGAGTCGCAAAAGGACGGCTGTTGGCAAGTCGGGGAGAGCCGACTATGTCCCCGAAATCCAACTACCAACAACTATCATCAATAAAGAAAGACTTTATATAATATGATGAATTGCCCGCCCGCCCCGAACGATAATGCAATCATGGCGGTATTACGTGGACAACGGGTTAATCCGCCGCCACTATGGGTGATGCGTCAGGCAGGGCGCTATTTGCCTGAATATCGCGCATTACGCGCTGAAAAAGGCGGGTTTCTAGAGCTTGTTCATGACAGCGAAGCAGCGGCAGAAGTGACGTTGCAGCCGCTGCGCCGGTTTGACGTTGATGCGGCAATCCTGTTTTCGGATATATTGGTCGTCCCGCATGCGATGGGACAGGATCTATGGTTTGAAACAGGCGAAGGGCCACGACTTGCCCCGCGCATTGCCGAGGTGGCGCTGGAAACCCTGCAACCAAAGCCCGAGCGGCTCGAACCCGTCTATCAGACTTTGCGCTTGCTCAAACAACAGATGCCAAAAGGGCGGGCATTGCTTGGCTTTGCCGGCTCGCCTTGGACCGTCGCAACCTATATGGTCGATGGACAGGGGTCCAAGGATCATGGTGCGGCGCGGCGGATGGCCTATACAGAGCGAGACAGATTTGCCGCGTTGATCGATGCGATTGTTGACATGACCACGGCCTATTTAATCGGCCAGATCGAAGCTGGCGCCGACGCTGTGCAATTATTTGACAGTTGGGCGGGCAGCCTTGCGCCCGACGAGTTTATGCGCTGGGTGGTAACCCCCAACCGCGCGATCGTGGACAGGGTGCGCAGCGCCTGCCCGAATACGCCGATCATCGGTTTTCCCAAGGGCGCTGGGGCAAAATTGGTCGATTATGCACTAGGCACCGGGGTTGATGCCGTGGGGATAGACGAGACCATCGACCCCGTCTGGGCCGATGCACTATTGCCCAAAGGATTGCCGGTGCAGGGAAATCTCGATCCTCTATTACTGATTGCGGGCGGCGAAGCGCTCGATGCACGGATAGATTTTATCCGCACCGCCTTTGCGAACCGGCCGCATATCTTCAACCTTGGCCATGGTATCTTGCCCGATACGCCGATTGCGCATGTCGAACGACTAGTGCGGCGGGTGCGGGCCACGACCAATGCTTGACGTCTGGGTCGGCTGGCTGGGTGCGGCTTATTTATGGGTGGTCGCGCTCCACGTCATCTTCGTCATTTTCCTGATGGCGGGGTTGATGATGATGCCGCGTTATTTTGTCTATCATCAGGAGAGTGAGCCTGGATCGGACGAAGAAGCGCGCTGGGTGACGCGAGAGAATAGCTTGCGCAAAATCATCCTAAACCCCAGCCTGATTATCGTCTGGATATTGGGGTTGATGTTGGCAGCGCATGGCGGATTTTGGAGCCAGGGTTGGTTCCTTGTGAAACTGGCGCTGGTGCTCGGTCTATCGGCCTATCATGGCTGGCTGGTCGGTTATGCCAAGGCGCTGGCACGCGGGACACGGCGGCTTTCGGGCAGGCAGATTCGCTTGCTCAACGAACTACCCTCGCTGCTCACGATCATCGTCGTGATATTGGTTTTTGTTAAGCCCTTCTGATCGGCTTCGATTGACAGCGCGCTGGCGCAATCTTAAACGCGTGTCGATGGCAGGGACTTTCCCCGCCATATCCCCAAGACACGCGCGATGAGATGATTCCCCATCGTCCCGGCTTCGCAACCCCAGCAGCCAACCGCGCCATTTCCACCGGAATGAAACATGCATTTGAAAGAATTAAAGAAAAAAGCCCCGGCAGAATTGGTCGAAATGGCCGAAGAGCTGGGCATCGAGGGCGCATCGACGCTGCGCAAACAGGATTTGATGTTCTCTATCCTCAAAGCGAAGGCCGAGGATGGCGCCGAAATTATGGGCAGCGGCACGATTGAGGTGCTTCAGGACGGCTTTGGTTTCCTGCGCAGCGCCGAAGCGAATTATCTCGCCGGCCCCGATGATATTTACCTTAGCCCCAATCAGGTCCGCCGCCACGGGCTTCGCACCGGCGACACCGTTGAGGGCGAGATTCGCGCGCCCAAGGACGGCGAGCGCTATTTTGCGCTGACCAAGCTACTCAAGGTCAATTTTGATGACCCTGAAGCAGTTCGTCACCGCGTCAATTTTGACAATCTGACGCCGCTCTATCCCGACGAGAAATTGACGCTCGATTGCGCCGATCCGACGCAAAAGGACATGTCGGCGCGGGTCATCGACCTCATCAGCCCGCAGGGCAAGGGCCAGCGCGCGTTGATCGTCGCGCCGCCGCGCACCGGTAAAACGGTGCTGCTGCAAAATATCGCCAAGGCGATCACCGACAATCATCCCGAAGTGTTTCTGATTGTCTTGCTGGTCGATGAACGGCCCGAAGAAGTCACCGACATGCAGCGCAGCGTCAAGGGCGAGGTTATCTCGTCAACCTTTGACGAGCCCGCGTCGCGCCACGTTCAGGTCGCCGAAATGGTCATCGAAAAGGCCAAACGATTGGTCGAGCATAAGAAGGACGTCGTCATCCTGCTCGATTCGATCACCCGCCTTGGCCGTGCTTACAACACCGTTGTGCCGTCATCGGGCAAGGTGCTGACCGGCGGTGTCGATGCCAATGCGCTGCAACGCCCCAAGCGCTTCTTTGGTGCCGCGCGCAATATCGAGGAGGGCGGCTCGCTCTCGATCATCGCCACCGCGCTCATCGACACCGGATCCAAGATGGACGAGGTGATTTTCGAAGAGTTTAAGGGCACGGGTAACAGCGAAATCGTCCTCGACCGCAAGGTGAGCGACAAGCGCATCTTCCCTGCGCTCGACGTCGGCAAGTCTGGCACCCGCAAGGAAGAGCTGTTGCTCGACAAGAATAAGCTGTCGAAAATGTGGGTGCTGCGCCGTATCTTGATGCAGATGGGGACCATCGACGCGATGGAGTTCCTGCTCGACAAGATGAAGAACAGCAAGACCAACGAAGATTTCTTCGAAAGCATGAACCAGTAGAGTGAGAGCGTGGCTATTTTGGAACATGCCTTGCTCCATGTGCGCCCCGGCGAAGAGGCGGCGTTCGAGGCGGCGATGGCCAAGGCCAGGCCTTTGATCGCCGCCTCGCCCGGTTTTGGCGGGATCGAGATCAGGCCACCCGCCCAAGCTGGCGACCCCTATCTGTTGCTGGTGCAGTGGGACAGCGTAGCGGCGCACCGCGATGGTTTCCGCACGTCGGAGCGCTATCAGCAGTGGCGGATGTTGCTTCACCGCTTTTATGACCCTATGCCGCGCGTGACCTACTTTGGAGAGTCTTTGTGATCGAGTTAATGGTGGCCGCATCGCATGCCGCCCCTTCTTTGGGTGGCCCCGCTGAAATCTGGGCGGCGATCCTGCACGATTTTGCCAACATTACCGATCCGGCGGCTTTTTCCGCTTTCCTCCAAGTGTTGATGATCGACCTTGTTCTCGCGGGCGATAACGCGATTGTCGTCGGCGCGCTTGCCGCCGGACTACCCGCCGATCAACGCAAAAAGGTGATTTTACTCGGGGTGGTGGCGGCTTTGGTGCTGCGCATCGCCTTTGCGCTGGTGGTGACGCAGTTGCTGCAAATCGTCGGGCTGATCCTGATCGGCGGCCTGTTGCTGTTGTGGGTGGCGTGGCGGATGTGGCGCGAAGTGCGCACGATGACGGGTGAATCGCTCGGCTCGCCAGAAATCGAGGGCGATGAGGATTCGGGGCTTCGTCCGGCCAAGAGCTTTGCCGGGGCCGCGTGGGCGGTGGCGATTGCCGACGTCAGCATGAGCCTCGATAATGTGCTCGCGGTGGCCGGCGCGGCGCGCGCGCACCCTGGCATCCTTATCGTCGGGCTGGTTTTCGCGGTCGCGCTGATGGGTCTCGCCGCCAACATCATCGCCAAATATATCGAACGCTATCGCTGGATAGCCTATATCGGCCTCGCGGTCATCCTGTGGGTTGCGGTCAAGATGATCTATGAGGGCTGGATCGACCCGCACGTTGGGCTGGGGCAATTGCTGGGGTAAGGCTAGGATTCTAAGCGGCCCCAGCGGGGAGTTAATCTTGATCATTATCGCCCAACAAGCCAGCAGCCTCTCGCTGTTCAAGGGAGAGTTTGGGCGTTGAGGATTTTATCCTCTTTTCGACAGTTTTGATGTGTTCCGCAGGCTCAATATTTTCTGGTAAGGTGCCGCCAATTTTTCGGATAGCTTCGCGCACCTCCTTGCCGACGCTTTCATGGGCATTGATCGCCCCTCGCTGATTGCGGATATTCTCGCGCGCCAACTTGTCTCTGGTCTGCGTCATGCGAAACTGGTTTGCTGCAAGTTCCGTGGCATTCATCCGGTCCATCAATTTTTCGGCTTCAGGGATACCCTTATACGCTTTGATGGCATCACTGCCTTGCCCTCCGTATAATCCCTTATACCCAGCGTCATGGAACACCCCGAACATGCGGTTCTCAACGCCTGCTTTCCGCGCAGCGCCTGAAAGCGCCTTGAACTCTTCAGCCGTTTGCTTGCGTAACTCCAACCGTTCCAAATCAGCTGCTTCTTGATCAGATAACTCCTGCCTGCGGGTTTGAATTGCAAAATATTTTTGAGCATTGGCGATGGCTGGTTTGCGCGGGTCGCCGTTTTGGGCGATCAAATAACAGGCAAAGCGCGAGAGGTGAAAATCATCGACAAGTTGGACAGCACCCTTTCCTCCGGGGATCGGTTTGCCGGCGCCGGCAAAGTGATGCTCTGCGCTATTTCCTGATTCATCACACGATGTCATGGCGCGCTTGATAGCGTCTTCAAATCTTCGCCACTGGGCATAGCCTAGCAAGGGCTGCAAATCTCGTGCGCTCCAATATTCGGCACCATGATCATTGAGAAGTTTCAATCTCTCGAACGACACCATATTTGGAACAGGTAATTGCGACTCGGTCATTTGAACATAATAAGAACAAATGGGCTGTTCGCAAGCCCTTTATAACTTACAACTTACCCCCTACCCCGCCAACATCGCCGCCATTTTCTCCCACAGCATATTCACTGCCTTCAACGGCCGGACCATCACTTTGAAATCGACGATCTGTCCCGCATCATTCCAGCGGATGATGTCGACGCCGTTGATGTGGATGCCATCCAGCGTGTCGGTGAACTCTAGGCAAGCTTGATCGCCGCCGACAATCTCACGGACATAGGTGAAATCTTCGCTGCCCAGCACTTTGCTCGCGGCAAACAGATAGGCAAATACGCGTGCCCGCCCCACTTGCGGGGTGTGGACCACGGGTGAATGGAACACCGCATCCTCGGCGATCATGCTGCGCAGCACATCGGCATCCGCGCCGCCATCCATATAGCCATGCCATGCGACGACGCCTTGCTCGGCTATATTTTGTCCAATCATATCAATATCTTTCCTGCAATCCGCGCCTCATGCGCGCCCAGCCATGCCTTGGTCGCCACGCCATCGCCGCCCGAATAATTTTCTTTTGCGCTGCCGCTTGATGTCACGCGGTGGCACGGGATGATGATCGGAAAGGGGTTGCGTGCGCACGCCTGGCCCATCGCGCGGCTGCTGCTGTCGATTGCGCGGGCGATTTGCCCATAGGTGGCGCATGTCCCATAGGGTAGGCTGGCAATCGCGGCACGCAGAGCCTGCCCACGCGGTGTTTTCGCGGGCGCGAGCGGCAGGTCAAACTCTCGGCGGGTTCCGGCGAAATAGTCGCGGATCTGCTCGGCTGCGCGCGCCAATACACCTGCGACGGGGGCGCACTCCCCGGCCACCGTGTGACCAAGCGGGTGGATGGTGACGCGCTCAATCAGCGCATCATTGCCAAAAATCTCGACGATGCCGATGGGCGTTGCCACGCGCGCGCTACCTAGTGCATAAGTCATGCTGAACAGGTAAGGGAATCCGCTGGGCTTGCCTAGGGGGAAGGGCAGAGAGGAACCGCTAGACCTGTCTAGGGGAAGGTTAGAGAGGAACCGCCGATGAAGATCAAAATCACGCTTGACGTCACGCCGTTGGAAGCGCGCGCGACGCTAGGCCTGCCCGACGTCAGCCCGCTCCACGACATCTATTTGGATCGGATGAAAAAACTGGTCGAGGATGGCGTCACCCCCGAACTGGTCGGCACCATCGTCAAAAGCTGGTCAACCATCGGCGATGCCGGAATGGGCATGGCGCAGCAATTATTCGGCCAGATCGGCAGCACATTGTCGGGCGGCCTTGGCGGCGGCAGCAAAAGCGCGAGCACGCGGAGCCCCAAGAGCTGACGAGGGGCAATGAGCAATTGGATAGTATATTCGCGCTGTCGAGCGGATCGCCGCCCGCAGCGATTGCGGTGCTGCGGATCAGCGGGCCGTGTGCAGGTGCGGCGCTGTGCGCGCTAGCGGGCAAGCTGCCGCCGCCGCGTGCGGCAAAGCTCGCGACATTGCGCGATGCGACCGGGGCCGAACTCGACCGTGCGCTCATATTATGGTTTCCGGGGCCAAATAGCGCAACGGGCGAGGATCTGGCCGAAATCCACGCACATGGTGGCCGCGCGGTGGTGCGGGCAATCGAATCGGCGCTGGGTGCATTGCCGGGGCTTCGCCCCGCGCAGCCCGGCGAGTTTACCCGCCGCTCGCTGATGAACGGCCGTATCGACCTGTCCGAGGCCGAGGGGCTGGCCGATCTGCTCGAAGCCGAAACCGAGGGGCAAAGGCGGCAAGCCTTGGCGCTGGCGGGCGGAGCATTGTCGCGCGCGGTGGGCGACTGGCAGGAGCAGTTGTTGATGCTGTCCGCGCGGGTCGAAGCGATGCTCGACTTTGCCGATGAGGATGATGTTGACGCTGATGATGCCGAAATATCTTTTATTAACAATGCGATAGATGGATTGTCGGCGTCATGGCGTCAGTGGCTGGAGCGCCCATGGGCCGAGCGTCTGCGCGATGGATTGACCGTCGCCATCGCCGGGCCGCCCAATGCGGGCAAGTCCACCTTGCTCAACGCGCTGGCGCAGCGCGAGGCGGCGATTGTCTCACCAGTAGCCGGAACGACGCGCGACGTGATAGAGGTGCCGCTGGCGCTGGATGGCATCCCCTTTCGTTTCGCCGACACCGCTGGATTGCACGGCGGGACGGGCGATGTCATCGAGGCCGAGGGGATGAAGCGGGCACAGGCGTGGGTTGCGGGCGCGGATATGCTGCTGTGGCTTGGGCCACCTCTTGATGCGCCATACCATCCGCACATCTGCCGCATCGCTGCACAGACTGACCGTCAGGCGATGGCCGCTGGAGCCGATCTGGCGCTGTCGGCGCAGACGGGCAAGGGCATGGCCGATCTGCACCGCTGGTTGGTGAAGACGGCGCGCACCCTGTTGCCCGCCCCGGGCGAAGTGGCGTTGGGCGCGCGGCACCGTGCGGCGTTACAAGCGGCGCTCGATGCTTTGGGCGAACAAGCCGCGCAGTCTGACCCGCTGCTGCTCGCCGAGACGCTTCGTGCGGCCCGCAACGCTATCGACGCCATCACTGGCCAAGCGGGCACCGAGGCTATGCTCGACGCGCTGTTCGGGCGATTCTGTATAGGGAAGTAGCCCGCTAGCGGAAGCTAGGGGAAGAGCAGAAATGAACCTGCAAGCGCAGTTGTTCCACGTGGAACAAGGATAGCATTTCCCCCGAACAGTGAGTTGCGCTAAGCGCCCCTCTCTATGACTCAGCATTTCGACATCATCATCATCGGCGGCGGCCATGCGGGGGTTGAGGCGGCCTGTGCGGCGGCGCGGGTCGGCACAGAGTCTGGCCTACGCGTGGCGCTGATCAGCTTTGACCCGACAAAAATAGGCGCGATGTCGTGCAATCCGGCGATTGGCGGGCTGGGCAAGGGGCATTTGGTGCGCGAGGTCGATGCGTTCGACGGGGTGATTGCGCGCGCCGCCGATGCCGGGGCCATCCATCACCGCATGCTCAACGCGTCAAAGGGTGCGGCGGTGCAGGGACCGCGCGTTCAGGCGGACCGGGCGCGGTTCGGGGCCGAAGTGCGGCGGTTGGTGGCGGCGCAGGCTGGCCTTAGCGTCATTGCGGGGGAGGCGGTGGCTCTCCATGAAGGCGCGGGGCACGAGGGCGCGAGCGGCGCGGTGGCGGGCGTTGTGCTCGCCGATGGCCGCACGCTCATAGCCAGCGCGGTGGTGCTGGCGACCGGAACCTTCCTTGGGGCACGGATGTTTCGCGGGGATGCGGTGTTTGAGGGCGGCCGCATCGACGAAGCCGGGGCCGTGCGGTTGGCGCAGCAGCTCCGCCACGCGAACTTGCCAATGGCGCGGCTCAAGACCGGCACCCCGCCACGACTCGACGGGCGAACGATTGATTGGGCGATGCTCGATGAACAACCAAGCGATGACGGTGCATGGACGATGTCCGCTGCAACTCCGCGTCGCGTGTTGCAACAAACATCCTGTTTCATCACCCGAACCACCGAAGCGGCGCACGATGTTATCCGCGCCAATCTGCATCGCTCGCCGCTGTTCAGCGGAGCGATAGATGCACGCGGGCCGCGCTATTGTCCGTCGATTGAGGACAAGATCCACCGCTTTGCCGATAAAGCGTCGCACCAGATTTTCCTGGAACCAGAAGGGCTCGACACCCATATCATCTATCCCAACGGTATTTCGACCTCGCTTCCCGCCGATGTTCAACGGGAAATGCTGCGGGCCATGCCGGGCCTAGGCGCGGTGGAGATGGCCGTAGCGGGCTATGCCGTCGAATATGACCATATCGACCCGCGCGCGCTCGACCGCAGCCTGATGGTCCGTGCGCTACCCGGCCTCTATTGTGCGGGGCAGATTAACGGCACCACCGGCTATGAGGAGGCAGCGGCGCAGGGGCTGGTTGCGGGCATTAACGCCGCGCGGCGGGTGATGGGGGCGGAGCCGATGATCCTTGATCGCTGGCAAAGCTATATCGGGGTGATGATCGACGATCTGGTGCTGCAAGGGGTGAGCGAACCTTACCGTATGCTCACCGCGCGCGCCGAACATCGGTTGAAATTGCGCGCTGACAATGGTGAAACGCGGCTGTCGGCGGTTGCCCAAGGCGTTGGAGCGCTTGGCGAAGAGCGGCAGGTTGCGGCTGCTTCACGTGAAACACAAAGGGCGCATGCCCGAACTGTGCTCGACACCATGCTTTCGTCGCAGGCATTGATAGCGATGGGCATCGCCATACCTGCGGATGGGGTGGCGCGAACGCTGGGGGCGTGGCTGGCCCAAGCCCACAATATGGCGGGCGGCGATGCAGCGTCGCGGCTGCGAGAAAATCACCCCGTGCTCGCCGCTCTATCACCCGATATCCTTGCCGAACTGGTCGAGGATATTCGTTACGCGCCCTATATCGCGCGGCACGAGGCAGAGCTGCGCGCTCTGGCCGCCAATGAGCGTGTCACGCTCGACGCGGCGCTCGATTATGCAGGCGTCGGCGGGCTGTCGAGCGAGATGGTCGAGCGATTGAACGCGGCCCGTCCCGAAACATTGGGGCAAGCGAGCCGGATTGCTGGCGTTACCCCCGCTGCGTTGACCGCCATCATGGTGCACAGCCGCCACCGTAAGGCTGCGTGATGGTGCTGCCTATTGTCAGGGCCGACGACGCACGCGCGTGGATTGTGGCAACATTGGGTGTTTCACGTGAAACATTGCGCCAGCTCGATCATTATGTTGCGGCGTTGCGGGCTGAAAATGCCCGGCAAAACCTAGTTTCTGCTTCAACGCTTGATGATGACAGCGTCTGGTGCCGCCACATAGTCGACAGCGCGCAATTGCTAACGCTTGCGCCCCCCAAGGGCGGTAACTGGGTTGATCTGGGCAGCGGGGCTGGGCTTCCCGGACTGGTCATCGCCATTCTCGCGCCGCAATGGCGGGTCACATTGGTCGAATCGCGGCGGCTGCGCTGTGAATTTCTGAACGCCGTTATAGGCGATGATGGTTTAGATAGGCGTGTTTCGGTGCATCATAGCCGCGTTGAAACGCTCGCAGCAGCACAGTATGACGTGATTTCGGCACGGGCCTTTGCGCCATTGGATCGGCTTTTGCCCTTGGCGCGCCATTTGGCTGGCCCATCGACGCTGTGGTTGCTGCCAAAGGGCAAAAATGCGCAACTAGAGCTAGCGGCGTTGCCGCCCACGTGGCAGACATGCTTTTCACTGACCGCAAGCCTGACCAGCAGCGAATCGCATATTTTGGCTGGTCACGGTGCCATGAACACAAAGAAAGCACGGAAACGCGGATGATTTGTATCGCGATAGCCAATCAAAAGGGCGGAGTCGGTAAAACGACCACCGCAATCAATCTGGCGACCGCCTTGGCGGCCAGCGGCTGGCGGACCTTGCTGATCGACCTTGACCCACAGGGCAATGCCTCGACGGGGCTGGGGGTTAAGGCGGCGGCGCGGAAATCGTCGAGTTACGAGCTGTTAGCAGGCGAAATCAGCGTCACCGAAGCGGCAATGGCAACGCGAATCCCACGGCTGGACCTCATTCCGGCAACCGCCGATCTGTCCGGGTCGGAGATTGAGCTGGTGTCTGTCGAAGACCGCACCCACCGCCTTGCCAAGGCGCTCGACACTGTGCTGCCGGGGCAATGGGACATTTGCCTGATCGATTGCCCACCGTCATTGGGGCTGTTGACGCTCAATGCGCTGACCGCTGCCAATTCGATCCTCGTTCCGCTGCAATGCGAATTTTTTGCGCTCGAAGGGCTCAGTCAATTGTTGCAGACTGTCGATCGTATTCGGGCGCGATTCAACCCGCAATTAGCCATTTTGGGCGTTGTGCTGACGATGTTTGATCGGCGCAACCGCTTGACCGACCAGGTATCGGCCGATGTCCGCGAATGTTTGGGCTCGATCGTGTTCGACAGCGTTATTCCGCGTAACGTGCGTCTGTCCGAAGCGCCGAGCCACGGCCTGCCCGCTTTGATTTACGATCAACGCTGCGCTGGGTCGCTCGCCTATATCGACCTTGCGCGCGAAGTGATTGTGCGCTTGCCATCCCTTAAACAGGCCGCCTGACATGACTCAAGACCCTACCGAAGGCACGGATAATGGCGATGACGGCCCCCGCATCACCTCTTTTGATGGTCCGCTTGGCGGCGGCGCGGCGCGGGCGCGGCGGCCATCGGGCTTGGGGCGCGGACTTTCGGCGTTGCTTGGCGAGATTCAAACCGAGGCTCCGGTTTCCGGCGCATCGCCGGGCACCGCGCGTGAAGGCCTATCGTTGCTATCGGTTGCCGACATTCACCCGCACCCCGAACAGCCGCGCCGTCATTTTGACGATGATGCGCTGAACGAGCTTGCCGATTCGATCCGTGCGCGCGGGGTGGTGCAACCCATCTTAGTGCGCCCCCGGTCCGAAGGACGCGGGTGGGAAATTGTGGCGGGGGAACGGCGTTGGCGCGCGGCGCAGCGCACGGGATTGCACCAGATTCCGGCGATTGTGCGCGATCTGGATGACGCCGAAACCTATACCATAGCGCTGGTTGAAAATATTCAGCGCAAAGATTTGACCGCAATCGAAGAGGCCGACGCCTATGCGCGGCTGCGCGACCGATTGGGGCACAGCGCCGACGCCATCGGGCGGATGACGGGCAAATCGCGCAGCCATGTCACAAATATCCTGCGGCTGTTGGAATTGCCTGAGGCTGTCCGCGATATGATCGCAGACGGCCGATTGGCTATGGGCCACGCCCGCGCGCTTATCGGCCATGACGAGGCACTGTCTTTGGCGCGTAAAGCTGTGGCCAAAGGCTATTCGGTGCGTAAGGTTGAGGCATTGGTGCGCGCATCACGAAAAGGCGATGGCCCGGCTCGGCGGCAACGGGTTGCTGCCACGCCCGACGCAGACATCGCCGCGCTTGAAACGCACCTTGCTGACATGTTGGGAATCGCGGTGCGAATCACGCACACTGCGGCGATGAGCGGCACGCTGTCGCTCGATTATGGCAATCTGGAACAGCTGGATATGCTGTGCCAGAGGCTGAGCGGAGAAAAAATATAGCCACTAACTATATGAAAATAAAGAAAATTAAATAGCTAACGCGCCCTTAACCATAGCGGGAAGCATATTGGGAAGAGCTTGGTTCCTAAATGGCGATGTGAACGGCGAAGGTCGCTGGACACGCCACCTCACCGTTCTATCGGACAAAGGGACCAGAACATATGAGCAAGATGATGAACCGCGCCTTCGCTGGCGCACTTTTCGCAGCAGCAGCCCTCTCGGCTGGTGCAGCCAATGCCGCGCCTGTCACAGCTTCGGCAACTGCACGTGCAAATATCCTTCAACAGATCACTGTCACAAACACTTCCGATCTGGATTTCGGCACGATTGTGTCGGGAACTGCGGCCTCGACCGTTGCGATTTCAACCGCTGGTGCACGCACTTGCGGTGCGGGTCTGACCTGCACAGGCACGACGACTGCTGCTAATTTCAACATCACCGGCACCAACAATGCTGTCGTCACCATCACCGGCGATAACAGCGTGACACTGTCGAACGGCACGACGACTATGACAGCATCGCTGGTTCGCAGCTCGGCTGGCGGCGCATTGAGCGCAACCGGGACGGGTTCGGTAACGGTTGGCGGCACATTGTCGCTTGCGGCAAACCAGGCCGATGGCGTTTACACTGGGACGTTCAACGTTTCTGTCGATTATCAGTAAGCAGACTGCCCGCCTGTCCGATGGCGGACGGGTGCAGCTGACCTGACACAAAAGCTAAAAAGGGGTCATCGGCATTGTCCGGTGGCCCTTTTTTCTGGGGCACAATATTTGTCACCCTGATTGCGCCAATCACCATATGGTTAGCAAAGTCGAAACCATGTTCAGTCTAGGTTTTCCGCTGATCCACCGGGGGGCATGGCATTCCGCCTGCCTCCGCGACCAGCGGGAGATTTTCATGGTACCGAATGCTTTGCGCCGTTTCTGCGCGCCCATATTCATCACGGCGGCTCTTTTGCTCGCTCCCGCACCAGTGGCGGCCAGCGGCGACTTGCTTGTCGCACCGACGCGGATCATCCTTGATGGCGCGCGCGGCGCGGAAATTGTCCTCAACAATGTCGGGGATGCACCCGCCACCTATCGCGTTTCGCTCGAACTCAAGCGGATGATGGCCGATGGCAGCCTAGAAGAGGTAGCGGAGGAACTGGCGACACCCGCCGAACGGGCGATGATCGACATGTTGGTGTACAGCCCGCGCCGGGTGACTCTGCCGCCCAATCAGCCGCAAACGATCCGCATCGGGGTTCGCGCCCCAGCCGGCTTGCCCGATGGTGAATATCGCGCCCATATGTTGTTTCGCGCGGTTCCAGACGCCATAGCTGTCGCCGCTGCGCCGACCGAGGTGGCGTCTGGCGTGGCGATAGCGCTGACCCCGATATACGGCGTCACCATACCGATCATCGTGCGTCAGGGCAGCCTGTCGGCGAGCGCCGCCATCGCCAACCCGCGCCTCGAAAGCGATGGTGATGAGCATCGCTTGATGTTTGATCTGACGCGGGCGGGCAATCGGTCGGTTTACGGCGAAGTCATCGTCAGCCGTCAAGGCGTCGCCCAGCCGATATTGGTCGCGCGCGGTATCGCCATCTATCCCGAACGTGATGCGCGGGTGGTGACATTGCCGTTGAGCGCAGAGCAAGCGGCAGCGCTGCGCGGCCCGGTGACGGTGCGCTATATCGAGGATCGCTCACGCGGCGGTGCCACGATTGCCGAAGTCAGCGCGGTTCTTCGCTGAGCGTTGACGGGAAAGGACGGGCCGAAAGGGCCGCCCGCCGTTGAAATTACGCAACCGCCTCACCGCCTTCATGGCCACCATCGCGCTGCTGGGACTCGTTCCCGGCGGCGTTGGCGCATCTATGGCCGGGGCACAACAGGCGGCCCCTGTGTGGCAACCCGACGCGGAGGAGCAATGGCTGTTTGAGCTGCGCACCGCGCGCTATCGCGTGGGAGATGGCATACGCGGATACGCCAATGGCGCGCATATTTGCGTCAATTTCGCCGACATCGTGCTCGCGCTCGACCTGCCGATCCGCATCGACACACAGTTGCGCCGCGCAACGGGCTGGGCCTTTGACGAGCGCCGCACGTTGGTGATCGACCGCAGCGCAGGCCGCGTGACGCTGGCCAGCAGCAGCCAGCCGCTCGTTGCTGGCGCAATATTTGACACGCCTGAGGGCTGGTGCGTCGATCCGGCTCTGCTCAGCCAATGGCTGGGCGTGCGGTTTCGCGCGGATACCGCCAATTCTGTGCTGTTTCTCGAATCGGACACCCAATTACCGTTTGAATTGGCGGCTCAGCGCCGTCAACGTGCGGCGAGTGCGCGTCCGGAAACGATGTTCAACCTCGCCGACTTGCCACAAGCACACCGCCCCTATGCGCTGTGGCAGACTCCATCGGTCGATGTCGTGGCGTCAACGTCGCTCATTCGCGATGCGCGTAGCGGTCAAACGACCGCACAGGCGCGCTATGAACTATTTGCGAGCGGCGAGCTGCTCGGCGCGTCATTCGATGCCAGACTCTCGTCTGATAATAGCGGAATCCCGCAAAGCCTGCGGTTGCGCGCCTATCGCTCCGATCCGGGCGGTCAATTATTGGGGCCATTGCAGGCCACCCATGTTGCGGCCGGCGATGTGTCCGGCATGTCAAGCCCCATCGCGTCACAGCCCGTTGCGGGGCGCGGCGCGGTCATCACCAATCGTCCGCTCGACCTGCCCGACAGTTTTGACCGGATGACATTTCGGGGTGATTTGCCCAGCGGCTGGGACGCCGAACTGTATCGCAACGGGCAATTGCTGGGTTTTGCCTCCCCCGGGCCTGACGGACGCTATGAATTTGTCGATGTCCGCCTCAATTACGGGCTCAACCGCTTTGAAGTGGTGCTGTACGGACCACAAGGGCAGGTGCGCCGCGAAGTGCGAACAATCCCCGTGGGGATGGACGCGATTCCACCGAAGAAAACCTATTATTGGGCCGGGATAGTCCAAGAAGATCATGATTTGCTGGAGTTATTCGGCAATGCTCCGCGCCCCTATCGCCGTGGCTGGCGCGGCGTGGTGGGGATAGAGCGCGGGCTTAATCGCCGCACGTCGATGGGCGCATGGGCGACCAGCCTGATGATAGAGGATCGGCGCTATTCGATTGTCGAAGCATCGCTGCGCCGCTCCATCGGCCCGACTCTGGCCGAAATAACGGGCAGCGTGCAATCGGGCGGAGGCCGTGCGGCACGGTTGCTGTGGGTCGGGCAGTTGGGCACCAGCTATTTCCAGCTTGAATCACTTGTGGCGCGCGGCGGCTATCGTTCGGACCGTGTTGGCCGGGGCGTTACCGGGCTGCATAGTCTGTCTTTCGATCATAATCTGCGGTTGGGCGGCACAACATTGCCCGTGCATGTCGAAGCACGCTATCGTCAGCGCCGCGATGGTCAGAACCGTATCGAAACCACCGGCCGGGCATCGGCCAATTTCCGCAACCTTTCCCTGACAGGGCAGGTTGATTGGTCGCATGCCACGACCCCGCGCGGCTTTGCGCCTGTCTCGGATGATGTTTCAGCGACACTGCTTGCCAATGCGCGGTTCGGGCGTGTGCGGGTGCGCGGAGAAGCGCGCGTCGGGGTTTCTGGCCCGTCGGCAACGAGCGATGTGGCCGCCGTCGCCGAATGGGCGCAGTCGGAGCGCACCGATTGGCGGATAGAAGCGGGATACCAGTCGGGCGCACAGCGCGCGCGGGCCGGGGTTGGTTATACGCGGCGATTTGACAGGCTAGCCCTGTCCGCCTTTGCCGAAGCCGCGAGCGACGGTTCGGTGGCGGGCGGTCTCAGCCTCGCCTTTGGTTTTGGGCCAGATCCGCGTGGCGGCGGAATCCGCTTTTCCCGCGACCGTATTGCTGCCCAGGGACAGGCGCTCGCCACCGTGTTCATGGACGATAATGGCGACGGGCGGCGGCAGGCAGGCGAAGAATTGGCAGGGGGCATTGTCATTACCGCTGGCAACGCCACCGCCGACACCCCGACGGGTGATGATGGGCAGACCATCGTTGATTCGTTGACGCCGTTTCGCCCCGTTTTGATCGGCATTGACGAAACATCCATCCCCAACCCGTTGATACGCCCTGCCTTGTCCGGAATCGTTGTAACTCCGCGCCCTGGTGTCGCCACGCATGTGATGCTGCCGCTAGTGTCTGCGGGCGAAGTGGACGGCATATTGCAGCGCGATGGCGGCAATGGCATCGAAGGGGTTGATCTGGAACTGGTTGACCGCGCAGGCGCAGTGCGGGCGCGCACGCGAACCGATTTTGACGGATTTTTCCTTTTTGAATCAGTGCCATATGGCAAATATACGCTGCGTGTGGCGGCGCTTTCAGCTCAGGCGATCGAGGTCGATTCTCGGCTGGCGGAAATAGAGTTGAACCGCGCCAATCAACGGGTGCGGATGGGACCGCTGTCGGTCAATGCGCGGTCCAACCTTGCACGGGGGCCACCGCCTACGGCCACGGTTCCGGTCGGGGGTGGAGATACGCACGGGGCGCGCAATTAGGCATATGCCATATGCAACATCATTCCCTGGTGCGGCCAAGAAGACTCGAACTTCCACGGGCTTTCGCCCACAACGACCTCAACGTTGCGCGTCTACCAATTCCGCCATGGCCGCAGACAGGGAATTGCTGATCGGCGGTCATTCCGCTCAGCAAGGGGGCGCGCTTAGCAAAGCCGTTCGGGCGGCGCAAGCGTGTTGGCTTATGTAATCGCGCGGGCGATTTACTAACGCATTTCGGCCCAGCTTGCGGTCAATGTCACGGCGCGGCGCGGAATATCGGTGCGCGCCTCGCTGAAATTGCGCCGCTCGCCGGGCGGCAGCACGTCGATGGGGGGCGGGATAATCCATTCATAAACGATTGCCCCTTGCGAATCGCGCAATTCGGCCCTGATCGGCGGCACGCGTTGTGGCTGGTCGGTCGGGTTGATGATGCTGCCATTGGCGGCAAAATAGATTGTGCCGTTGGATAATGTGCGGTGATCCTGCGCCTCAACGGGTAATTCGATGACCAGATCGGGTTCATCGGCGGGACGGATGACGAGAAGATTCTCGGCCCATGTGGGAACGCCAAACCAGGCCATAGCCCCGGCGCTGGCAACAACGGCAAGGGCAAAACCGACGGCCAATATCGTCCACCGCCGCGCAGGGTTGCGGCGCGAGCGCGAGCGCTGCTGCGACCCCGGGCCAAAAGGCGGCGGGGACAGCGGCGGGCTTGCGGCAACGCTTGGTGCATCGAGCGGGTTTGATTCGGGGATTTCGGGGCGCGGCTGCGCGGTTTCCGCAAGAGGTGCGGGCACAAAGGGCGCGGGCGCGGCAGGCGCGCTGACAGCGCGCACGGGCGCAGGCTCATCAACAGCCAGTGGTGCATTGGCGGGCGGCTGGAACCATTTGTGCCCGCAGCTGGCACAGCGCACCGAACGGCCCGTCGCCCCGATCGCTGTATCGGGCACGACATAGCGTGTGTGGCAGGCGGGGCAGCTCAGGATCATGGTGAGGGGCTGGACCTGCGCATCGCATGAGCCATGGTGTCTGCGATGCGGGATGAAATGTGAGGAAAACGGCGAAGGGCGGGTGTCCATCCCGGGCAAGCCGATTGACGATACAGTTCGCCCGCATCGCGCCACCCCCACAAATCACAAGAGGGGGGCTTGTCCAGAAAGCGCCATGTCATCGTCGTTCGTTCGGCAAATAGCACCACTATTCTCGCTCACTCACTTCTTGACACGCCGCTTTCTGGCTCAAGCCATGACTATGCGATGCGCAGGTCCAGCCCCTTTACGCTCTAAACACGCATCCTTGTTTGCATGCAAGCATTGCATCGGGCAGCGAATAGGGGCAACAGATTTTGCTGCCAATCAGGATTGGCAATCGCACGAGCACAGGACCAATTAGTGACAGCGAATTTGCGACCGAACAGCAACGAAATCGTGCGGTTCGACAATGTCGGTTTGCGCTATGGTGTGGGGGCGGAAACGCTGTCGGACATCAGCTTCACTCTGGCGCGCGGCGCTTTTTATTTTATCGCTGGGCCTTCGGGGGCTGGCAAGACGTCACTGCTGAAACTGCTTTATTTGGCCCACCGCCCCAGTCGCGGGCAAATCAGCCTGTTTGGCGAAGACATGGTAACGCTCGAACGCCGACGTCTGCCGGGCTTTCGCCGCCGGATTGGCGTTGTCTTTCAAGATTTCAGGCTGGTCGATCATATGTCGGCCTATGACAATGTGGCGCTTCCGCTGCGCATATCCGGCGTTTCGGAGCGTGATTTAGCGGGGCCAGTCAATGAAATGCTCGACTGGGTCAATTTGTCAGCGCGGCAACATGCCCTTCCTTCGACGCTATCGGGCGGCGAACAGCAACGCGTCGCAATTGCCCGCGCGGTGATTGCGCGCCCGCAATTGCTGGTTGCCGATGAACCGACGGGGAATGTCGATCCCGATATGGCTGTGCGATTACTTCAATTATTTGAAGGGCTTAACCGCGCAGGAACCACTGTGGTGGTCGCCACCCACGACATCCACCTGATGAACCGGGTTCCCGGCGCACAAATGATGCGGGTGACCAAGGGGCGGCTTGCAGACCCGACCGGCGCGCTGCGTTACCCTCCGGCCTCGCGTCAGATCATGGGGTTTGAACCATGAACGACTATGGGCACGGCAATGGCAATGGCGGCGATCCACCGCCGCCCATATTGCCGTCTGCGGGCATGCGCGGCCCATTGCCCTGGATGGTTGCCGTAATGACGATGCTGGCGATGCTGGGCTTGGCGGCAGCGATAGGGCTAACGCCTGCGGCCGATGCCCTGTCGGGGCAGATTGCCGGGCGGGCAACGATTCAGCTGGTCGATGTCGATCCGCTGGTTCGCCGCGACCATGTGCGCCGTGTGCGCGATGTTTTGCGTGACGCGCCTTATGTTGCGGCGATGCGCACGGTCCCTGAAACAGAATTGCGGGCCATGGCATCGCAGTGGCTGGGCGATGGTGTCGTCGAAACCGGTATGCCGTTGCCAGCGCTGATTGACGTTGATCTGGTGGAATCGGGTCGCTCGTCGGGCGCAGATTCAGGGATGTCTCGGTTGCGCGCAGCGGTGGCAGAAGCCGCGCCATCGGCGCGGGTGATTGCGCACGCCGACTGGTTAGGGCCGGTTGCGGGGTTGATGACTTCGGTCGGGTGGATTGCTGCTGGTGCCGCTTTGCTCTTGATGGTCATCGCGGCGGCGGTGGCTGTGCTGTCTGCGCGCGCAGCGTTGAGCAGCCAACGCGCCACAATTGATATTTTGCACCTTGTCGGCGCTACGGATGTGCAGGTTGCGCGACTTTTTCAACGGCAAATCGCGCGCGACACCATGGTAGGCGCAGGCATAGGCGGCATAGCGGGTTTACTCCTCGTCGCGCTCATCGGATGGCAACTGCAACTGGTTGCTGCGACACTGGCATCGGGCAGCCACAGGGCCAGTTATGCTTTCATATTGCTCCTGCCGCCGCTGATTGTCGCAATTGCTGTATTTTTTGCGCGATTGTCTGCTTTGCGTGCGTTACGGGCAATGCCATGATTCGCCGTATTCTTTCCGCATGCCTGTTGGTCTGGTTGCTTGGCTTTGTATGGTTCGCCATGTTCTTGCCGCAACCGCTGGGCGATTGGCGGACCGACGGCATTGTCGTGTTTACGGGCGGGCCGCACCGTATCGACCGCGCGCTTGATCTTTTGCAAGACGGACAGGCCAAAAGGGTGCTGATTTCAGGCGTAGGACGGGACGTGCGGGCGATTGACCTAGCGGCTGAATATCATCGGCCGATTGCGCTGTTCGAATGTTGCGTAGCATTGGGCCGCGAAGCCGCCGACACGCGCGGTAATGGCCGTGAAGTCGCGGGTTGGGCGCGGCGGCGTGGGTATAAATCGATTCGGCTGGTCACGACCGATTGGCACATGCGCCGTGCGCGGTTTGAGGTGGAGCACGCGCTCCCGACGGACATCACCATTGTCGTTGACGCGGTGCCTTCGCGGCCGTCCTTTGTGACTTTATGGACCGAATATCACAAATTATTGTTGCGCCGCGTTGGCGCGCTTTTAGGCATATAGGCCGTGCGTATAGCCATTGCAGCGGTGCGGACGGTTATCTGGACTACCGTCTTTTTCATTGGCTCGGCGCTAGTGGTGGTGATCGGCCTACCATGCGCATATTTTTCATCGCGCGCCCTCGCGCTGGCTGTTCGTGCCTGGGCGCTGCTTAACAGGGAGTCGGCGCGCTGGATATTGGGGCAGCGCGTTGTCGTCGAAGGGGAAATGCCGCGCGGCGCAGCCTTTCTGGTATCTAAACATGAAGCGATGTTTGAAACCATTGATGTCATGTTGCTGCTCGACCGCCCCGTGGTGTTCACCAAGAAGGAGTTGTTTGCGATTCCTTTCTGGGGGGCACTGGCAACTCGTTACGGCCTGATTCCGATTGAGCGAACGGCCGGGGCCAGCGCGCTTCGGACCATGCGCCGCGCCGCAGCGGCCACCATAGCTGCCGGGCGGCCAATTATCCTGTTTCCCGAAGGGACGCGGGTGCCGCATGGGCAATCGCCGTCGATCCGCTCTGGCTTTGCCGGGGTGTATAAACTGCTGGGGATGGCGGCGGTGCCCGTCGCGGTGGATAGCGGGCGGCTGCGCGCGCGTGGTTGGTGGGGGGGGTGGATCCGCCTGCCCGGCACGATAAAGTATCGCGTTGGCGAGGTCATTCCGCCCGGCCTGCCGCGCGACGAAGCAGAGGCGCTGGCGCATAAAGCAATTAACGCATTGAATTAAAATAATTTTTAATCATGTTTTCGGCCAAAATCGGGCTCGGCGTCATCCTGACCCTGTTCAACAATCGAACGGCGGATCGTGCGCGTTCGGGTGAAGAGCGCATGTAATGTATCGCCATCGCCCCAACGGATGGCGCGTTGCAGCTGCGATAAATCTTCGGAAAAGCGTTGCAACATATCGAGCACCGCGTCGCGATTGCTCAAAAACACATCGCGCCACATCACCGGATCGGACGCGGCAATCCGCGTAAAATCGCGAAAACCGCCCGCGCTATATTTGATAACCTCGCTTTGGGTGACGCCCTCCAGGTCCGACGCGGTGCCGACGATGGTATAGGCAATCAAATGCGGTAAATGGCTGGTGATCGCGAGCACCATATCGTGGTGCTGCGCATCCATGATCTCGATCTTCGCACCGATTCCACTCCAAAAATCGCTGACCCGCGCGGTGGTTATGGACGGCGTTTCGGCGTCGGGGGTCAATATGCACCAGCGGTCACGGAATAGGCTGGCAAAGCCCGCGTCCGGTCCGCTGCTTTCGGTGCCGGCGACGGGGTGGGCGGGGACAATGGCGTGGTTGGGAAATGCGCCGCGCAAAATAGCAGCGACCTTGGCCTTGGATGAGCCGACGTCGGAGATGATGGTGCCCTGTGGCACGCGGCCCACCAGGTTGGCGGCCACGTCGTGGGTCGCACCGACGGGCACTGCGAGGACGATGAAATCTGCATCACTGACAGAATCACCAATATCATCGGATATTCGCGTGCAAAGCCCTATGCCGCGCGCCCGCGCCCGCACTTTATCGCTGGCGTCATAGCCGGTGACGCTGATGTTGGGCCAGGTCGCGGCAATGGCCCGCGCCAGCGAGGATCCGATCAGCCCAAGCCCAATGATGGAAATCTTCGAAAATGGCGTGGTTGCGCTCATTCACCGGTGACAATCTGCCGCAATGCCTCGGCGACGCCTCGTGTTTCTGTTTCGGTACCGATGGTGATGCGCAGTCCTTCAGCCAAGCCCTGCCCCGGTAACCAGCGGACAATAAACCCTTTATCCATCAAGGCTTTATACACAGTCTCGGCGGTAACGACGCCCTCAAACAGTATAAGGAGGAAGTTGGTTGCCGATGGCACGACGCGCACCCCGTGATTGCCAAGCGCGCCCAGTTGCTCTGCCAGCCAGCCGCGCCACTTGTCATTATGCGCACGGCTCATCGCCACAAAGTCCTGATCGCCCAGTGCGGCAATCGCCGCTTTCTGTCCGACCGTTGTCACGTTGAACGGCGCGCGAATGCGGTGCATCGCGTCGATGAGTGCGGGGTGGCCATAGCCCCAACCGATCCGTTCACCCGCCAGACCATATATTTTGGAAAATGTTCGGGTGACGAATATATTGGCCGCGTGGGCAGCCAGTGCCAGCCCCGCATCATCCTGTTCGGGTGACAGATATTCGCTATATGCCTGGTCGAGCACCAGCAAGATGTCGCTGCGCAGCCCTGCATGCAGCCGCGCGACATCGGCGGCGCTCGCCAATGTTCCGGTCGGGTTATTGGGGTTGGCAAGATAGACGACGCGCGTTGCATCGGTCACACAGCCAAGCAGCGCATCGACGTCGGTGCCATAGTCGCGGTCGGGTGCAATGACTGGCGTTGCGCCGACACGGCGCGTTGCGATGTCATAAACCGCAAAGCCATAGCGGACATAGATGATCTCATCGCTAGGCCCGGCAAAGGCACCCGCTGCCAGATGCAGCAGCTCGTCCGATCCGGTGCCGCAAATGATTTGCGCCTTATCAAGGCCGTGATGCGCCGCCAAAGCATCGCGCAACGCGCCCGACCCCGGGTCAGGGTAGCGGCTGGGGTCACTTGCTGCGACAAAAGCAGCGCGCGCATATTTGCTGCACCCCAACGGATTTTCATTGGCGCTCAGCTTGGCCAGCGGGCGGCCGTCCTCCGCCGTTGTACGGCCAGGGACATAGGCGTCGATGCTCATTACCCATGACTTTGGCTGCGGTGCTAATCTTTCTATCATCTGCTCGCGTTTAGCGTTTGACGCGGGGCTGTCCAGCGCGCAAATCGCCCTTCGATGCCTACTGCGCCCCTCCTATTACGCTTGTCACAGCCGTTGGCGCTCGATGGCGGCGGCACATTGCCCGATGCCGAGATTGCTTATCAAAGCTGTGGCGCGCTCAACGCCGCCGGTGATAACGCGATATTGGTGTGTCATGCGCTCACCGGCGATCACTATCTTGCGGGACGCCACCCCGTCACGGGTAAAGCGGGATGGTGGGACCGGATGGTCGGGCCCGGAAAGCCCATAGACACCGACCGATTTCACGTGATTTGCGCCAATGTGTTAGGCAGTTGCATGGGATCTTCCGGCCCCGCCAGCCATGATCCTGCGACGGGCGCACGCTGGGGGATGCGTTTTCCCGTCATCACTATCGCCGATATGGTGCGCGCACAGGCGGCCTTGCTCGATGCCTTGGGTATAAAGCGGCTTCATGCCGTCGTTGGCGGGTCGATGGGCGGCATGCAGGCGCTGGTGTGGGCGTCGCATTATCCAACCCGGGTTGCCCGGGCGCTGGTGATCGCGTCTGCGGCGCGGCATTCGGCGCAAAATATCGCATTCCACGAGGTAGGGCGACAGGCGATCATGGCTGATCCGGCATGGGATGAGGGCAATTATGACCCAGCCGGCCCCGGTCCGGCCAAAGGGCTGGCGGTGGCGCGGATGGCGGCACATATCACCTATCTCTCCGAAGAAGGGCTGACCGCGAAGTTCGGGCGACGACTGCAAAACCGCCCCGACGGTCAAAAAGGGACCAAAACGTTTGGCTTTGATGCTGATTTTCAGGTTGAATCCTATTTGCGGCATCAAGGACTGGCGTTCACCGACCGTTTTGATGCCAACAGCTACCTCTATATCACACGGGCGATGGACTATTTCGATCTGGCGGAGGAACATGGTGGGCGGCTGGCCGATGCTTTTGCTGCTTCGGCGCATGTAAGATTCTGCCTAGTCAGTTTCACCTCGGACTGGCTTTACCCGACGGCGGAATCGCGTGCTATCGTTCACGCATTGAATGCGGTTGGTGCGCCGACCAGCTTTGTCGAGCTCGACAGCCCGTTCGGCCACGACGCCTTTCTGCTCGATGTCCCCGCGCTCGACGCGGTGGTGGCGGGCTTTGTCGTGGGGAGCTGTGGCCGATGAGCGGCTTGCGCCCTGATCTGGCGATTATCGCATCGCATATCGTGCTGGGTTCGCGGGTTCTCGACGTCGGGTGCGGCGACGGCACGCTGATGGCGGCATTGCGCGACGAGCGCGGATGTGATGCGCGCGGGCTAGAACTCGACCCCGCTAATGTCGCGGCGGCTGTTGCGCGGGGTTTGAGCGTGGTTCAGGGTGATTGCGAGGCTGATCTGGCCGATTATCCCGACGGGTCGTTCGACTATGTCATCCTTAGCCAGACATTGCAGACGACGGCGCGGCCCGACCTGTTGCTCGAACAATTGCTGCGTATCGGCACGCGCGCCTTCGTGTCCTTCCCCAATTTCGCGCATTGGCGGGTGCGGCTCTCGCTTTTATGGGGTGGCCGGATGCCGGTGACGCGGCTGTTGCCGTTGGCGTGGTATGAAACTCCCAACATCCACCACGTTACGGTCGATGATTTTCGCGCGCTGCTTAGCGCGCGGGGCATTCGCATTGATGGCGCATGGTTCCTCTCTGGCGACAAGCAGACGAGCGCGGCTGCCGCCAATTTTCGCGCCGAACATGCGGTGTTTTTGTTGGGGTAAGGTGTTAATCCGGTATTCCGCTGATCGCCTTGGTTTCCATAAAGTCCTTGAGGCCAAATAATCCGCCCTCGCGGCCATTACCCGATTGCTTGTAACCGCCAAAAGGTGCGCCGGGGGCTGGCCCCCAATTGTTGACCGCGACCATCCCTGCGCGCAGACGCGGTGCGATAGTGGCGGCTGTGGCTGGGTCGCCAGAAATCACCGCCGACAGGCCATATGGGGTGTCGTTGGCGATGGCGATGCCTTCTTCGATGTCGGCATAGGCCATCACCGTAGCAACGGGGCCGAACACCTCTTCCTTGGCGATGCGCATGTCCGGCGTGACGCCCGAAAAGACGGTCGGTTTGACAAAATAGCCACGGTTGACGTTCACGGGCAGGCCGGTGCCGCCGGTTTCCAATGTCGCCCCCTCGTCGATCGCTGACTGGATCAACCCTTGGATTTTGTCGAACTGCGCCTTGTTGACCACGGGGCCAAGGTGCATTCCTTCACTCATGGGATCGCCAACGGGCGTTTGTTCGAACATCGCCTTGATAAAACCAGCCGCCTCACCCGCTTGATCCTTATGGACCAATATCCGCGTCGGCGCGATACAGCTTTGCCCACTGTTGACCAGCACACCCTGCACCGTCGGCGGCAAAACGGCGCCAAGGTCGGAATCGGGCAGCACCAGATTGGGTGATTTGCCGCCCAATTCCTGATGGACGCGCTTGACCGTGTCGGCGGCGGACTTGGCGACGAGGATGCCCGCGCGCGTCGATCCGGTAAAGCTGACCATTTCCACGTCTGGATGTGCCGAAATCGCTGCACCGACGCCGGGGCCATCGCCTTGAACCAGGTTGAAAACGCCCGGCGGCACGCCCGCAGCGTCCATTATTTCCGCAAAAATCGCGGCGTTGCCCGGGCATTCTTCGGATGGCTTGAGCACCATGGTGTTGCCGCCGGCCAGCGCCGGTGCAACTTTGAGCGCGATTTGATTGAGTGGCCAATTCCACGGCGTAATCATACCAACCACACCGATTGGCTCATAGACAATGGTGCTAGCGCCCATTTTTTCACTGAAGGCAAAGTCCTTGAGTGCGGCGATAGTGCCCAAAAATCCACCGATTCCAGCACCGACCTGTGCCATCGCAGCGAAACTGACCGGCGCACCCATTTCCTCGGCCATTGACTGGGCAAGGTCGTTGGTACGCTTTTTCATCTCCTCGACGATGCGGGTTAGCAGTGCGACGCGTTCCTCACGCGTCGTTTGGCTATAACTGACGAGCGCGGCGCGCGCAGCGGCGACGGCAGCATCGACGTCTGCTGTGGTCCCCAGCACTATCGTGGTGCAAGGCTCCTCGGTCGATGGGCTGATGACGTCATGGCGGCACCCGCCGATGCTGTCGACCCATTGGCCATTGATGTAATTCTGCAAATATTCGCGCATCATATGCTCCTCAAAAACCATTGCGCCTAATGTGCAGCGATGCGTTGCCAATTGCAACGAAACTTTACCTAGTGGAACGGATTTGACATTTGAGTCCCGTATGCGGCCATCTTGTGCGCAAATGTCAAATCCGTTCCACTAGAATCACCTATTCCCTAGAGGTTCTTATGATTCCGACATTTGCACCCTGTGGGTTCCGCAAGGGGTATGCAAAGGTCGGAATCGAACCACTAGCGCTCGCGTGTAATCCGTGAAATCAATGCGGCGGAACGCAGCGCTTGACGCGGGAGGCTGTCGAGATTGACGCTCTCTCCGTCTGCGTGCGCACCATTGCCCGATGCCCCCAGCCCGCCCAAGGTATCGACCAGTGGCGCGACAAAGCCCGAATCAGCCGCGCCGCGCCGTGCAGGGTCATATTCGGCCATTTCGGGTAGGCCGAGGTCGCGATTGACCGCGTTCAATCGCGCCAGCAACGCGCGATTGCCAGTCGTCGGGGCCATCGGCGGATAGCCATCGTCAAATCGGATCGTGGCGTCGGTGCCGGGCAGGTTGGCATCGACAATCGCCTGCATCGCGGCGCGAACGCGCGCGTCCTGTTCGACGGTCAGCGTGCGCAAATCGCCGCGCGCGACGGCGTCCGATGGGACGATATTGGTTTTGCCGGTGCCGCTGGCGTTCAGTTCATCGCTATCGAGCGCAGCCGGGGTGCCGCCCGCCATCACCGACACATTATAGGTCAGGTTTTCCTCGGGCAGGTCGCGGCGAAAGCTATCGAGGATGCGTGTCATCTCGTAAATCGCGCCATAACCCATCCCTCGCGAGAATATCGTGCTGCTGTGCCCGGTGTGGCCGCTGGTAGTCAGCGTCCAGTTCGACGAACTACGCCGGGCGATGGTGCCATATTGGCGGATGTCGTCGCCGACCAGATTTTCATATTCCAGCGCCACATCGGCCCATTCGCCCGCAGCGATCAGCGGCGCGCGCACAGTTGCGACGGGGCTGCCGATGCGTTCCTCGTCGCCCGTCAGCACCACCATGATGTTGGCATCGTTCAGCGTTCCTGCCGCCTGCATGGCCCTGAGTGCGCCGATGATGACCACAAGCCCGCCTTTGTCGTCGCCAACACCGGGGCCGATGGCGCGGCGGCCCTCGGTGCGATAGGATTGAAACGGCGATGAAGGCTCGAATACCGTGTCGAGATGCCCGATCATCAGCACGCGCTTGCGGCGCGCATTGCCACGATGCGTGGCGACGATGTGTCCGGCGCGGCCGGTGGCGGTCATATCAACCCATTCGACGATGAACCCCAGCCCCTCCAGCTCGGAACGCATCATCGTGCCTACCGCGTGCACACCCTCAAGGTTGAGCGTGCCGCTATTCTGGCTCACCAGCCGTTCGAGCAGCGCCTCACCATAAGGGGCGTCGGCGGCGGTGAACGCGGCCATGCGCGTTTCGGCGCGCGAGCTTTGCGCGATTGCGGGGGCTGCTGCCATGATCGACAGTGCGGTGATGAGGGGGGTGAGGATGCGCATGGCTGCAAACTAGCACCCATGCGCTATCCTGCAAGCAAAAGGGCCGCGCTCGCCTGCGAGTGGGAAAGGCAAGCAAAAGGGCCGCGAGTTTCCCCGCGACCCCATGCCGTTCAATTGGTGCGACCGTTACCAGCTATAATACATGTCAAACTCAACTGGGCTTGGCGCCATTTCCCAACGATAAACCTCTTCCCACTTCAGCTCGACATAGGCGTCGATCTGATCCTTGGTGAAGACATCGCCCTTGAGCAGAAAGTCATAGTCGGCATTGAGCGCATCCAGCGCTTCGCGCAGGCTCGCGCACACCGTCGGCACTTGCTTCAGCTCTTCGGGCGGCAGATCATAGAGGTTTTTGTCCATCGCGTCGCCCGGATGGATTTTGTTAGCAATGCCGTCGAGGCCTGCCATCAACAGCGCTGAATAACATAGATAGGGGTTAGCCATCGCGTCGGGGAAACGAAACTCGACGCGCTTTGCCTTGGTTCCGGCGCCATAAGGGATGCGGCATGAGGCGGAGCGGTTGCGCGACGAATAAGCGAGCAGCACGGGCGCTTCGAATCCCGGGACCAACCGCTTATAGCTGTTGGTCGTCGGGTTGGTGAAAGCGTTGAGCGCCTTGGCATGTTTGATGACGCCGCCGATGAAGAACAGGCACATGTCGCTGAGGCCGGCATAGCCATTGCCCGCGAATAGAGGTTGACCTTTTGCCCAGATGGACATGTGGGTGTGCATGCCGCTGCCATTATCATCTTTGATCGGCTTGGGCATGAAGGTCGCGGTCTTGCCATATGCATGGGCGACCTGGTGCACGACATATTTATATATCTGCATATTGTCGGCGGTCTTGACCAATGTATCAAAGGTCAGGCCCAGTTCGTGCTGCGCGGCGGCGACCTCATGGTGATGCTTGTCCATGTTGAGGCCCATTTCACGCATGGTCGAAACCATCTCGGCGCGAATGTCGACGGCGCTGTCAACGGGAGCAACAGGGAAATAACCACCCTTAGCGCGCGGACGATGCGCCATATTGCCGCTGTCATAGCTGCGGCCCGTGTTGGTCGGCAGTTCGATATCGTCGATGGTGTATCCCGATGCGGCATAGCCATTTTCGAACCGGACATCGTCGAACATGAAAAATTCGGCCTCTGGCCCGACATAGATGGTATCGCCGATCCCCGTCGCCTTGACATAGGCTTCGGCGCGCTTGGCGGTCGAACGCGGGTCGCGGGCGTAAAGCTCGCCCGTTGACGGCTCGACAATGTCACAGAATACCACCAGCATCGGGGTCGCACTGAACGGGTCCATATGCACGGCGTCAAGGTCGGGTTTGAGGATCATGTCGCTTTCGTTGATCGCTTTCCACCCCGCGATGGATGAACCGTCGAACATCAGGCCGTCTTCGAGCTGATCTTCGTCGATGAGCGCAGCGGTCATCGTCAGATGCTGCCACTTGCCCTTGGGGTCGGTGAAGCGCAGATCGACCCACTCCACCTCGTTGTCGGCGATCATTTTGACGATGTCTTTTGGCGAATTGGCCATGTCTCTTAGTCCCTCATCTATGTTGTTGCTGGCTTATGGGCCGAGTATTGCTTGTTAAATCGCTTCGGCGTCACGCTCGCCCGTGCGGATACGCAGCGCGCTTTCGACCGGAATGACGAAAATTTTGCCGTCGCCGATCCGGCCCGTCTGCGCCGCCGCCGCGATGGCCTCTACCACGCGGTCCGCCAGACTGTCCTCGACCACCACTTCCAATTTCACCTTGGGCAGGAAATCGACGACATATTCGGCGCCGCGATACAGTTCGGTATGCCCTTTCTGCCGCCCGAACCCCTTGGCCTCGGTAACGGTGATGCCCGACACGCCAACCTCGTGCAGCGCCTCTTTCACCTCGTCGAGCTTGAATGGTTTGATGATCGCTTCGATTTTTTTCATCTGTCCCTCAATTTTCTGTTCTTAGAGCTGCATAATGGGCGCGGTCCATCGCGCCCGTATCACGCGTGCGTGCGCTATAATAATCAAGAACCATGCCAAAGCAACGCAGGTCGATTCTGTGCGGAATTCGTGCAATGATTGGCTATGTAAAGATAGGCGCTGCCAGATTATTGAGCACCCCGCTGGAACTGCGCCCAAATTTTAGGCATTTGGAGGAATGTTTATGCCGCTGATCACGACTGCAGGGCCTCGGGATGCAGCGCTTGCCGGAGCAGCCATTGCCGCCGCCTTTGCCGATGACCCTGTAAACCTGTGGGTATTCGGGCGTGGACGTATGGCACCAACGTTTTCGGCGCTGGCCCGGCATCTTTACCTCAAACATGGATTTGGTCATTTGGCAGGTGATGGGATGGCGGTTCGCGACCAAGCGCGTGATGGTGCGGCGCTGTGGCTGATGGATGCGCGGGATAAAGAGGCGGGCCTGTTGGCGACACTGCGTGTGGCAAGCGTGCTTGGTATGACGGCTGGTTTGGGGGCAATGCGGCGCGGGCTTGCCATCGACAAAGCCTTCACCCACGCACACCCAGCGGAGCGCCACGCCTTTCTGTTTGCTATCGGGGTTGTGCCAGCGGCGCAGGGCAAGGGGGTGGGCGGCGCGTTGCTACGTGCGGGGCTCGAACGCGTCGATGCGGCGCATTTGCCCTGTTACCTTGAAAGCACCAAGCAATCGAACGTGCCGCTCTATCGCCATTTTGGCTTTGAAGAGCTGCCGATGATCGAGCTACCGCCGGGATGCCCGCCGATATGGCCCATGTGGAGATCGGCAAAGCGTTAAGCCCTCAATAAGGCGGGTGGTCGAGGCCAGCGGGGCTTTTGGTGAAAATCTCCGCGCTCGTTTCGGTGATGCCGATGCTGTGCTCAAACTGCGCTGATAGCGACCGATCCCGCGTCACTGCCGTCCAGCCATCGTCGAGGATTTTGACGCCGGATTTGCCGAGGTTGATCATCGGCTCGATGGTGAAAAACATGCCGGGTCGCAATTCCGGCCCCTGTCCCGGCGTGCCGATATGGACAATCTCTGGCGAATCATGGAACAGGCGGCCAACCCCGTGCCCGCAAAAATCGCGCACGACGCCGTAGCGTTGCCGCTCCGCGTGGCTCTGGATAGCGTGGCCTATATCGCCGACCGTATTGCCGGGCTTTGCTGCCTCAATCCCCAGCATCAGGCATTCGTAGGTGACGTCAACTAGGCGGCGAGCCTTTAGCGCTACATCGCCGATCAGGAACATGCGGCTGGTGTCGCCATGCCAGCCATCGACGATGACAGTGATGTCGATATTGATAATATCGCCGTCTTTCAATACCTTGTCAGACGGAATGCCGTGGCACACGACGTGATTGATCGAAATACAGCTGGCATGCTGATAGCCGCGATAGCCGATGGTCGCGGGCACCGCGCCTGCCGCCAGCACGAAGTCGAGCACGGCTTTGTCTATCGCCTCCGTTACCGCACCGGGGACAACAAGCGGGATGATATGATCGAGCGCCGCCGCCGCCAATCGTCCGGCCGCGCGCATGCCGACAAAGCCCGCTTCGCCATAGAGTTTGATGGTGCCGTCGCGTGACGGGGCGGCGTGGTCGTTCACGGTCAGATAATTCATCATGACCCACCTGTATCGCATTTGGGCGGGATTTGCCAAGCACCGGCTTCGCGCTATGCTTCGAACCATGGAACAAGAGAAAATCTGGACAGCGGCGCTGATCGTCATCGGCGATGAGATATTGTCGGGGCGGACACAGGATAAAAATATCGCGCAGGTCGCCAGCTGGCTGAACGTGCAGGGCATCCGCTTGGCCGAAGTGCGCGTTGTTCCCGATGTGCAAAGCGCGATTGTCGAGGCGGTCAATACGCTGCGGGTGCGCCATGATTATCTGTTTACTACGGGCGGCATTGGCCCGACCCACGACGACATCACCGTCGATGCGATAGCGGCGGCACTGGGCGTTGGCGTCGTCCATCACCCAGACGCAGTGGCGGTTCTGACGCGGCATTATGGGTCGCGCGGCGGGGTCAATGACACGCGGCTGCGGATGGCGCGGGTGCCCGATGGCGCGAACCTGATCCTGGGCCGCATGTCGGGGGCACCTGGCATTCGAATCGGCAATATCTTCATCATGGCGGGGGTGCCGCATATCACGGCGGGGATGCTCGATGCGCTGACCGGAACATTGGAAGGCGGCGCGCCTTTGCTGTCGTCCACCATCGGTTGTTGGGTGGCGGAAAGCGAGATTGCTGATTTGCTTCGCACAACAGAAGCAGGCCATGAGGGTTGCCAGATCGGCAGCTATCCCTTCTTTCGCGAAGGGCGGGTGGGGTGCAATTTCGTCATCCGCTCGACACAGCAGGGGTTGTTAGATGGCTGTGCGACTGCACTGGTGGCCGGATTGGCGGTGCTTGACCACATAGCTATTGACGGCGGTATCTAACGTTCCGCCACCGTCATCACGGCGGGGCGGACACGGCTCAAAATAATCAATGCTAGCCCCGCCAACGCCGCCGCAATCACAAAGGCTGCGCCATGGAACAATGAGGGCGTTTGCGGCCCGGTGAAATAGGCATGAACTGGGTTATAGAGCAGAGGCGCGATGATCGAACCGATCGCCATCACGGCGGAAGCAAAACCCTGCACCTCGCCTTGGTTGGTGGCGTCGGCGCGGCGTGTCATCATCGCGGTCAGGCAGGGGTGGGTCAGCGACGATACCGCGATGAGCGGCATGATCGCCATCGCGATCCAGCCATTGCTGATGCTGGCAAAGCCGATCATGCACAAAGCACCGCCCGTCAGCCCGATGATCGCGGTTTTGCGCTCACCAAATCTGGCAATAACCCGCCCCGCGACAAATATCTGGGACAGCGCCATTGTCACGCCCATGGTGGCCAGTGACAGGCCGATCATCGCCCCTGACCAACCATAGCGGCCAATCGCAAAATAGGACCACAGCATCGGATAGATCAGGCTGGCGAGTTGCCACAGGAAATAAACCGACGCGATGGGGAGTATCCCGCCCAATTTACGGATGTGCAACAGCGACCCGACGGGGTTGGCGCGCCGCCAATCAAAGGCGCGGCGATTTTCGGGCTTCAGCGTTTCGGGCAGCGCGAACCAGCCATAAAGGAAATTGGCAAAGGCCAGCGCAGCCGATGCATAAAAGGGGACGCGCGTTCCAAACTCCGCCAGCAATCCGCCAAGCGCCGGGCCAAGGACAAACCCCATCCCGAACGCGGCGCTGATATAACCGAACCATCGGGCACGCTCGGCCGGTAACGTAATATCGGCGATGACTGACTGCGCCGGACCATTGGTCGCGCCGAATATGCCGGTTAGCGCGCGGGCGATGAACAGCCACATGAGGGTGGGTGCGAATGCCATCACGCCAAAATCTATGGCAAAGCCCGCGAGCGAGCCGAGCAGGACGGGGCGGCGACCAAAACGGTCGGAAAGGTTCCCGATGATGGGCGAGAAGACGAATTGAAACAGTGCAAATGTAAAGGCCAAATGCCCGCCAATCGCCGTCGCCTGGGCAATTGTCGCATCGCCCAATTGCATGATCAGCGTTGGAAAGACGGGAATCATCACGCCAAACCCCATCGCGTTGATTAACATCGTGGCCAACACGAAACGGATGGCGGGGGGCATAGGGGGGCGCGCGGGGGCTTTGGCCATGGGGGTGAAGGTCGATCTAAGAGCGCATTAGGACAGCAATGGGACGCGGCCCGGATTTGGAGCGGGTGAAGGGAATCGAACCCTCGTCACTTGCTTGGGAAGCAAAAGCTCTACCATTGAGCTACACCCGCATCCGTAAGCGCGGCGCTTGCCACAATCACACGGCTATGGTCAATGTGTGAAGCTTGAAATGAGGGGATATTCGATGATTGGCCGCTTATTACTCATCCCCGCGCTCCTGTTCGCGCCCGCTGCCGCTGCTTCGGCGCAGGCGGCATTGACCCTCGGCGCGCCGTATAGCGACCATGCAGTGCTCCAGCGCGGGCGGGCTATCCCCGTTTGGGGCACGGGTCAGCCGGGCGAGCGGATCGACGTGACGATTGGCACGGGAAACGTCAACGCGACTGTCGGCGCGGATGGCAACTGGCGCGTCGATTTGCCGCCGATGCAGGCGCAGCGCGGGCTTACCTTGCACGTGCGCGCGGCAAGCGGTGCTGAAACGACGCTTTTGGACATAGCGGTCGGCGATGTCTGGCTATGTTCGGGGCAATCGAACATGGAGTTTGCGCTGCGACAAGCAACCAACGCCGACAGCGAGCTGGCGAATAGCAGCGATGCTGATTTGCGCCTGTTACTGGTTCCGCGCGGGCGTTCGCACAGCTCAAACACTATATTCTCCAGTCCCACGCACTGGGCCGCGTCAGATGCGAGCAGCGCTGCGCATTTCTCTGCTGCTTGCTATCATCTGGGGCGCGAATTGCGTTCGCGGCTGCACATTCCTATCGGTTTGATCGCCGCGTCGTGGGGCGGGTCGCGGATAGAGGATTGGCTCAGCCGTGATCGGCTCTCGACGCTTGGCGGTTATGATGCCGATCTGGCGGCGCTCGATGCGCACCGAAGCGACCCGGTGGCGGCCGACCGCGCGGCGCAGGTGCGGCTGGAGGATTGGATTGCTAGCCACGCTCCGCCTTCGGGCGGTGCGCACATCGCGGGTGATCCCGCGCGCGGAACGTGGGAACAATGGGGCGATGATAGGCTCGCCAGCTTTGACGGTGTCGCGCGCTATACCGCTACGGTTACGCTGACACGTGCACAGGTCGCGGCGGCGCGCACACTCGCGCTGGGCACGATTGACGACATTGACCTGACCCTTCTCAACGGGCGGCGTGTTGGCATGACCACGGGCTGGAACGCCCCGCGCAACTACGCCCTGCCCACAGGCGCGCTGCACGCCGGGGCTAACAGCATCAGCGTCACCGTGCTCGATAGCGGCGGCGGCGGCGGGCTCTATGGCAATGCTCCGCGCGGCATTGTTCTGGCCGATGGCAGTATGGTCGCGCCCGATGCGCCCTGGGCGCTCGATGTCGGCGCGTCGCTCGCCGACTCCGGCCCTCCGCCGCTGGCGCCATGGGCCAATGGCGAAGGGCTGGCTACGCTCGATCAGGCGATGATCGCACCGCTAGGGGCTTATGCGGTTACGGGCTATGCTTGGTATCAGGGCGAAAGCAATGCGGCGCGCGCAGGCTTGTATCCAGCGCAACTCTCCGCACTGATTGCCGATTGGCGCGCGCGTTTTGGCGGGTCGCGCTTCCTGATGGTGCAACTGGCGAGCTTTGGCCGATTGGCGGACGCGCCGCGCCGCTCGAACTGGGCCGAATTGCGCGAAGCACAGCGCAGCGTCGCACATGACGTGCCCGATGTCGCGCTGGTTCCCGCCATCGACATTGGCGATGTTTACGACATTCATCCGACCAACAAGCGCGAGGTCGGGCGGCGGCTGGCGCTTGCTGCGATTGTACCCACGCCGCCGACGGCTCCCGATCCCGTTGCTACGCGCACGGTCGATGGCGTTGAACTGCGCCTTGCCCAGCCTTATCGCCTGCTCGGCGGCACTGCCTCGCCAACGGGGCTGGAGGCGTGCAACGCTGCCGGACGGTGCCGCTTCGTCACCGCGCGGTTGATCGCGCCAGACCGCTTGCTGGTGGCCATAGCGCCCGATGACACACAGCTACGCTATTTATGGGCGGACAGCATGCTGGTCAGTCTGTTCGACGCACAAGCGATGCCCCTGCCGCCCTTTAGCATGGCGATTGAGCAATAGGGGAATGGAGGCCCGAGCCGGAATCGAACCGGCGTGCGAGGATTTGCAGTCCTCTACGTAACCACTCCGCCATCGGGCCTCATGTGCTTGGGTTGCGGCGCGCGGCCTAGCCGAGCACGGCACGATATGCAACCACTAGGGTCAGGACTCATTAATCGCACGGCTGAGGCAGCAAAATGGCAAACATATCGGGCCGAAATGCACGCAGGGGATAGTATAGCTATCTTCAAGGGCATTTCGGTTCGAGATGGAAGCCATTTTGCTGTCCCCCATTTTCTCAACAAGAGGCGGGATTTGACCGATTTCGTCCATTGCTG
>CXWL01006876.1_pt1 | contig 102736 bp, 88 predicted proteins | sample 590931 | NCBI WGS metagenome assembly CXWL01 (sample SAMEA3498368, study PRJEB10139) | groundwater metagenome | biome: water well; material: biofilm material | place: Germany | collected 2015-04-27 | reverse complement strand
CTGGGTGGACTGAAAGAGGCGGTCGATCTGGCGGGGAGTATGGCTGGTATATCTGAGCCGGAGGTAGTTACCCCAACGGCAAAGGAAAAAACTTCCATTTTTGACCTAATTGGGGGGGCACTTGGAGCGATAAATACAAAGCTTCAGCATTCGGTGGAGACCCCACAATTGATGTTTCTGTTCCAATAGGCCAAGAAAGATAGTATCGGAAAACTTTTAGAATCGAAAAATTCTATCTTGCCTAATAGAGAGTTTTATCTTACACTGTCGCAAAGGTTTAGAGTTCTTTTGGTAGGTTTGACCTGAAAGCATGACAAAAACGAATTTAGAAAATGGTACGTATAGTCGTGGAGGGATATTGTGACTAAGGCTGATTTGGTCGAGAAGGTAGCCGAGAAGACTGGGCTGACGCGGACCGACGTTGCGGTCGTGGTCGACACTTTTCTGGAGGTTGTGAAGAAGGCCGTTGAGAATGGCCATAACATCGAGATTCGCGGCTTTGGAACCTTTAAGATCAAGTTGCGCAAAGCACGCAAAGCACGCAATCCGCGCACGGGCGAGGTGGTACCGGTTCCGGATCGCAAGGTTCCGGTGTTCAAGCCGTCTAACGAATTCAAAAACATGATCACGAAACTTTCGATTTAAGAGCTAACTGAGTACGGAGGAATAATGCCCAGCGGTAAAAAACGTAAACGCGCGAAGATCAAGACCCACAAGCGTAAAAAGAGAAGAAGAGCGGATCGTCACAAAAAGAAAGCCCGCTAAGCTCTTGGGGAAAGTTTATCCGCATTGAGCGGAACAAGCTTTCCGTTCCGGTTGTCACGATGACAGTTTTTGTCGCAGTGTGATCGGGATAATTGAAAGGCAACTTTTGGAACGCTAAGAGTTTAGATGTTTCAATATGAGAAAATGCCCGGCCAGTGTGGCCGGGCATTTTTGTTGCATGCATTGACTTGTGGTGAAAAACAGTCATGCGGCATTCCGGCGGCTTTTATTCGGCCTGCTTGTTTCGGTCGGCTCATCGGCCTATGGCGTAGATCTGCCTGTCAGTGACGACGGCTCCCGAGCGGAGCAAAGTCGTCCACGGATAGCTGTCCATCCGGGGCGGGGATTTCTCGCGGTCTGGGAAGATAAGCGCGGCGGGACTCCTGATGTCTATTTTCAACGCTTTGACCTGCTTGGAAATCCGGTTGGGCTGAATCTGCGCGTTACCGGCGATACCGCTGGAATAGTCCACAAACAGCCAGCAGTATCGGTCGACTATTCAGGAAGATTTCTGCTCGGTTGGCTCGATTATCGCCATCGCGCCTATCCGCAATCGCCCCAAATCTACGGACAACGCACGGATTCTTCTGGCAATTTCCTTGGAATTAACAAACGATTGACAGTCGAGCCACCGGACTCACTTCGGGCCGCTCCGGATGCGACACTCAGTCCGATGGGAGAAGGACTGCTGGTTTGGGAAGATTATCGAAATCGTACATGGGATATTTACGCCCAACGAATTAGCGCGAACGGCTTGCTAATCGGGACAAATTTCAAAATCAACGACGATCAGAATTCAGCCCAGCAACATTCGCCGCGAGTGGCGGTGTCGCCCGACGGATGGTATGTCGTAACTTGGTACGACAACCGCTGGGGGAATGACGATATCTTTGTGCAACGCCTTGATTCGGCAGGGATAAAGATCGGGCAAAATATCAAAGTTAATTCCGATATTGGAACCACACGGCAGGCGTTTCCTGATGTCGCGGCTGACGGGGCCGGTCATTTTACGGTCGTGTGGACCGATTGGAGGAACGGCATCTATCCGCATAATCCCGATATCTATGCCCGCAAATACGACACCTTAATGGCGGCGTTGATTTCAGATACGAAGGTCAACCGTGACGGTTCTTCCCGCGCGCAAAAGGATCCCTCAGTCGCCGCGGATCGTCTGGGGAATGTCGGTATCGTTTGGTCGGATTCGGGAGAGACCTCGTTTGACATTGCTGGACAGATGATTGACGTTGACGGATTGATAAGAGAAGCGAATTTTCGAGCAAATGTCTCGACCGATAGTGCGCAGGTACAACCTGATATCGCCCTCGATGGACGTTACCGCTATTCCTGCTGGGCCGATAACCGAAACGGCAACTGGGATATTTTCGCTTCAATCACCAAATACAACGATCCCACACTTGTGCCGACCCCAGCGACTTTTCAGTTTCTTGCTGAAATCGGCAAGCCCATTCCGTCGTCTCAGACAATGATCATTTCTCACGCAGGATATAACCGTCTCCAATATGCGGTTCGATCTTCGGCCTCCTGGTTGACAGTCGCTCCTTTATCCGGAACAACAACCGACAACGTAACTCTATCGCTGGTGGACAGCGCGTACACGGTCGGAACATATTCGGCGGTACTGACGCTCGTTGACGTTACCAATCAGGATTCAAGCATCACGGTTCCAGTGGTGTTGACCTGTCGAGAACCGAATAACGATACCCTTCGCATAGGTTCGGCGCAGACTACCGTTGGTTCATCGGTGAGTATCGATGTAACGGTAATGAATGCCGACACGCTTATGGGAATTGTACTGCCCTTGAAGGCCGACTCGACAACTATGAGGTATGATTCGGTTACACTGGCGACAGGAATGCCTTCGGGAGCATTGGCACTTCTGCAGACAGACTCAATCAGCCGCAACTGCGTCGTGACGATCACCTTTGACTCTGCAGGCCTTCTGCCACCGGGACGCCAAATAGCATGTCGCCTTTGGGTAACCGGCCAAGGGGTCGGAATGGCGATGGTCGATTCGGGCGGTTCTACCAGTGTTTCAGCAACAATCCAGACAAATTTGGGGATTCTGCGATCGCCGATTTTCCAGAGTGGCGAGTTGCTGGTGGATGCGTCGACTGATGTAAATGACATTCCAGAACCCACACTACCCATCGAGTTTTCGCTTGATCAAAATTATCCCAATCCATTCAATAATTCGACAGTCATCAATTTCGATCTTCCGGAGGCGGGGGAGATACTTCTTGAGGTATTCAATGTGCTGGGCCAGAGGGTAGCAGTTCTTAGTGACCGCAAATTGCCAGTTGGTCGCCAGCAGGTAATCTGGGATGGACTGTCGGACCGTGGCGCTGTGCTGACATCGGGAGTGTATTTTTACCGCATGCGCTCAGGGTCGGTGTCGCTGGTCCGCAAGATGATCCTTCTCAAGTAATCTGCTGTTTTCCCGCTCTGGTTCAGTAGCCCACCGCTCCGCGGTGGGTGTTGATAATTCGCTGTTCTCACCGCGTAGCGGTGAGCTACTATTTAGTGGGCGGCAGACATCCTGTCTGCCCCTTGTTGAAACCGAGCACAGAAATGGCTTCGTTTCACATCGATTATGTTGACCGCCGCCTACTGACTTCACCCTGAGCTTGTCGAAGGGTCCATACCGCAGGGACTAATTGGCTTCGTTTCACACCTCTTTGTTTTTTTTGGCGTATTTTGGCCTGCACTAAATTGGGTTCGTTTGCGGACATTTTACATAAAAAACCTCTCCCCCAACCCCTCTCCGATACGGAGAGGGGGGGTAAACGATGTTCGGCTTGCACAAGACGGGTGAGGTGGGTACTTCATACCAATCGGGTCGGGGGCGGAATTACCAGCGAAGGGGTGGGGATTTTGCGGGAGGGGAACAGCAACCCGCCATAAAGGGAGTGTTGAAAAAGCCGTCTTTCGGAGTAAAGCCACTGAAATGTCACCCCGACGAAGGTCGGGGTCTAGTCCTAACTTGTTGGAAGATAAGACTGGATTCCGGCCTTCGCCGGAATGACATGCTAAAGAAGTTCGACAGCGTAGGTTTTTCAACAGGCCCTAAATCGTGGGGCACCAAGGCGGACGCGGTGGACGAGGACGGCCACCGCGCACGAGGAGGGCCACCGTGGACGATAATTCCAGCTCTTTAGGGGGCAAACTTTTCTATTCCCTCTGCGTATATCAGTGGTAGAAGAAGCAATATCCAACTCCGGAGGTATTTTGCGTGAAACTACTGACATGGGCTTGTCTGAGCATCCTTGGGGCGGCGACCGTGAGTGCGGGAACCGACCGAATTTATGGTAAGATAACGACCACCGACGGCGATGAGTATCAAGGGTTGATCCGCTGGGATCGCAACGAGGTGTCATGGGTTGATCAGCTCAACGGGACCAAGGAAATGTCCCGGCGCGAGAAGAAAAAAATAACCCGTGACCGCGAGAAACGGGAAGGTCGGCATAGCACCAGAGTTCGCATATTCGGCATCGAGGTCGGTGATAATGGATGGGATTGGTCGGATGGGTGGGGTTCGGCTGAAACGAGTATTCGGTTTGGACATATCAAGAAAATGCTACCGGGCCGCGACGATGAATTGACATTGATTTTGAAATCCGGCGATACAATCGAGATGACCGGCGGAAGCACTGATTTCGGTTCGGATATGCGGGAACTTATTATCGAAGACAGCCGTGAAGGCGAAACCGAACTGACTTGGGAAGACATCGAGGAAGTGGAGCTATTGTCGACTCCGGCAAATATCGAATCAGAGTTGGGTGAACGAATGTACGGCACTTTGACAACGCGGCGGGGTGCTGAGTTCACCGGATTTGTGGCATGGGATGCCGACGAGTGTCTTTCAAACGATGTAATAGACGGCGAGGATAAGGGGAAGAGCCGCAAAGTCAAGATGGGTCGTATTGCGTCAATCGAGCGCTATTCCTCAAGCGGCGCCTCAATTACGCTATCAAGCGGCGAGACGATCGTTCTAAAGGGAACGAATGATGTCGACAACAGCAATCGAGGGATCGCGATCGAAGATCCGGCATTGGGCGAAGTTATTGTGGAATGGAATGAGTTTGACAAGCTGACTTTCAAACCCGCGCCGGGAGAATTTCGGTACGAAGAATTTTTAGGCGGAAAAGTTCTCCGAGGAACTGTTCACACGGAAGAGGGAGAAAGTTACACCGGCGATATCCGCTGGGATGCCGATGAGGCGTACACATGGGAAATGCTCAACGGAGAGACAAAGGATGTCAGGTTCCGAATCGAATTTGGAATGATAAAGCACATCACTCGCAATTCTTTTGACGAATCTCAAGTAACTTTATGGGATGGGCGGACGTTTGAACTGCGCGGATCAAACGATGTCGATGATTCGAACAAAGGGATTATTATTTCAGTGACGGGCAAGAAAGATGTGTTGGTCGAGTGGGAAGATTTCAAATCGTTGGAGTTTGCGAAGTAACGGCAGTTGAATCCAAGGGAATAGCTCTCTTCTTGGCATTTCGTGGTGCACGAGGACGTACACCACGCACTTAGAATCGTTGGAGTTTGCGAAGTAACGGCAGTTGAACTGATGGAATGTAAAAGGCCCCAAACGTCGTTTGGGGCCTTTTCGTTTCACACTATGAGAATACGTTTACTGTTCGGACATCTTTGTCTTTTTCTCGCGAAGATCTTTGATGTGTCCAGTGGCGACGTCGACATTGCTCTTTTCTTTGGGATTTCCTTTGGCTTGTCGGACATATTGCTCCCAATTGGCGATATTCTGGCTCATTGAATCGGGAGCAAAACTCTCCATGGCCACGGCGTAGTTATATGACGCTCGCACAAGTTTGGGATTGAGCTTTACGGCCGATCTGAAAGCCGATGCGGCTTCGTTGTAGTTCTGCCGGGTGAGATTAATGTCTCCTATTGCGAACCAAGCATCGGCCTTTTTGCTACCATTTAGCTCCACCGATTTTTTCAGAGCGGTGATCGCGTCACCGCCACGGTCTGTTTTCTGATACCCTTTGCCAAGAACAAACCAGGTGTCGCCATCACCTAAGCCAGCTTTGTGTGCCTGTTCGACGGCGTTGATTGCCTCGGCGTAGTTCCCCCGGGTGTAATACACTTTAGCAAGATCCTTGTACAGATCAGTACGTTTGGGATCAAGAGTCATGGCGGCTTTCAACGAAGTCTCGGCTTCAACATACTTTTGAAGCTGGGTTTGTACTTTTGCCAAATTGACGAAGGCATCAACGCCTTTGGGATTTTTTTCGGTAGCTTTTTTTAGAGTCGCAAGGGCGTCATCGTACTGCTTCTGTGAGAAGTACATTGCGCCCAAATTGAGGTATGCGTCATAGTAGTCCCCATCCAACATAAGGGCCGCTTTGTAGGCATCGATGGCAAGCCGCGAATTGCCTTCCTTTTGAGCGGTAACACCCTTGTTGAAGTTCTCCTTCGCCTTTTCAGTGTCGGCCGCAATAATCGCCGAGGCGAATGCCAGTGCCAGGACCAAGGCGGCCGCTGGCTTGATTAGTTTGTACACAGTTGTCCTCGTCAACAACACCATTTTTTCTCCTTCTCGCGCAAGGTTAATATGTCTTGATACACAATTTATAACAATTTGATCCCGGCGTTTACAAGGCGTCGCGGTGTCGTTTGACCGCATCAAAGACTTGTGGATACTTGATCGCAAGTATTCGGGCGGCCAGCACGGCGGAGTTTTTTGCCCCCGGCGAGCCGATAGTGACAGTCGCAACTGGTATTCCGGGCGGCATTTGGACCGAAGCTAAAAGCGCGTCAATGCCTCCAAGAGCGGCGGGAAGCGGTACACCAATAACCGGCAAATTAGAATGGGCGGCCGCGACTCCGGGAAGTGCGGCGGAGAGCCCGGCCATGGCAATAATGACCTCGAACCCTTGTGAGGCGGCGGCGGTTGCCAAAGCGGCAGTTTGGGCCGGTTTGCGGTGAGCCGATGAGATTTCCACTGTTGACTCGATGCCGAAATCAGTCAATTGTTTCACGCAATCATCGGCATACTGCTGATCGGACTTAGATCCAAGGAGAATAAGTACTTTTGGCATATGTTAGCTTCCGTTTGTCTTGAGCGCGCTTGCTCCTATATCTTTTCGATAAAAAGCACCGTCGAAGCGAATTTTTCCAACGAGACCATAGGCCTTGTTCAGAGCTGTTTTGAGGTCGTTTTCGGCTGCCATAGCACAGAGAACCCGTCCTCCCGAGGTTGTCAAGTTGTTCCCTTCGAGTCGAGTACCAGCATGAAAGACGTGCATATTCGGCGGCCATCCAGTCTGAAGTCCGTTGATGCGCTGTCCGGTCGTGTACTTACCCGGATACCCTCGGGACGCCATCACGACGCAAGCGGCGGCGCCTTTGCGCCATTCAATATGACCGAAACCGCCAAGGCGTTTATCGACGACTGCCATGCACAAATCCAACAGATCGGATTTCATCATAGGAAGAACCACCTGAGTTTCCGGATCGCCAAAGCGACAATTATATTCGAGAACTTTCAAGCCGCCGGGTGTCAGCATGAGACCGACAAATAAAATCCCGCGATAGGTAATTCCCTCGCTTCGAAGACCATTAACCGTAGGTTCCAGAATATGTTCCTGAGCTTCAGCCAATAGTTCAGGGGAGAGAAACGGCGAAGGGCAAAGGGCACCCATGCCGCCAGTGTTTGGTCCTTGGTCGCCATCGAAGGCCCGTTTGTGGTCCTGACTTGGTAGAAGCGGCAGGATGGTTTTGCCGTCGGTAATTGCCATGAGAGAGACTTCAGGGCCGGTCAGGCAGGCCTCGATGACAATGCGTGCGCCGGCGGGGCCGAAAATTTTCTTGTCTATGATACTTTCAATGGCCTGCGCCGCTTCTTCGCGATTTTTGACGATGATAACGCCCTTGCCAGCCGCGAGACCGTCGGCTTTGATCACGATCGGATATTCGCAGGTTTTACAGAATCCGATCGCCTCCGCCATATTGGAGAATACTTTGAAAGGCGCGGTCGGAATGTGGTATTTCTGCATGAAGAGCTTGGAAAAAACTTTGCTGGTTTCGACCTGAGCCGCCTTGCGCTCGGGGCCGAAAACAGGGAGACGGCGTCGCTGGAATTCATCGACGATGCCAAAGGCCAAAGGCTGTTCGGGGCCGATGATGGTAAGTCCTATTTTGCTTCGCTGGGCGAAGTCTACCAGCCCCCGGATGTTTTCGGCTTTGATATCGACACACTTGGCAAGCGTAGAGATACCGGGATTTCCCGGCGCACAGAAAATGCGGTCAATCCGGCGCGCCTGTTTGAGCTTCCACACAATGGCGTGCTCACGTCCACCGCCGCCGACCACGAGTACATGTATACGGTTCTGTTTTTCAGCCATAGAACCTACTAACATACGTCAATTATTTGCGAGTTCAAGCCCTTTTGACGCGATTTGAGCAAACGGAAGGGTGTTTATAGCTATGGGACTGTCTCAAAAAAAGTAGTTTGCAAGTGGTTGGACAAAGTGGCTGGTTTGTCCGTCATTTTCGCTGTTGACAAGCGGTTTCGACCCCGCTTATCTTGACAACCTGTTTTCGGATGACCCGAATCGAATAGAGGGGCGACCGGAGTTGACATGATAGGCGAGATAGGCGAGCGAAAGCTTTCGCGACAGGAGTTTGAAATGCGAAAATTAGTGTTGATAGCGTCAGGTTTGTTGGTTCTTACTTTCGGTTCAGTCTGTGTAGCGGAGGAAGAGCAGGAGAAGGATTTTCTGGAAGCTTCTATTTTTGGCGGGCTGGCGGCCCCGACCGGAGGCATTAGTGGTTGGTCCGATTCTCTTGGCGCGAAGAGTGGTTTTACGACTGGAGTCGAGATCGGTTATTTTATGACTCCCAGCATGGTGCTTGGTCTTACATTTTCGTACAACCAATTTCCAACCAAAGCCACTGATGAAGCGGCCAGTCTTCATCACCGATTGTACAACCCTGCAATCTATGCAAAACACTATTTTTTCAGCGAATCGCATTTCGCGCCGTATTTCAAGGTACAGGCAGGGGTGGACAATCCGAAATTCGCAACCTCAGTCTACGATGGCGATGTGCCGAAATACCGGGAGATGTCGTATGATCCGGCCTTCGCTATTGGCGGAGGAGCCGGGCTGTTTTATTACACGTCCGACGTGAGTGGTTTTTTCGTTGAGGCCAATTTGCATCATGCCTTTAGCAAAGATGTCAACGGTACGTATCAAAATCAAGCCCATCCTTTCGGTGAATCTTCGACATTTTTCGATATTCATGCCGGATTGGCTGTCTTTTTTGGGTCTAGTAAGTAATTTCCAAGCTGTCTTTGCGAGGCGTCCCGGCTTTCTCGGGACGAAATGTCAATCTCTCCTCAGGGATTTGATAACAGGTAGCTCACCGCTCTGCGGTGAGAATTAGGAGAGCAGGATCCCCACCGCGTAGCGGTGGGCTATCAGAGCTAAGGCTTCTTTCGTCCGAAGGCAAAGATCAGCGAGATTGCGACGCCCTGCGAAGCGCGGGAATCGCGATGACGTATCGGTGGCTTTTTAAACCCGCCCTGTTGGCGGGTTTTTTTGTGGCTTATGGGCGAATTGGAGTGTACCAGTATGTACATGACAGCACGAAAAATACTTTTGGTTGATGACGAGGCGGCGCAACGGCGGCTTTTGGCCGGGTTTCTTGCCAAGAACGGGTATTCAGTTTCCGAAGCAGGAAGCGGCGAGGAATCGCTGACAATCTATCGGCAGTTGTTCGCGCCAGTGGCTGTTGTTGACATGAAGATGCCAGGAATGTCCGGGCTGGAACTGCTTGAGCGACTTAAAGAAATCAATCCGTATGTCCAGGTGATTGTGTTGACGGCCTTCGGTTCGGTGGAGACGGCGGTGGATGCTATGCGGTGTGGGGCATACGACTATCTGACAAAACCGGTGGAAGATCTCGGCGAGTTGCTAATCAAGCTCGACAAAGCGGCCGAACAGAATCGACTGATCCGGGATAATCAAATAATGGCCGAACGGTTGGCGGAGATTTTTCCCGCGAGCGAGATGATTGGCGAATCTTCTGCAATCAAGAAAGTCAAAGAGCTGATATCTCTGGTAGCGCCGCAGAATGCCACTGTGCTGATTACCGGGCCTTCAGGGACAGGCAAAGAGCTTGTCGCACGGGCCATCCACGCGCTATCTACCCGTGCCGCCAATCGACTGGTAGCTATCAATTGCACCGCGTTTCCAGAGACATTGCTTGAAGCGGAATTATTCGGCTTTGAGAAAGGCGCGTTCACCGGCGCCGACAAGGCGAAGCAGGGGAGGTTTGAATTGGCCGATGGCGGTACGCTGTTTCTCGATGAAATCGGCGAAATGTCACCGGGTATGCAAGTTAAACTGCTCAGAGTTCTTGATGAGCATGTCATAGAACGGCTTGGGGGAACCAAGTCGATTGCGCTGGACCTTCGGCTGGTAGCGGCGACCAATCGCGATCTGGAAGCAATGGTGGCTGATGGCCGGTTCCGCGAAGATCTGTTTTATAGGTTGAATGTGATTCGTATCGCTCTGCCTTCACTAGCCCAGAGGCCTTCTGATATTCTGCTGATCGCTTCCAAGTTTGTCGAAGAGGGGGCACGCAAGTTTGGAAAAGCTGTCAAAGGAATCAGCCGAGAGGCGGCCGCCGCGCTGACTTCGTATGGCTGGCCGGGGAATGTGCGGGAACTTGAGAATGTAATTCAGCGCGCCATGGTTCTTACGCGATCTGAGTACTTGACCGTTGATGATCTGGGCGGAATAGGTGGGCGCGGGCAATCATCGGATAAGGGAGCGGTTCGACCGATGGCCGACGTGGAAAAAGATCATATCAAGTTCTGCTTGGATCAACTTCGATGGAATCTTGGTGATACAGCTGAGCGACTTGGGATTCACCGTAATACCCTTCGCTCGAAGATTAAAGAATACGGATTAGTCGAAAAGCCGTAAACCCCGCCAACCGCATCGAAATCGTGCATCCAGAAATTCGAATGCACAATTAGCGTGCGTTTTAATGGCGGGGGTATATTCCTAATCAATTGTATTTCAATGGGTTATACGACTCGGCACGGCATGTGTATATGTGTATGTCGAAAGCAAACAGTAATTGCAATGGAGAAGATTATGAAACGGACAGCACTGATTTTTGGATTGATATTTGCCGGGCTATCGCTGGTTGGTTGCGATGACAACAACCCCGTTAGCAACCCGGTTCCTGCGGCGCCGCAGGGAGTCTACAGTGTTACCGCCGATCGGGCGGTGGAGGTGGTGTGGAACGGCGTGTACGCACGCGATCTTGCAGTATATATCGTGTATCGTTCGTATCAAGCAAACACAGGATACGTTGAGATCGGTCGGGTGTCGGCCCTTGCCAATCCAAATCTTGATCTGATTTCTTACAGTTATATTGACCGGAACCTGACCAACGGCGTGACCTATTACTATGCGGTATCTGCGGTTGACAACAGTGGGCAGGAGTCATCGCTGTCGGCAGAGACAGTAGTCGATACACCGAGGCCGGAAGAGTCGGTAGTCTTGTATTCGCGGTTTACCGATCCGACTTTGGCGGGATTCGATCTCAGTGCGACCGGCTCTCGGATAATTTGGAATAGCGCGGCCGCTGATGTCTATGTTGATGATGCCAGTGGTGTGTACTACCTCAACGTCGCTGATACTCTTACGGATATTCAGGATGTCGGTTATACCGCGACATTTGATGAGATCGGGTATGCGCCAGTAAACGGCTGGTCACGATTAGGTTATGTTGAGCTGATAGTCGGGCACACCTACATCATTTGGACCAACGATTCTCACTATGCGAAAATGCGGGTGGTGGCAATTAATTCTCTGGTTGGCAGGGTATCGTTTGACTGGGCATATCAGACCGACACCAATAATCCGGAACTTGCGCCGGCCCTGCCGAGTGGAGATAAGCCATCGCATGGTCCGGAATATCTTCGGAAGAGTACGAGTCGTGTCGCGGAGATAATGTAAGTATACCAAGGAGTGTGAATATGAAGAAAACAGTGAGCAAAATCAGTTGGATTATCACCCTTGCGGTGATGGTCCTGTCACCGGCGGTGTTCGCGCAGGAAGACCGTGACGACGACAGTGAAGAAGGCCGATCTTACGAATCAGAGAGTTTTCAACGTAGGACCAACGACGATGACCGTGGGCATGACAAGTATGGCGAGCCGATACGGATAGATCGGTATCTTGATGTCCAGGTTTGGCCGAATCGCGATGACGCCGAGTATTATGTCGGCGACAATATCGTGATAAATTTTCGGGCCAACCGGGATTGCTTTGTCGTGATCTATAGTGTCGATAGTCGCGGCCGTGTGAACCTGCTATTTCCGGCGAATCCATCGGACGACAACTATGTCTCCGGCGGAGTAACCTATCACTTGCCGAGCGGGAGCGACAGGTTTGATTTGGTGGTTGACGGTCCCAGCGGACGCGAACAGATACAGATGATCGCCTCGCGAGAGAAATTCCCGATTCCGAACTGGTATCGCAATTCTGGAATAGTGTGCGATTCTGATGACCGTGATGAGTTCATGGATAATCTGAACGAGCGATATTTCGTCCGGTATCCCGGTCAGCGTTTTGGGCTGGACCGCGCGATGGTGTTCGTCAATGAATGGGAGCCGGATTATTACAGGCCGATTTATTCCCCGTATTATCCCAACTGGGCGGTAACGGGCAACGTGTATATCGATTATCCCTGGGGCGGTTCAGTTTATATGAACGGCATCTATTGGGGAGTAGCTCCGCTATATATTCCGCGTCTGGTTGTCGGCTGGCATGTGATAACCATCTACGATCCGTGGGGGTATTGCTGGGAGTCGGATTTCCATGCTAACCGTTATCACACTGTGGTGTTTGATAGAACAGTCGTAAAGACCTCGCGGGTAATCGAATCGCGCTTCAAAGAAGTTCGGGTGACAAAATGGCGCGATCCGATCAGAAGCGGATATCCGGAATTCAAAGCCGAACCAGGCAAGCTCAAAGCGCCGCGCGGCACAGTGGCCGAAGGATCGAGAGTAATCGGGAAGGGTGAAAAGCTCGGACCGACCAGTATTGATTCATTCCAGCCGACCTCCAAGAAATACGCCCGCGGCGAAACGAAACTGGTCAAGACGGAGCGTGGGCTTTCAGCTGAGGGAGAAGTGAAGGGGATTCGTCCGACTCAAGGATCAAGCTACGGAAAATCGCGGCGCACAGCAGATCAGTCCGGCGACGCACCGACGACTGAAAAGGCGCGTGTGAGAGAGTTTGATAGTCCGACCTACAAACAGCGCGGCGGTAGCGTTGACAACGGCGGTTCGACAAGTGGCAGAGTTGAAAAGAGGCGGGGAGCAGAGCCAACGCGGGTGGAGCCAACGCGAGTAGAACCGTCAAGGGGGGAACCAAAGAGAGTAAAGCCGTCGCGGATAGAGCCGTCGAGAGTGGAACCGGCTTTGCGTGATCGAGTCAAGTTGCCTTCTGGCGAACAGCGTAGAGAGCAACCAAGAGTTGAAAAGAAGTCGGGTGGAGAGTCTGTGAAAAACGTGCAGGCGCCGACCGTTAAGGAATCTCCGAAGCCACAGCCATCGTCCGACAAACAGGCACAACCAAGCTCGCCGAGTAAGTCTAAGGGTGATGACAACAAGATCGGCAAGGGCAAGCGGCCGTGATGATACCCACCTAGTCATTGCGAGCCCTTCGGCTTCGCTCAGGATAAACTACGCGAAGCAATCTCTCCTCAGATTTGAATCTGATCCAGAGGACGAGATTGCTTCGGCCACCCGAAGGGGTGATACTCGCAATGACATACGTAGGCAACTTTTCAGAAGGATTAGTGACAGAGAGGATAAGACCCATGCGACGAGTCATAGTAATCATATTCTGCTTGGCCGGATTTCTTTTATCAAGCCAAACATCATTTGCAGTGGAGAAAGTTGAAAAGAAACAACCGGCGACTACTCAGCCATCTCGACCGACCACTCCCCCAGTGAAACTGGCGACACCGCCGAAAAAGGCGGAGCCGTCGAAAAAGAAATACGACGACTTCATCGACAAGAATAAGAACGGTGTCGATGACCGCAAAGAAACGCCGGGGAAGAGATAGCTCATAATCGTTCTGGGCATCCGGCAACTGCCGGACTGCCCGTTCTTGCGTACATGGTGAACTTTCACGTGCACCATGCCCAGTCCCCATTGTGGGGTAAAGGTTCGGGGCAGTTGGTCGATTAATCTACTCAGCCCAAAATGTGATAAAATACCTCTTGCGCTCATTTAGGGGGTTTGTTATATAAAGGGCTACTTTCGGAGTGGCACCACCAGACGCCACTCAGATTTCGTCAGTTTCCCGAATAGGGAAAAATTCAAACTGACGGGATTCTCTGTAAGGAGGTTCTCACTGGTTTATGGCAATAATTAAAAAGCCAACTGTTGGTCCGGCTATGCATCCGTCAAAACGGAAAGCCACCGCGATCAAAAAGACCGCTAAGGTCAAAATCAAAATGACCAAGCCCGAGGTCGCCGCAATCGATGTCGCCGAGGTATTAGATCAGGATACCGCGCAACTCGAACAAGTGATGACCGCGCGGCGTCAGCGCCTCGCCGACAAGGCGCAGACTCGCACTGTTTATGTGGCTCCGACCCAATCGACCACAGTCGAGGCGGTGAAGATCACCGATGTCTCTGGAGTCATCTACGAAAAGGCGGATTACGACGCCATGGTTGCGATGTACGACTCGACCATCAAAGACATCAAGGAGGGTGAGATCGTCCGCGGGCGAGTGATGGGCGTGACGATGAACTATGTGATCGTCGATGTCGGATTCAAGTCCGAGGGAATTATCCCGCTCGTCGAATTTCCCCAACCGATCAATATCAAGGTCGGTGATGATCTCGACGTCTTTTTGGAGCAAATCGAAGATTCCAACGGCGAACTGATTCTCTCCAAGCAGAAAGCTGATTTCATGCGGGTCTGGGATAAGATCCGCGAAGTCCACGACTCCGGTCAGTCGATCGAAGGTCGTGTGGCACGCCGAATCAAAGGCGGCGTGGTGGTGGACATCATGGGTGTCGACGCCTTCCTGCCCGGATCGCAGATTTCTCTGCGTCAGGTGCCGGATTTCGACGCTTTACTTAACCAGATGATGGCAGTTAAGATCATCAAGCTGAACAAGAATCGTCGCAATATCGTGGTGTCGCGCCGTATCGTGCTCGAAGAAGAGCGCGAAAATCTGCGCTCGTCGCTGTTGTCGGAAATTGCCATCGGGCAGGTCCGCATTGGCGTGGTGAAGAACATCACCGATTTCGGCGTGTTCATCGATATGGGCGGCGTCGACGGACTGTTGCACATCACCGATATGTCGTGGGGGCGGATTCGTCACCCCAGCGAGATGGTCCAGCTTTCCGACAAGATCAATGTCAAGATTCTCGATTTCGATGAAAAGACACAGCGGATTTCGCTTGGTCTGAAGCAAATGACTCCGTATCCGTGGGAAGGGATTGAGCAGAAATTCCCAATCGGCAGAAAGATCACCGGCAAAGTGGTCTCGATAACCGATTACGGCGCGTTTGTGGAGCTTGAAAAGGGAATCGAAGGACTTATTCATATTTCTGAAATGTCCTGGACTCAGCATATCAAGCATCCCTCGAAGATTATGAACACTGGCGACATGGTTGATGCCGTGGTGCTATCAGTGGACAAGGAAAACGAGAAAATCTCGCTTGGTATCAAGCAGATGGAACCTGATCCGTGGATTACGATTGAAGACCGGTATCCGGTCAGCAAAGTGATCTCAGGCAAGGTCCGCAACCTGACCGCGTTCGGCGCGTTTGTCGAACTCGAAGAAGGCATCGACGGACTGGTGCATATTTCCGATATGTCCTGGACCAAGCGGGTTCAGCATCCTTCCGAGGTAATGAAGAAAGGCGACAAGCTCGAAGTGAAGGTCATCAAGATCGATCACGAGAATCGCCGTATTTCACTTGGATTCAAACAACTCACCGAGGATCCGTGGCCCGAACTAGGCAATATGTTCGCGATGGGTTCTGAGTGCCTTGGAACGATCATGAAAGTGCTCGACCGCGGTGTTGTCGTGGATATCGGTGAAAGTGTTGAAGGATTTGTGCCGGTAGGACAGCTTGCCGGACGCGATCTTGCCGACCCGACCGGTGTCTTTAAGGAAGGCGAACAGGTGCCGTTAACCGTGATTGAATTCGACCCGAAACAGCACAAAGTCGTGCTGTCGGCGGTGGCGTATTACAAGAAGCGGGATCGGACCGAGTTCGACGCCTATTTGGCGAAACATCCCACTCCGGCGCAGAGCGCGGCTCCAGCCCCTGCGGCGGAAGCCCACCATTCGGCGCCTTCAGCCCCAGTGGCTCCCTCTGAGCCGGCCGAGGCGGAAGAATAGCCGAGGGGTTTTAGTTAGTATATCAAGCGGCGGCCATGAAAGTGGCCGCCGTTTTTTTTGGGGGTAGGGCGTAGAGAGTATTCAATCAACACGTGTCTCGACCCATCGGGACTATTGAAAAAGCCGTAGTTACGTCATTGCGGGATCAGCGAAGCAATCACTCCTTGACCATAAGTCAAAGGAAGAAGAAGAGATTGCTTCGGTCACGCGAAGCGCGTGACACTCGCAATGACACACTGGTGGACTTTTTCAACAGGCCCCTTCGACTCCGCTCAGGACGACGCTATGCTCGACATGACGCTGGCACACTAGCCCAAGATGAAAGCGAGTTTGAGGACACGGCTGTCACTTGAAGTAATGCGGAATCTCTTTATATTGCCAATCGTGGCTCCTAGAATGAAAAAGAAAATCGCACTTACCACCCTCGGGTGTCGGCTCAATCAGTATGAGACTGAAAAAATGGCCGCCGATCTGTATCCGTTCGGATTCGAGCGGGTCGATATTGATTCCCCTGCTGATTTATATATCATCAATACTTGCACAGTCACGCATCGGGCGGATTCGGATAGTCGACAGGCGATTAGTCGGGCGGCGCGCGGAAATCCTAACTGCCGTATTGTCGTGGCGGGGTGCTATGTCGACAACGATCCGGAGCGGATCGCCGGTATGGAAGGGGTCGATGTCATTATCCGCAATACCGAAAAAGCCGATATCTCCGCCATTCTGTCAAAACAGTTGCCCGACCTGTTCGACCATCAGCCGGAAAAAGGATGTAGTGAAGGAATTCCGGAATTCTATGGGCACAACCGGGCATGGCTTAAAGTCGGCGATGGGTGCAACCAGTGGTGTACGTTCTGCATTCTGCCGACTGTACGCGGGCGTTTGCGTAATCGTTCGGCCAAAGACATAATTGCGGAAATTAACGGATTGGTGGCAAATGGATTTAATGAAGTCGTTTTGACCGGCATTCATTTGGCTCATTACAAAAATCAGCTGGTGGAACCATTCGCGAAAAATCTCGCGGCGTTGTGCCGGTTGATTCTCGAACAGACGAGCGTCAATCGCATACGATTGTCATCAATTGAACCGCAATCTATTCGCGATGACCTATTGCAGGCGTACGCCGAAAGCAACGGCCGCATTTGTCGGCACTGGCATGTGCCGTTGCAGTCGGGGTCGTCGAAGATTTTACGGGCAATGCAGAGGCCATACGATCAGAATACCTATCTCCGCCGCATAACTGCGATTAAAGAGGCGGTCCCGAATACGATTATCGGCGCGGATGTGATCGTCGGATTCCCCGGCGAGACGGACGAAGATTTTGACAAGACGCGCAAGGTAACCGAATCGGGATTGATCGATTACCTGCATGTGTTCAGTTATTCTGACCGTCCGGGCACACCGGCGGCTGAGATGTCCGACAAAGTACCTTCGGAAGTAATCAAAGAACGCAATGCGATATTGACTCGGATATCAAATCGCCTGCGGTCTGAGGCGCATCGAAGGCAAGTTGGCGAGACTCTGGACGTAATCGCCGAGCATAAGCAGATCGGCGAAGAGTTTTTCTGGGGGGTGGCGGACAATTATGTGAAGGTGAAACTTTCCGGTCATCTTCCCGGCGGCAAAGAGATAGTAACAATGCGAATCACGAGCGCAACCGATGGACATGTGGAGGGGGAAGAGGTGGGCGATTTCGCAGATCAATCCAGTATTTTGGGTTGACGTTGTTGTTTGGTTTTGCGCCCGGCGGGAGTCCTCCTCTACCGCATTCTACAAATCTACAGTCTCAAACCCAGGATGAGCCGAAGATACTGATACGTATCAATATTATTTCCGAAGATCATCACGAAATGAGCCTGGGTGAATAAACGCAGGTGTCGACCAACCGGAGAATCGAAACCGATGCCCGGCGCAAAATATGGTCCCCATTCAACGAAGCCATCGACCATTTTCCCTGTTTCTTTTGATTCGAAAAACTTCTCTCGCACTCTGGCAACTCCGCCACCCAAGCCAAAGAAGTATCGCACAGGTTTGTCGAGGTGAGTAACTAATCGAAGTTCCAAGCCGCCTGTCGCAATAAGAAAGTCGCCGCCGATTTTTCCATCATTAGGGAAAAGAGAAGCAGTGGCTGATCCGACCAATTCAAATGCTTCGGAATTGCCGGGTGCCAAAAGAACTGTTGCTCCCACGACACCGTGGGCGCCATAGCGAGCTCGGTCATACAGACGTCCGAAAGTCATCGAGCCACCGCCCCCGCCAAACAACGACAATTTCCCCGCGCTAATGCCGCTTTGCGAGTGGGACTCAGAGGTAATGAGAAATATTGCGAAAAGAAAAAGAAACAGTTGTCGGAACAGTGACAATTTGGGTTTCATTAATCGAGATTCCATCCTTGGTCAGCTATTATACGAACTCTTTAGACATTTCGCCACTGGGTATAAAAAGGGCCGTGGCATTGCCACAGCCCTGCAAGTTCATGTTACCGTCATACACCAACTTAGAAGAATTTGAATCCGAGAGTTATCGGGATAAAACTCGAGGCGCCACCGTCGGTCTGCACCGAGACGTAGCGGATCTGGGCAAACAATCCCATAAGGGGAATTCCCTTAAGCTCGAATCCTGCGCCGACATTCCAGTACGTTTTATTAGCGCTATACGAAAGAGGGGTGTTCAAGCTAGTCGCGAGCGCAATGTCGCTGAAAACCGAATTTGAAATATGAGCCAACCCGCCTCCGCCAAGGATGAACGGTTTAATAGGCATTGCAGGTATGCCAAGCGAGAAGCGGCCGTCGAGGCCAAACAGCATTTGACGATTGGAGCCGCCGGTAAGGGCAGGATACGCGGTTGACAGATTTTGACCTGCAAAGTCAAAAGCAAACGAGTGCAATTCTACTTTTGCGACTGCCTGAAAATTCGGCGCGACTTTCCAACCAAAACCGGCCATTCCATGCCAGCCGTTTTTATAGACATCTTTGAATGTATTATTCGGCGACTGAGGCAGAGAAATGAGACCGCCAGCATAGAGCGAAAACGGAGTCGGTATCTGGGCGCTGGTCGTCGCGGCGAAGGCGATCAAAATGATAAGAGCCAGAAACAGTTTCTTCATGCAATTCCTCCTGATACGTGTTTCAATTCGCAACACAATACTTATCGTCACCAAAGTCTCTACACTTTAGGTTTAGCTGTTCAAAATCCACACATGTGAAAGCTTTCACGATTTTCTTGTTGTCTCAGTCCGCAATCCCGTCTTTTACTACAGTGTAGTATAGTGACGTAACGCATTGTTGCATAGTTTGATACGTCGAATATGTGAGGCTTTATTGTCGGTTTCGTTGCATTCGGTTGGGAAATAGTTTATATACGTGTTTCATGTTCTTTAACAGATTGAATAGACGGAGGTAATTATGAGTCAGAATGCAGTATATATAGTTTCGGCCTGTCGTAGTGCCATTGGCACACTTCACGGCGCAATTGGATCAATGTCCGCTCCACAACTTGGAGCGCAGGCGATTAAGGAAGCAATTCGTCGCGCATCGATCGACCCAAATGATATCGACGAAGTAATCATGGGACAGGTGGTTCAGGGTGGCGCGGGTCAGGCACCTGCGCGTCAGGCGGCTATCCACGGCGGAGTACCGCCGCAAGTTGGTTGCATGACGATAAACAAAGTCTGTGGATCGGGTTTGAAAGCCGTAATGCTTGCCGCGCAGTCGATCAAGGCGGGAGATCAGAATGTCGTGATTGCGGGCGGGATGGAATCGATGTCGAACACGCCGTATATTCTTCGCGGCGCCAAGACCGGCACTCGCTTCGGTCATCAGACGCTCGATGATATCATGATCTCCGACGGTCTCTGGGATTCGTTCAACAACTACCATATGGGAAACGCGGCTGAATACACGCGCAAAAAAGCCGATATAACTCGTGAACAGCAGGACGAGTTTGCTTTCAATTCGCATCGAAAAGCGGTGGTGGCTATGCAGACAGGAAAGTTCAAAGAGGAGATTTTCGACATTGCAGTACCACAGAGAAAAGGCGATCCGAAGATTTTCAACGTCGACGAGTGCCCACGGGCCGATGTTTCATTAGAATCGCTGGCTAAACTCCGTCCGGCGTTTGAAAAAGACGGTACGGTGACGGCCGGAAACTCCCCGGGACTAAACGACGGCAGTTCTGCGATAGTTGTCGTATCTGAGAGCTATATGAAAAATAAGGGTCTTAAGCCCCTCGCTCGAGTAGTTGATTACGCGACGGCAGGAACGGCGCCACAGGATTTATTTTTCGCGCCGATCTATGCCATAGAAAAGCTTATGCAACGGATGAATGTCAAAATTGACCATTGGGATATTATCGAAGCCAACGAAGCGTTTTCGGCGCAGGCACTGGCTGACGGCAAAGGGCTTGGCTGGAATTGGGACCGCGTGAATGTCAACGGTGGCGCGGTGGCGCTGGGTCACCCGATAGGTGCGAGTGGCGCCCGTATTCTGACGACCCTCATTTACGCGCTGAGGGATCGAAAACTAAAGAAAGGAATGGCGACGCTCTGCTTAGGCGGCGGGAATGCGGTAGCGCTGGCCATCGAAATTGTGTAGCACAAAAATCGCAATAGATATTCAAACAGGCGGCAGTATGAAACTGAGCGATGTACATACGGTAGCTGTTATTGGCGGCGGCACGATGGGGAACGGGGTGGCGCAGGTCTGCGCCATGAACGGGTTTCAAGTTACGATTATTGAGGTTGACCAAATTCGTGCTGACAAGGCGGTGGCGTCAATCAACGGATCAATGGATCGGGTTGTCAAGAAAGACCCAAAGGTTGACAAGACCGCGGTGATGGAGAGAATAAACACCGCCACCGATCTCAGATTCGCCCAATCAGCACAGTTAGTGGTGGAGGCGGTGACCGAGCAATTGCCGGTAAAACTTGATTTGTTCAGGAGACTCGACGCGATCTGTCCTCCTCACACGATACTGGCAAGCAATACATCATCACTTCCGATCACACAGCTTGGCGGTGTCACCAAGCGTGCGGACAAAGTCATCGGCATGCACTTCATGAATCCGGTGCCGGTAATGAAGCTTATTGAAATTATCCGAGGATTGGCGACCAGCGATGAGACCTATAACGTCATCAAAGAAGTGGCCCAGAAACTGGGGAAAGTTCCTATTGAGGTAAACGACTACCCCGGATTTATCGCCAACCGAATTCTGATGCCGATGATAAATGAAGCGATCTACGCCCATGTCGAGGGAGTCGGAACGGTCGAGGCAATCGACGAGGTGATGAAGCTCGGTATGGGACATCCGATGGGGCCGTTGACGCTGGCTGATTTTATCGGATTGGATGTTTGCCTTGCGATTTTGGAAGTTATGCACGAGGGGTTGGGTGATCCGAAATACCGGCCTTGCCCGTTACTGAAAAAAATGGTTCATGCCGGGTACCTTGGCCGCAAAACCGGTCGCGGATTTTACACGTACGCCTAAGCAGGAGACGATAATGCATTTTGAACTGGATGAGCAGGACCTCGAACTGAAACAAATGGCGCGTGATTTCGCGGCTAAGCGAATAGTTCCGATCGCCATGGAACTTGACGAAAAAGGGGAGACCCCCCGTGAACTGATTCGCGAGTGCGGCGAGCTTGGCTATTTCGGGTTCATCGTGCCCGAAGAATACGGCGGACTGGGGATGAGCACGGTCTCCTTTATGGGAGCGCTCGAAGAAATTTCAGCCGCCTGCGCAGGGTTCGGCATCATGCTGTCCGTGCACAACTCGCTCACCTGTGATATTCTCAATCTGTTTGCATCCGACGAACTGAAGAAAAAATACCTTCCTCGGATGGCTTCAGGCGAACTGATCGGTGCATACTGTGTCACCGAGCCAAACGCCGGTACTGATGTCGCGGCCCTGTCGACTGTTGCAGTGAGCAAAGGTGATCACTATGTGCTAAACGGCACCAAGAGTTTTGTCACGAGCGCGGTTTATGCTGGCGTGTTCATTGTGTTTGCGAAAACCCACCCCGATGAAGGCCGCAACGGTATTTCCTGTTTTGTCGTTGATCGCAACTCCAAGGGGCTGGAACTCGGCAAACCGGAACAGAAATGCGGTATCAAGGCCTCGGATACCCGCGAGATTTCGCTTATGGATGTGGTCGTGCCAAGGGAAAACATGATCGGTGGTGATCGTGATGGTTTCCGCATGGCGGTTACTATCTTGAACGGCGGAAGAATTGGCGTCTCTTTCCAGGCGATCGGTATTGCCCGCGCCGCGTTAGAGGAAGCGATCAAATACGCCAAAATCCGCAAACAATTCGGACAAGCAATAGCCAATTTTCAGGCAATCCAGTTCAAGATTGCCGAGATGGGAACCCGGCTCGACGCCGCCCGGCTCATGGCGTATCGTGCCGCCTGGCTCAAAGACCAGAAGAAACCGTGTCATCGTGAGGCCTCGATGTCCAAACTCATCTGTTCGCAGACCGCGAATTATATTTGCAACGAAGCAGTACAAATTCACGGTGGATATGGGTATATTAAAGAGTACCCGGTGGAGCGATATTTCCGTGATGCCCGCATTACTGAACTATACGAAGGAACCACCGAAGCCCAGAAGATGGTAATCTCGCGCGACCTGTTGAAGGATTGATTGTGATTGAAAAGAAACACGAAGAATACCGCGAAAAACTCCGCGCCTTTTCTCTTGAAAAAATTGCTCCAGTAGCCGACATCCTCGATCGCGAGCAAAGATTTCTGAACGAACATATCGGCCCGATGACCGAACTGGGATTGTTATCCTGTCTAATTCCGGAAAAATACGGCGGAAAGCCGGTCGATACGTTGTCATACGTAATCGCGGTCGAAGAAACAAGCCGGGTCTGCGGTTCGACCGGGATAACTATTGCCGCGCACAATTCTCTCGGCTGTTTTCCGATCTACAAATTCGGAACCGAAGAACAGAAGCAACGATATTTACCGCGCGCCGCGAAGGGCGAACTGCTGGCGTTCGGTTTGTCTGAACCCGAAGCCGGCTCTGATGCAGGTGGCACCAAAACTTTCGCCAAGCGGGACGGCGACGTCTGGATTGTCAACGGTAGCAAATGCTGGATCACCTCGGCGACCAAAGCGTTTGCCACTGTCGCCACCGCACGGACTTCTGATGATCCCAAAGACCGGACCATTACCACATTTATTTTGGACAAAGACGCGCCGGGGTATGCGGTCGGAAAAAAAGAAAACAAACTTGGTCTGCGCGGCTCCGACACTGCTTTTCTGCATTTCGATGATATGAAAGTCCCGTTGGACAATCAACTCGGTGAGGTCGGGCAGGGATTCAAGCAAATGTTGATCACGCTCGATGGCGGAAGAATCTCAATCGGCGCGATGGCTCTTGGGCTTGGACAAGGGGCGTTTGATTGTGCGGTTAAATACGCCGCCAAGCGGGTGCAGTTTGGCAAGCCTATCGCGGATAATCAGAGCATTCAGCACCGTCTGGCCGATATGGCGACTGAACTCGAAGCCGCCCGTTTGCTCATATACGAAGCCGCGCAACTCAAAGACGCCGGCAAACCGTTTGGGAAATTGTCAGCGATGTGCAAGCTGTACGCCTCGGAAGTCGGCACCCGTTGCGCGACCTCGGCGATGACGATTTTGGGGAGTATCGGATACCTAACCGGACCGTACCCGGCAGAACGGATTTGGCGCGATGTAAAGCTGTGCGAAATCGGCGAAGGGACCTCGGAGATTCAGAGATTGGTGATAGCACGGGAATTGTTAAAGGCGGTGGAGAAGGCGTAGGCATTTTCGCATCTCAACTCTTCGACTCCGCTCAGGACGACGCTACGCTCGACGCGACGGTCGCGAGGACAAGATCGGCAGTTTAACGATGCCTCGTCATTGCGGACAAGTCTTGTGCCCCACAGTTTGGGGCATGTTAAGAAATTCCTAAAAGCGGCGCTTGACAACCCCATCCCCATTAACATAATTTGGAATTCATAACTCAATCATCGCCGTCTGGCGCGTTAGGTTTTGGGAGGTTATCATGTTGACAAACAACTCACGTATTATGTGGTTTCTGTCGCTTATATCCCTTTTCCTTCTTGTTGTGCTGGGGTGTGTCAAAATGGACTATACAAGTCGGGTAGGGGTGGAATATACAAGTCGGGTAGGGCAGGAGTTCGCACCCAAAAATGCCGACTCGATCGTCGTTTATGAATCTGAGGACGAGTTTCTTGCTACTAAGCGAGCATACGACATAATCGGTGATGTGAATGCCAAGGGGAGTCAGTGGAAATCGCGAACATCCATGCGCAAGGAAATAGTGGACACGGCGGCTAAAAAAGGAGCTGACGCTGTCATTTTCGTGTACGTTCCTGATGAAGCCCCGACTTCTGGGAGCAAATGGTACGCCATGCCGCAAATCGGTTCACTGGCATTTGATCGATCAAAACCAGGTGGAAAGCGAGTCAAAGCGTTCTTGATCCGGTTCAAGTAAGAGAGCTTTGAGTTTTCCGTCTTCTCCTGTGGCACACAGCAAGGGGACTGTTGAAAAAGTCTCAACGAACCTCTCCAACGGGTGAGGGGGGCAACAAGCTCATTGCTGTGGGATCCGCGCCCTATTGTTTAACATCCCATCCTCAATTGTCATCCCGCCCCCATTTGGTTATCCAGTCCCCACTTTGTCATCCCGGCCGAAGAGCCGGGATCCAGCCCTTGATAAATTCACCGCGTTTCAGCTAAAAACTTTCCGGCTGGGCCCCGGCTCGGCGTGTCGCGCTAAAGCGCTACACTCGGCCGGGGTGACAGACCTATTACACGGAATAGCAGGGTTGCGTCGCATCGCCAAAGTCGTTATCATAATACCCACTAAGAGAAGATGGACCCCGGATCGAATCCCGGGGTGATACTGAGAAGAGCGTCAGGTGAGGACACCTGACGCAACGCAGAAAGACACATGTCTTGTGCCGTCGGGCGTTCCGTGGGCGGTCCCACCATCGGCGGGATCTGCCCCGGTTCCAAGCTCAGGCGAACCGCCTTCAGTTTGAACTCCCGATCATACCTCCGACGCTTCTCAACAGACATCTGAACACCTCCGGACAGGAACATAACCCCATCCTTTCGTTGTGTCCACTAAACCAGGGGAAGGTCGACGTGTTGCTTGCAAATTAACGCACGGTTTTGTGAGGGGTACGCTTTTAAGCAAGCTCGGCAGGTCTAATCCCGCTCAACACGGGAACTGACCTGCCGGGACATTCTATCCAGGGGGCTTTTACTCCCAGTTCAAACTTGACTGCCGCACCCCCGGTATATACCATCGCGTCTAGTACCAAAGGACAGACGCATGAAGAAAGTTATTCTATTTGTAATTCTACTCGGGGTGCTGATCGGGATTATTTTTGTCAAAACCGGTCGCGATCAGGCCCAAATCGATGAGGCCTTCAGATCAGGCATCGCCAAAGGCCAGCTTGAGGTCGCCGCGTATCAAAAACGTGTCGAGTCGCTTCGCGTATCGACCGATCAATACCGACTCTCGTGGGCCGACTCGCTAAGGCGACACGATTCAGTGTTTGCAGTATTCCGTGATTCTGTCAAAGTACTCTTGCTAGCACAAAACGACAAGATCAAGGAACTCCAGAAAAAAGCACGATCTTCTGTCAAATCCACACCAAAAGGCATAACCGCCTCTGTGTCAAAAACGAAAAGTGACACCGATGGCGTCTTGAACCGTCATACTCAAATACTCACCTACTACAAGACCCGATACCACGAGCTCCCCGGCGATTTGTCAACCTATGAACGCAAAGCGGCGTTGACCGAAATACGGCAGGAAACCATAAGTAAGTTTACCATTACCCTGGCAGAACTTGACCAGATCAGGAAGTCCAACAAGCTCGATTACTAAACGGCAAGGCCGGCATGAAAGAACAACGTCGGCAGGAATCAGATTTCGCGGAGGTTCTGGTAGACCGGCTGATACTTGAGTCGTTTGCCAACGAGCAATCGGCCTATCATGACCGCAAAGAAAACCAAGCCAAACGGCGGTATCTGGCCCGGTTCCAGTCCCGGCTCAAGTGGCATATCGACCATTCCCTCTCAAGTCGCCAAAAGCAGGTAATACGTGCCTACCTTTGTGGTCAAAGAGAGCGTGAAATCGCCGCCTCGCTTGGTATCACACAACAGGTGGTTAATATCTATAAGCGTAGGGCTATCAAGAGGTTGCAGGAGCTTCTCGTTTCGTAGGTGTATGTCAAATAACTATATCTATGAGACATTTGTTTGATGACCCTTCATCCCCCGTGTGCGAAACGGATAAAGAAACAAGGAGGTGAGAACAAAAACCGAAGGAATCCCTAAGGTTCGCCTAACTGCGATAATGTAGAGTAACTAAGAAGAACGTCTGAACCTGATTGTAGGGAGATTCCAAATGCCAAAGAGAAAAGAGGCAGAGAGATTCGCGATCCTGGGGGAGAAGGATTGCTGGCAACTGTACGGTTTGCAGGGATTATCGCCTAGGAAGTTTGCGTCAGTGGTGACAAATGTTCTTGCTGGTCGGTTTGTATTGATCAATACCCGCGAACAGGGTAAGCCGACGTCGTTTGATCACCGTATGATTTAGCGAGTCCTTTGAATCGCACAAATTGCAATGCTCTTAGTTGAATGAACCCGCGTAACCAAAGCGCGGGTTTTTTTATAAACTTGTCGTTCACACCACCTCGCTTGCCGAACATCCGCACACAGCGTAGATTCACCGTATGGACAGCAAGCCAAAACTTCGGTCTGGTGGCCCACAGCTTGTGGCCTGTTGAAAAAAGTCCACCAGTGCGCCGTTGAGAATTCCCCGTAGCTCAAACCCTTGCCGCGAAGCGGTCGCGCGGAGCGCGGGGTTTCGACATTTATTCTTGTAGATTGACAGTATTGAGTCAGTATGATATGGTACCAATACCCTACGATAAATCTCCGGCCACCGAGTCATAAAAAAGGAACGGAACAAGACATGATATGTTTCGCGACAAGCCGCATGGAAGGACGCGGTAAATCCAAAAAAATTGTATTCTGCACGGTTTAGGGGAATGTGATGAGCAAAGACCTTACTAGATCCGATATAGATCGTCAAAATATTCTTAATAACCCCTACGCAGTTGATGAAATCAAGAAAGCCACAAATCTGCGCGGAATTGAATTTCGTGGCAAACTTACTCTTTTGAAGGAGCAAGTTGCAAAGTTTTTTGAAGTTGAGCAGAGAACCATAGACAACTACATCTCAAAATACGAATCAGAACTCAAGCAGAACGGTTACGAGATATTACGGGGCAAGTCACTGCGGGATTATAAGATAGCTATAGGCGAGCAATTTGGTAACGAAACGGATTTCGTAGGCAAAAAGTTGCACAAAATTACGATGCTTGGAGTCTTTGACTTCAGGGCCTTTTTAAACCTCGCCATGCTCATTACAGAAAGCGAACGAGCGAAGCTACTGCGTCAGGCTATCCTTGATATTGTGATCGATACAATAAATCAAAGAACAGGCGGTGCCACAAAATATATAAATCAGCGAGATGAAGATTTCATAGTCTCATATTTCAAGGAAGAAAACTACCGCAAAGAGTTCACCGACGCTCTTAGAGATTATGTCGACATGGGAAATTTCAAGTATCCCGCCTATACCAACAAAATATACGTGAGCATTTTCAAGGAAAATTCACAGGAATACAGGAAAATCCTGCGCCTACAAGAAAGCGACAAAGTAAGGGACACTTTCTACTCCGAAATTCTTGACTTAGTTTCTTCATATGAATTCGGCTTCGCGAAAGTTCTTGAAGAAGCCTACAAGACAACCGGGCGAAAGCTCTCCACAGGAGAGGTGGACGCACTCTTTACAGAATTTGAAACCCAACCCCTGTGGAAGCCACTAGTTGAAAAAGCCCGTAGCAAAATGGCCAGTCGTGATCTTGCTTTCAGAGATGCAATACACAATCAACTCAAAGAGTATTTGACACCGCTAGAAACGGATGAGTTCGATCGATTCTTGGGCGAAAAGAGCAAGGAACTAGTTGTGCGCCTAGAAGAAGCAAAAGAGGTATTCAAACGTCTTAAGGAGCGCGAGTAGTGGCTATCATGTATCTCACACTAGAGCAGGCCATCGAAACGCACAAGAAAACAGTAGAGGTAAGTGGGGGCGGGTTGCTGGGTCACCTTGATATCGGCATATTGGATAGTGTTTTGTGCCATATACAGAATGATGAATATTATCCAACATTTGAGGACAAATTAACGCATCTGTTTTTCTCAGCGTGCAACTTTCATTGTTTTCAAGATGGCAATAAACGGATAGCGATATCCCTCAGTGCTCAGTTCCTACTTTTCAACGGATATGTGTTCGTGGCTAAATCGTTCATTCATGAAATGGAGAACATCAGCTATCACGTCGCAGCGGGTAAGATCGGAAAAGATCTTTTGCACGATATCATTTGTGCCGTCATAAATGATGAAATGGACAACGAAGAACTGAAACTGAATATCCTGAACGCAATCTCGGAGATTTAGAGGACATAAGACTCAAATCCGTTGATTCTTGGGATTTTGTATATCCGAGCCGTCCATCCTTGACTTGCCACCAACTGTTAATCGGCGTAGATTCACCGTATGGACAGCAAGCCAAAACTTCGGTCCGACCTCGTAATCAGCCCGTCGACTCAGGACCACGCCACGGTCTATACTGTCAAGGACCCGGTCGCAGGGAAATACATCCGTCTCCGCGAGCCGGAATATTGGCTGGTGTCTCAATTCGACGGTCATACCGACCCCGCTACCCTTGCCGCCAGATTCCACGAGAAGTTCGGCTTTGCCATGACCACCGAAAACGTCCTCGAGTTCGCGGCCCTTATGCGCGGACAGGGGTTTCTCGATGAATCAAGCACCGACAGAGCACTAACCCGTTCGCATTTGGGAGTCGCGCCGAAACAGACCCTCGCTGCACGGTTGCTCTTCATCAAACTCGGCGTCTTTCGCCCCGGCCAATTTCTTACGAATCTGGCGTCGATTTATCGCCCGTTCCATCGTCCGTTCTGGTTTATCGTTCAACTGGCGATTATGGCAATCGGTGTGGCTCTGCTTTTGGCGCACCGCGCGATATTTTCTGTCGATCCAATATCGCTCTTTTCGATTGCCTCGGTAGCTATTGTCGTGGTGTCGTTTTTTCTGCTGGTGGCCTTTCACGAGATGGCGCACGCGGTTGTATGTCGCCATTATGGGGGAGAGATACGTGAGATGGGATTCCTGCTCATGTATTTCCAACCTTGTTTTTACGTCGATGTCTCCGATGCCTGGCTGTTTCCACAAAAACGCCACCGTCTTGCGGTGACACTCGCCGGCTTGTGGTCACAGACGGTTGTAATGGCGCTTGCTGTGATTGTCTGGCGGATTACTATTGAGGGGACGACTATTAACCAGCTGAGCCGCATGGTCGGTATTGTCTGCTGGATAACGCTTTTGTTTAATTTCAATCCGCTGATCAAGCTCGATGGCTACTATCTGCTTTCCGACTGGCTAGATATTCCCAATCTAAGACAAAAGGCGTTCGGCTACCTGAAAAACGCTCTTCAACGTCACATCTTCGGCTGGCCGGTTGAAAAAAATGTCGTGACCCCGCGTGAGCGAAGAATTTTTCTAATCTACTCGACTTTCGCACTGGCTTTTTCGCTTTTCCTGATCGGATATATTGTATGGGTGGTGGGACGGCTGGCCGTGGTAGCGGCTGGCGTGACAGGTTTGGTCTTGTTCCTCTGCCTTCTGGCGGCTATCTTACGGTCAACCGTCCGGAATTTCGGCCGGGGAATTGTTCAGCACGTCGTATTTATGAAAGCTTTGCTCAAATCACCGTTGCGCCTAATTTCGTATATAGTCGTATTTATGGCGGTACTGGTGTTCGTCCTGACTGTCCCGTTTCCGCATCGGGTATCCGGTGATGTATTGGTTCAGCCAATCGCTGAATTCTCTGTAGCGCTCAACGACTTTGGTTTACTTGAATCATCTTTCCGAACCGGCGGTGCCAGCCCCGAAAACAAATCGAACTTCATCCAGATGATGTCTAATGAAGCCACCGCCCTACAGATTCTTCCGAAAGTGAAAGATGGACAGCCCGTCGCGATCGGTGATACGGTTGCTGTACTGGTATCAAACCAAATCAATCAGCAGATTGCCGTCGCCGAGAGTGAACTGGAACGGCTCCGCGATCAGCTAAAACTACTCAAAGCTCCCCCCAAGAAAGAACAGGTAGATGAGGCGCAGGCCGAGGTATCGGCGGCCAAGACAAACTACGATCAGTTGTTGAAAGAGCAGGGGAGAGCAGAGAGCTTGGTCGCCAAGGGGTTGAGCACGCAGGAACGATTGGAATCGGCTCGTTCGGCAACCGAGATCGCACAGGCAGAATGGAACAACAAAAAGTCCACGTTGGCACTCGTTAAATCCGGCCCCCGACCGGAAGAGGTGGCCTTGCTAGATCGGGCCATTAGCAAACAAGAAACACAGCTTGAATATCTTCGTAAACAGGCCGCCGCTCAGGTTATTGTAACCCCCATTGCCGGGCTCGTATCAATGCGGCCTAATGATAAACGGATAATCACTGTTTTCGACAATCAGCGGGTTGAGGTCTCGGTGCCGGTGTCAGATTTCGACATCTCACGCGTCGAGATCGGCCAATTGGTATCTGTAAAAGTCCGCTCGTTTCCTGATCGCACGTTTGAGGGTACTGTGGTTCGAATACCGGGTGGCGCTGAACGAATCGACAATGGCTCACGATTCCCTGTTACTATAGTGGTTGGCAACAATAACGGAGCGCTTCGGTCAGGGATGTCGGGATATGCCAAAATAGAAGCTGGCACTGCCTCGCTGGCTCGAATCGCTTGGAGAAAAGCGATGTCTGTGCTCAAAGTCGAATTTTGGTCGCTTTGGTAACTTGTTGATAATTTTTCTGGTAATGGGTATCGCACAGTTGTTGTGCGTGAGGGTAATTTTTTCCCTCAAATGAAACCCGTCGGACTACAAGCACAACTAAAATACGAACTTGCTAAATCATCCCCTTGACGAATTCTGATTATGATATATACTATTAAAAATAAGACTATAAGAATAGAGTTTAAAAAAACGACCCCATGCCGGGGTAGTTAAACAACGGTAAAGGAGGTGAGTCGATGAATTACAAACTCAGCATCGAAGTTCTGGAGGCTCGTATTGCCCCAGCTGGACTTAGTATGGGCGGTCAGGGTTGATTTCCTGAACTCTCAGTGCTTCGCTAAGCACGGGCAGGTTCAACACCTGCCCGATTTTTTTGTCCAAGAATCAACCCCAACCGTTTCACTTCAGTTACCAAATATTGAATCTCTCGTTTCTTTTGGAATACTGCCCTATCTGACTCAACCGAAATGGTTTGGCTCGTTTGTTTGGCTAACTGGATAGCGGATTTGAACTCACTAAAAGCAGTCTCAAAATCGCTTTCTTTCATCGACAGCCGACCCAACATGACCATCGTCGAAATCAACTCAGCAACCAACCCTGATTCGCTTGCTAACCGTCGCGCCCGCCCTAAATATTCAATAGCTCGTGTGCTTTCTCCCTCTGAAAGTAAGCACTCAGCCGCAATCAAGCAGAGGCGCGGAGTATCACCATCTTCCATCGATGACAATGGAACAGCCATATCATTTTCAATTAGCTTGATCGCTGATGCCATATCTCCTACTCGAAGACATCGCTCGCTCTCGTTATAATGCAACACTGGTCGCATCCGGTCAAAGTGAAGTTCGGTCAGCAAACTTTCCGTCCGTTCGGACAATTCGGGACACGTCGTTAGCCGTTTCAGCAGTAAGACAGCCTGAAGTTCGCCGTGCGCGTCACTGCACTCCCGCGCTGTTGCCATCGCCCGACGAGCCAATTGTTCAGCAAGGTCGAGGTTGTCAATAGCCGCTTGGTAGTGAGCCGATGCCAAACAATGTAAAATGGTAACCCCTCGATCATCGATTTCATTCAATAAATGCTCGGTGTCGGCAAGCAAACGGTGAGCTTCACCAAGTTGCCCCAGTCGTACAAACGCATTCGCCATTCCAGCGCAGAAAAACACTTCGTGATATCGGTCCTCAAGCTCCCGGCTCATTTCAAGCCCCTCGCGAAGGAGGCGTATCGACTGATGAATCCGTCCTGACGACACCATGATGGACGATAGGTTTTCCAGATTGATCATGATTTCCTTGCGAGAGCCAACTCGCTTGTTCAGATCAAGTGACTCAGACAGGAAATCGATTGCCCGATTGCTTTCGCCGGTCACGTAGGAAACATAGCCGAGATTATTCAGAGTTCGGGCGATTTCACCGCCATTTCCAACCTCTCGCTTTATTGCCAGCGACAAATTCAAGAGAAACAAGCCCCGCTTCATCCTGCCAGCCATGCACTGAACTGAACCGAGGTTAGACAGTGTCGATGCGATGTCTGTGCGCGCATTCAACTTGCGCTGGAGATGAAGGGCGTGTCGGTATTGTTGGGACGATTTGCTTATATCTCCGATCACCCAGTAGATATTACCCAGATTGTTGCAAGTGTGCGAATACTCTAACTCGTCGCCAAGTTGTTCGAAAATTGGCAGTGCTTTTTGTAGTGTCGCGAGACCGGCCTCAAAATCACTTCGCATCTTGTATAAGTCGCCGAGTTTGTTGTACAACATCCCAAGCGTCTTTGTCACTGGTCGGAATTTAAGCGCCTCTATCAGTTCTTTGTAGGTTGCTTCGGCGCTGATAGTATCGCCGCTATCCTTGAGCACTGTGCCCTTTAGGAGCATGAGTTCGGCGACCTCGTGCACTCGCGTTTGCATGCTCGCGAAGTCGATCACCCGATCGAGCGTCTCTAATGATTCTTGCCAGCGGTTCTCTTTTGCAAGTATGGTCGCGGCCTGATACGCGCAACGCTCTGCCTGTTCGAGTTGTCCCGCTTGTAGCCAGAGAACAGCCGCACGGGATTGTTCCTCGCTTCGCTCCGACTTGGGAGCTTCTCGTAGGGAAATCCGTCGCACCGTCGATGATTTCAGGAGTTGTCGCAAGAGAACCAGTAGGGGAAGCTCAGACGTCGTCACCCCGTTTGTCGCAAATGATACCGCTTGTTGTATCAATTGTCGCTTGCGGTTCAAAGCTAATTTCATAAAGTCAACCCACAAACCTCGTCGCAGATATGCAGGCCAGTGAACACCGGATACAAATCGATATTGCCCGCGTCGATACTCCAGATTCCCCTGCGAAAAATTGCTGGACAACAACAGAGTCAGGTCTCTGACATTAGTTCCTGTAAATGTCGATAACTGCCGCCGATCAGTGGGAGAGAGGTCAAGAATACGCTCAGACGCCAATTCAAAAGTATCATCCCTTAACAACAGGTGTCCGGGGCGGATTCCTCGATTAAAGGGGTAAGTTGATCCGGCGCTTTCAAGCGCGAGGCAGACATCGTAAGCCGTGGCTGGACGCTCAGTCGACTGTTTCGCCAACAACTGATCAACCAAAATTGCAACCGGATGGCCAATGAGTTCAGGACGCAGAGTTCCGATTGACGGTACTAAATCTTCCTGGATTCGACCATTTACCCGAACCGGTTCGGCATCGTCCTTCAGAAATGGATGTACTCCGGTCAAAACCTGATAGGCAATTACCCCAAATGCGAACAAATCTGATTGATGGCTGGTGATCTGCCGACCGACTACTTCGGGCGCCATATACCCGACAGTTCCCAGTCCGGCACGCGATGATTCCGGCTCATCTGCTTTTCTACCGAGTGAAAAGTCCGACAATTTGGCATAAAATAGCCGATCGCACGGAATCTTATCCCACCTGCGAGGCAGAAAGATGTTATGCGGTTTCAGATCGCCATGAACAAGGTTACGTGCTCGAAGATACTCAAGAGTAAGAGCAACAGCCGACAAGAGCCGGAGAGCAGTCGGGATGTCCTCAACTCTACCTACGGTGTCCAGAGTCATTCCTTCGCACAATTCAAGGAGAAGATAATCCGGCTCGGTATGGGGTGTCTCAATCAGGCGAACTAGACCGGGAAATCGCTGGCCGCCGATGAGGTCGTATTCGCGGCGAGCGAGTGAAGCAAAGTCTGATGCACTGGAAGAATTATCAGGAATTGGATATTTAAGGGCAACTTCACTCCCAAGATCACCGACATACACCCGCGCGACATCAGCAGTGCCACCACGCCCGAGTGGTGAGATCATTCTGAAGCGCTTATCCTCAAAGGCCAGAGGCATAGCGAATCAAATAACTTTTTTGGGCTGAAAGTGCGGAAGGGTCAGTACGAAGGTGGTGCCTTCGTTCAGTTTGGAACGCGCTTCCAGTAGACCGCTGTGCTGTTCGACTATCTTCTTGCAGTTGTTCAGCCCCAGGCCATGACCACCCTTTTTGGTCGAAAAATGTAGCGTAAATATTTTGCTAAGCGTTTCAGGCGACATCCCGCTACCGTTGTCGGAAACCTCAATTTTAATTGTATCGTCAGCCGGATTATACCGGGCCGATAATCCGATTTTGCGACTGAGCTTCTCGCCGTTCAATTGCGCCCGCGTGGCGCGGTCATCAATGGCGTCGGCGGCATTGTTCAATAGATTCATGAGTACTTGCTGAACCTGACCTACATCGATTTCGACACTTGGAATATGTTCAGTCATCTCAATTGAAAACTGCACAAGCTTGAACCTCGGCTGAATGCGCATGGAAAAGAGCAGGTCATCGATCAGATGTTTGATGTCGTAATTGATATATTCCGGCTCTGGCTTGGAGAAGTCCATCAGACTCTCGACAAACCGTTTTATCTTGAACACGTTTTCGGTGATCGACTTGGAGTTGAACTTTGCCTTGTCAAATTTCTCGCGGTCGAGATTGATTGTAAGGAGTTCCGCGTTATTCGTAATAATAGACAAATAATTGTTTAACTCATGAGCCACCGATGCCGCCATTTCGCCACGTGCTACCAGTTTTTCCGAAAGAATAACATATTGCTCCATCGTAACCTTTTCGGTTACATCCTCGACTGTCATCGCCAGACCGTCGTGTCCATTCGGAAGACCGGCAATCGGCGTAATCTTAACAGAGAGAACTTTTTCCACATACCCGGTATTGTGGTAGTACCTCGCGTCCGAGTATTCCTGCCCGCTAGCAACCACGGTTGTAATCATTTTCTGCCAGTAGAGTCGCTGGTTTTCATGAATCAATGACAAAAACTTGGTCGGTGACGAAGACTGGCCGATCATCGCTAGCTCGTCACGGTTCAGTTCAAAAACCTCAAGCGCCGTCGCGTTGATCGTAGCTAGATGGCCGTGTGAGTCCAGCACCACAATGCCAATCGGCGTGGTGGACACAACAGCCTCATTGTATTTTTCGAGCCGAAGCAGTTGTTCGTACACACCGGCATTGTGCAGGGTGTTGGAAACCATCTGGGCATACAACTCAAACAGATACAAATCCGACTTGAGAAACATTCGGGACATTCTGGAGTTGTCTAGATAGATGACGCCGATTACTTTCTCTCGCACGGTAATTGGTGCGCACATGATTGACCGAAGATGCAGTTCGACAACTGATTTCTGATGAGCATAGCGATTGTCGGATAGAGCGTCGGAAGTATATATCGCTTTTCCAGTGACGGCGACCTGTGAAGCTACGCTATTTGAGACGCGGAAATCTTCGTCCATCAACTGTTCTTTGCACAGATTGTAAGCGGATTTCAACTGTAATTCTCCGAGTTCATCCAGTAGCATGATCAAACCGCGCTCAGCGCCGACTAGCTCGATAGCTTTGTGCATCACGATTTGAAGAACGTCATCAAGTACCAACGAGGAATTAATCGCTATGGAAAGTTGTAGGAGCGTCTTTAAGTCGGTTTGTCGCTTCGAATTGGTGTTCGCCGCGGTATCAATGCGCGGGTTTTCAACCGCGACTTCCTCAAGCCGACGTTCCATCTCCTCAAAGACGTCGCCAGAAAGTGAAGTAGTGTCGCTTGAGAGCTTTTCGTGGGCGTTATTATTCAAGTGTACTTCCGTTCGGTCCATTCGGTCCATGTCGTGACGTGCTTCTTTTATAGGGCCAGTATCCAAATATCCTGCTTGTTTGTTTATCGGTCATTTGAGGCCCAAGCTTGAGTAGGTATCTATATGGATTTAAGCGCTATTGATGAAAAAGCAGAGAGGCAGTTGTCGGGCTAAAGCCCTTGGCCTCTCCTGCTTTGGGATTGTTGAGGAAGTCTCATGGCATTCAACTCGTAGAGGTGAGTGCCAAACTTAACCATGTTCCAGCGAGTATCTATGAAATTCAGGTAGGGGTACGAGAGATTAGAAATGACGCGTCAAACGCGCATAGATTTTAGGGGCATCATCTTCGGAGCGATCCAGGCGCTTTGCTACGCTTATTCGAAAACTCGAACCAAGATAACCGGCCATGCCGATTGTATGCTTGGTATCTATCTCCGCGTTAAGTGGAGCGTCGTTGGCAATCTGACCGCAATCCCAGAAAGCAGAAAGAGCAATGTCCGATCCCGGAATGATCACCCGGTATTCGGCATTCGTCATCCAAAAGCGGCTCCCCATGAATTCTTTGTGACCGTACCCCTGCCAAGTTCCAAGCCCACCCAGATAGATGCGCTTGTGCATCGGAAGGTACCCGTCGGAGCCGCCGTACATGGCGCGCAACAAAAGCATGGATTCGTGGTGTATTTTTTGATATCTGGTCAAACTTACGGCGTAACGGCTATAATCGAAATCAGACCCGAAACCTGCATCTGACCACTCGAGATTACCCTGAGCGAACCATCCCGAGGATTTATAAGTGTCCTGAGTCGAGCGGGTATCGAAAGTCGCAGAAAAGTTAAGCCCCGCCACAGTCGTACTTTCGATTTCGACGATGCCTGTCGTACGAAAGGGAGTATTTACAGTTGAATAATTGTCGCGGAATCTTTTGTGTCCGCCGAAAATCGCCCAGAGCCGGGGGTGGGCATCGAGCCAGTGGGTCGCTTCGCTTCGGAAATCCACTCCCAGCGACAAATGTTTCATCGGTCTAATTCGGCCGTACACACGTCCACCTTCGGCTTCGTAGTAGTCCTTGAAATCCTCACGGGCAATGATCGTATTTGCCAGGTTTTCGTAATCGCCCAACAGCCAGTCGTCGCCGGATGACAGCAGTCGATATGCCTCACCGCCAAGAACTAGTCCGTGACTTCTGGCAATTGTCTGTTCGAGGCCGAATTTGTATCGCCATCGTTCCGACTCAAAGGCATATCCGCCCGAAGCCCAAAGGGAGGGGAGAAGCGAGTCGTGATCATGAAAAGCAAAACCGAGGAAGAGCGTGAGTCCGTCGACCCGATTGTACCGAATATCAGGATCAATGGTAAACTCGCGGTCGCGCGATAATATCTGGAAGCGGCGTAACCGCTTATGACGGGGTGAGAGCATGCTACCGTACACCGTTGCGTTTTTGGAGACTTCAAGGCCGCCGAACATTGTCGCGGTCGCTCCCCTGACGACTCCCGATGATGCCGTTGACACCGTGCCAAATACCGAGACAACATCCTTGTTCACTTCGCCGCGGACGACGATATCTCCGACGACGGTAAACACATTGCCTCTGACGAATTGCTGGCTATCGATGAGGACCTTACCAAATGCCCGAATGATATTTCCCTGTCTGAGGCGGACTATCGCGCGCGAACTGTCGGTGCTTGTGAGAAATTTGACAACTGTTGTATCATGGGAATATTCCACCTGAACATCAAGGATATCGGTGAAAAGAAATATAGTGGCTCCAATTTGGATTCGGTCTTCAAAAAAGACCACATCACCGGAGAGCGCCAGCATCGTATCGGCATGGAGAGAATCCACGAGCGGGACCTGAATTCGCACCGGGTTGGCCAAACGCGGCGAAGTGAAAGTCAGATTCCCATTCTTGTCTCCACTCAAAGTAAGCAGCGGTTCCAGCGAACTGCCACGAGTAAACTGCTTGTATTCAGTCTGTGCTATCGCAGTTACAGCCGTCATCGTCGCCAAGGCGACTATACGTGCAACGAAGTGTATAGTTCGAGTACTCATATTCACATCGATGAAAACAGCTTTTATACGCAAGAGTCAACTACTGAGTTGCGATAAAATATTGTTGGGCTATTGATTTGTGGTCAGATACCGCCGAAAATCGATCAGAGCTTGGCGGTGGGCCTCAAACGCGATATTCGAAGGGACACTATCCAATGAGAAATATTGGACTTCAAGCGCGTCATCGGCCGCTTTGAGTACTCCTCCCACGGCCTTTGCCAGATAAAGAATCAAAAGGGCGTTGGTACGCGGGTCATCGGTTCCAGAGTAAACCTCAAAAAACCGTATCAGCTCAATTTTGAGACCGGTCTCTTCCTCAACTTCGCGTACTGCCGTTTGTGATGGGTGCTCCTGCCATTCCATAAATCCGGCCGGAAAGCACCAATCCCCGATCTGTGGCGGGTGTGCCCGCTTAACCAAAAGGATTTTGCCATCTTCGACCACAATCGCGCCCGCCGCCGGCACCGGGTTCTGATAGAAGATGAATCCGCATCGGCGATTCGAGCAGGCCATCCTGGCGTGACTATCAATCTTCTGTTCTTCGAGCGGCTCAGCGCACCGGGGACAAAACCGATACCCACAGTGAGCGTTCTTAAGTGCGAAAAGTCGCTCTGGATCAAAGTCACTGAAATCTTGCGTCATACTACATTGCTCCGTTCACCATTTTCATTGTGATTACAGTCGTGTCATCCTGTGGCGGGTTGCTTGGGTCAAACTCCCGTATTCTGGTTAGTAGATGGCTCATCAGTTCGTGCGGCGGAAGGTGCCGGGAGGCGGATATATGCTCTCGGATACGGGCATCGCCGAACTCTTCTCCGTTTGGATTCATTGCTTCGGACAAACCATCGGTGTACAGGAACAATACATCCTCGGGGTTTAACTTCACAGTCTCCGACTGATATTCGAGATGCGCGAAAGCGCCTATAATCGGGCCGCCGGTTATCAAAAGTTCCACACTCCCATCGGCCCGTGCCAGCACCGGATAGTTGTGGCCTGCGTTGGAGTAATGAAAATTGCCGGTTACCAGGTCGAGCTCGCCATAGAACAAAGTTACAAATTTTTCAAGTGAGGTACTCATACACACTTGCTTGTTCATATTCCGCATGATTATTGGGATGGGATTTCCGTTGTTGACTTCGCTACGGATAATTGCTTGTATCTGCGCTATCAACAAGGCCGCCGGCATTCCCTTGCCTGAAGCGTCGGCAATGACCATTCCCATTCGTTTATCTTTTTCAATTGTTATAAAGTCATAAAAGTCTCCTCCGACCGTCCGTGAGGGAGTCGAATGAGCCGCGATTCGAAATTGCGCCATGGCCGGCGGTTGATCGGGGAGAAGATCCAGCTGAATTTGCCGCGCCATCGTGACTTCTTCCTGAAGCCGCGTTCGTTCAAGCGAATCGACATACAGGCGCGCGTTAGTCAGGGCTGTCACCATTTGATTGGACAACACCCCAAGCAGATTGTAATCCTCCGGCGAATATCGGTACCCTGCTACTTTACCGGTAAGCGCGACAAATCCAAGAAGGTTCTTGGCGTCTTTCATCGGCAGAATCATTCTCACGCTCAGATCATCGAGTATCGTCCCCAGTTCGGAGTTTTCACGGTATTCCGATAGTGTCCCATATGGAGTTGGAGAATCGAGCAGGTTGATTCCCCTGAGCATCAAATCCTCCCGGTTGAGAACTGTCCGTCGGGGATAGTCTTCACTATGAAGGATGGCGTATTCTCCAACCGTATCATCGAACAGCACAAAATACACACTCTCGACTAAAAGCGCCGTTTTGAGTGTTTCTTCAATCGTTTTGCGAAGTTCCGTCGGTTCGAATTGCGAGATCACCTGTCGTGAAAATCGTTCGATGATATTTCGGTGGTCGGATCGCGTCCGCATGAACATCGACCGAATCACGTTGTCGATCGCAGTGGCTAGCGGTTGGAATATCAGCAAAAGAATTACGATGAATACATAGCTGACAATTTCCGCACTGTCGCCGAATACGGGCACCAGCCACTCTCGGCTTCTCATTGCCAGCGCAATATACAGCGCCACCAACGTCGCCGAAGCAAAAGTGTAGATGAGCGTTTGTCGGAATACTGTTCGCACATCGAGGAACTGGTGACGGATCACCGCAAACGCCAACAGCCCGGTGCCGAATAGGCACGCCCCCAAAAAAATCGCCGAACAAACCGCTGGTGCAATTGGATCAGCCCAAGTGAATTTAGTTGCAAGTGCCGCCAGATATAGTCCAAGCCCGATGCGAATTGCCCAAAGCACTGCTTTGGTCTGCGCCGCCAATCTCGGATTGGTGATAACCCGCGCCCCTGATTCCAAAAAGTACACAGCCGCCAAAGTGTAGAGGGTGTTGACAACTCCGAATATCACGCCCTCGTAGGTTCGTGCGATCCCCAGCACCAGCACCACCCGCGATAAAATATAAGTGAACGGTTTGAGCAGTAGCCCCACAAATCCACTAGCCGCCGAGCCCGAAGTAAGTGACTCAAGCCCGCCGGCGATTTGCGGGTAAAACAGCACGATCACCAAATGAAGTACCTGCGGTAGAAATAACAGATAGATAGCCTTTCCGCGGCCGATATCTTTTGTTCGGTCAGTAGGGAAAGACCACGAAAACAATAACAGGGTAGGGAAGAAGAACTCCCAGATCACATATAGATTATATACAACCGAATCCTGCGCGGTCGGGGGAGAGCCAACGGGAGAAACATACGTTGACAACGCCATCGCGAGTGGCCCGAGCGCGCCCATGAATAGCATGAATCCCGCGATACGGTTTAGGCAGTCGCCAAAATTGTCTCGGGCGATCGTGATCGCCAAAAACAGCAAAAAGCCGCCTGCGAGAAAAAAAAGTATGGTATTGATCGGGCCCGGTAACATTGGATCCGCACTCGTTTCGCGGAAAAGTTCAGATCGTCTTGGTTATGGCTATGGTCGTGCCGTGCGGTGTGGCGGTAATATCCACCTTGTCCATCAATTGCCGCACGATGAAAATACCGCGACCGACTTCTTTGAGTAAATTTTCCTGAGCAAGTGGATCGGCCACCTGCCCCGGATCGAACCCGGTTCCCTGATCGGTGACTGAAATCGCCAGCATGCCATCGCTGTGTCTGAGTTTTACCGTGACAGATTTGTCGCGAGAAAATTTGTTGCCGTGGACGATCGCGTTGTTGACCAGCTCTGATACTGAGATAGCGATGTCAGCGATAACTGATTCGCTGATTCCATGCCCCCGCAACGTCCCCTCGACAAACATGTCGATGTCGGGCAGAAACTCCTGATCGGACGGGATTGTTATCGTATCCCCGGAAATGACCGGTTTTTCCATAGTCGTGGCGCTCCAAAAAAACAGGCAGACGAGTGCCCGTCCACCTGCTATGTATTCGACGTTATTCTGTTTGTTTGATCATGTCTTTGCAAAACTCTTAATCGCGTCATCAACCGAATCAAACGCCTCAAATACCGTCACCAGTTTGGTGATGGTCAACAGTGACTGGATTTTGTCCGTCACATTGGCAAGTTTGAGTTCGCCCTGATTGTTGCGAAGTGTCGTGTACCCCGCGATGAGGATACCCAGCCCGGTGGAGTTCATCCAGTCGACCTCAGCGAGATCGATTACCACCTGCCGCTTGTTCTGCTCGATATATTCGTGCAGTTTGTCATGCAACAGAGTGGTATCCGGACCGCCCATGATCTTCCCTTTCGGTTGAAGGATCACGATATTGTTCTGTATGCGGTCGGTGAGTCTCATGTCTCTGCCTCCAAGCGAGAATAAGTTTATACTTCTCTACGAACCTATGACGGCGTTGTTCCTTGCCAACTTGTCTTTGCAATGTTTCTCGTAGGTCGGGGTTTCGAAGTCCCATCTTAACGGGATAAACTACCCGACATCTATAAAGACGCGTTGACACACGGTTCCGTACGCTAAGTTCTTAATTAGCTTCTTTTTGCAGAGGATGTCAAGTGGAGGGTGTTGGGCTACGACTTAGTAGTCTGTTATAATGGGCGTTTCAGGTTCTGTCAGTTCTTCCGGTTGGGAAACGTAAGATTGGCTGTCGCGTGATCCGACGGCTGTGCTGAAGTATCGCGTCAGGTCACGTCCCGCCCAAGCGGGACTAAGACCTGACGCAACTTTGGGGTGGGGCTTTGTCCTCGCTACCGTTCCGGCAGGTCTTGCGGCGGACAATCTTTGAGATTGGCCGACGTGTGACCTCCGGTATCTTGTTTCTATGGGCCTTCGATACTCAGCACAAAAACACGGGACTTGCTTCTTCGTTACGACGACCTTTGACGGATGGAATCGCTACGGCGATATCCCCGGCATGTATGAAAGACTCGTTTTGTCTTTGCAGTTTTGCTTGTCAAAGTACAATGCATCGCTGTTCGGATTCGTGCTGATGCCATCTCATCTGCATCTGGTAATCGGCATTGAAGGGGAACGGCTCGGCCCTCTCATGAGGGATTTCAAGAAGTTTATCGCGCAAAAGGCAGCTGAGGAACTTGGGATTCTGACAAGTAGATTATGGATGCCTCGCTATGACAGAGTCGAAATTACCTCTGCTGGAGTGTTGCTGATAAAATTGACGTATATACATGATAATCCCGTAAAAGCAGGATTGTGTCCTGACGCGTCTAGTTGGAAATGGTCGAGTGTACATGCGTACTCCGGCACAGGAGAAACGGTTCTATCCGTTTTCACTGAATGGTCTTGATTCAAGATGGCGTCAGGTCACGCTGGCTAGGGCCGCCTAAGACCTGACGCAACAGGAAAACCAGTTTTCGGGGTTGACATCTTTCGGTTCGTCAGGTCTTGCGTCGCGATTTATCGCGTCGTGTGACTAGACGGTCAGTCCTGAATACCGCGTCAGGTCACGCCGTCCTATGGACAAGCTAAGACCTAACGCAACGTATGTGCTACTTACCGGCTCTTGCGCCGGGCTTCGCTAACATTCAACTTGTGTCCGAGCAGGCTGATTCCATGCATGCCGGTGATCATCGCCCGACCGTCGCCCTCGGCCATCACATCGACAAATCCAAATCCGCGCGAACTTCCGTCAATCGAACTCCGTGCGATATTCACTTTTTCGACATCGCCAAAAGCGCCAAAGGCCTTGAGAATGTCCGCTTCGACCGTGTCGGTCGTCAGATTGTCTACATAGATTTTCATGATATCTCCAGTTACTAACCGAGTTTTCCATACCGCGACTTGGGGTTCGACACGCTTCCAATCGGTCGACGGCGTCCCTCAGATTGCCGATGCCGCTCCGGCGGCCGGTACGTTCGCGGTTCCTTGCTGGCGTTAGCATTGCTATTTCGTCGCGCCTCGGAATCGGGGCGGGCTTCTTTGACTTCAATCGGTCGTCCTGCCATGTCTTTGCCGTGTAATTCGGCGATAGCCCTGACCGCTTCGGTCTCGATTGGCATTTCTACAAAAGCGTAACCGCGCGAATCACTGCTGTTGTGTTCCCGCGCGATTACCGCCGAGTCCACCTGACCGTACTGCTCAAAGGCCGCGCGTATAAAATCGTCCATAATCTCAAAGGAGAGATTGTCCACAAATATTTTCATTTATGCTATGTCTCGTTATCGTGAAAGTAGGTCGAAGAGCCCGGTGATTATTCCGGACTCTTCGCACAGGTAGAGCCGTGAGGCGTTATAGGCCTGACGGCTGGTCTTGAATTACCAGGAACGGCCGCCACGGTCGCCGCCGCCGCCGCCAGAGCGACGAGCACCGCCACCGCCACCGCCTTCGGCACGCGGACGCGCTTCGTTCACACTCAAGGAACGACCCTTGAGGTCCTGGCCGTTGAGTCCGGCAATTGCGGCCATCGCCATCTCTTTGCCGGGCATTTCAACGAATCCGAACCCACGGGGTTCGCCGCTGAATTTGTCCTTGATGATGTTGACGCTGGTGACTTCACCAAACTTCTCAAAGGCCGATCGGATGTCGGTCTCGGCCGCGTCAAAAGACAGGTTTCCTACGTAGATATTCATTCTACTCTCCAAATTTCGTTCATCCCTTCGCCTAGGTCTCCTGAAGAGACATCGCCAAGACGGATAAACAGTTATCGCGCAGTATTGCGCAGGTGCGACTGGATTAACGATTTTACAAGGATTGACTTTTGGGGCCGAAGGCTTGAGAAACTATTAATAGAGCACAGTTAAATTACACTGCAGTGTATCGACAAAAATGGGTAATGTCAACACCTAATTCCATATTTTTGCAGAAAAGAAGTTCTGGTGCCCGCTCAAAAGTACCCTAACCTCAATGCGGGTATGGGATTGGACTGAATTTGTCGCCAACGCATATATGCGTAAAGGGATGGTTCACCAATAAAAATCGACCAAAAAAATCCTTGTTTTGTTGACACGCTACGAACCATTGTATTACTTTTCCGTTATAACAATATGTAAACGCGGGCTGTGTGGCTCGCACAATAACTTCACTACATAAACGGAGGTGTCACATGACTAAGAAAGTAACGCTGGTGCTGTTGCTTCTGGTCGTCGCTTGCGCTGTCGTCTGGGCCGGAGATACCAAGACTGGTATGACCGGAAAACCGACGATGGAAGCGATCAGGGCGGAAATGATGAAATGTGTTGTCTGCAAAAATGTAGGCATGCGCATGGATGAAATCGGCCCGATGGGTATGAGCGCGGTCAAGCTGAACGATGGATTTGCCATCACTCACTTTGCGAAAAGTGAAAATCCCAAGAACCTCGCGGCGTTCCACGCGGCCTGCGATGCCTGCGGCAAAGCGGGCGATGCCTGCGCGACGATGACCGAGGAACAGGCCAAGACCGATTTGTGCGGATTCTGCCAGGGTATTCGCACCGCCATGAAGAGCGGCGCCAAGATGAGCAAAGGCACAACCAAGAACGGCGACATGATGGTGATGACCTCCGCCGATCCGACCATTCAGGCTCAGTTGTCGGCTTTGCATGAACAATGCGCCATGATGATTGCCATGATGGAACCGCCGGCCGCGGGCGCTTCTGCTGAAAAGCACTAATTTTTGATTCGAAATCGGCGAACAAAAGCCCTCTGCAAGGAGGGCTTTTACTTTATTCCGTGCGTGGCGGCCGTCCTCGTCCGCCACGTCTAAGANNCGTCTAAGATATTTAGAGTCGGCGGACGAGGACGGCCGCCGACCACAAACGAATCCGACAAAACATTACGCAGTCTTCGTCTTCACCGCGTCAATCGGTGCGTATACCAGCGCTTTGGTCGGGCAGAAATGGGCGCAGGCAGGATCGCCCTTACACAAATCGCACTTCACCACCAGTTTGTTCTGCTGATCAAAGAGCGAGCATCCAAACGGACAGCCAGCCACACAGGCCATACACTTGACACATTTATTGGCGTCCAAATCCATCGCGCCGGTTTCCGGATTGCGGGTGATGGCATCGACCAAACATGATTTGGCGCAGGCGGGGTCCTCACACTGAAGACAAGTAACCGGCACATACAACTCAGGGAATCCGCCTGTCTGAGGGTAGATCCTACTCATGCCCGGCTTCCCATTGACTGAATGAGTAAATGAGCAAGCCAGTTCGCAGGTGCGACAACCGGTGCAGAGAATGGGGGTGACGATAAAGCGTGATTCCATAGTCATCCCTCTTTCTGCCAGTGGGCGATTTTGCCCATTGTCATGGCCGTCTCAGTCCGATGCGCTTTGTCGCCGAGCTTGAAATAATCAGCAGGGATATTGCGATGCTTGGACAAATATTCCGCAAACTCGCGGGTGATTGTTGGCGCGCCGGTCTTTTCACAGCGAAGCATCTCGAATTTCTTTCCCCAGATTTCGCGCGTGCCCGCTTTATCGGTGTATTTGATGTAATTAGTCGGACATACATTAGCGCACGACAGACACCCGACACAGGCCTCCGGCGATTGCCAGAGTGGCGGTGCAATCTCTTTTCCGTGACCACGACCGGCCGCCGAAATCGCGTGGAAACCCATCTGATCGCACACACGTGTGCAGAGACCACAAAGAATGCAGTCGTTTCCGTCGGGGACGGTTTCGAAACTTGTCTGTGTGATCCCGTACTCTTCTGCCCAGCCGCGCACAACTTCGGATTGCGGAGAGCGCGCAAGGTAGAGGTCGAGAATTGTTTTACGAAGTTCGATTACTTGTGGCGTGTGGGTGCTGACAATCAGCCCGTCTTCGACGGGATACAGGCACGAGGTGACTTGCCCGTTCCACCCCTTCCAGTCTTTGTGTGTGATTTCGACTGTGCACAAGCGACAACCACCATACGGTTCGACAGAATCGTGATGGCAGGGTGCGGGAATATCGATCTTCTCGCGGCGAATTACTTTCAAGAGCATCTCGCCTTGTTCCGCCTTGACCAGCTTACCGTTTATTGAGAGCGTTATCATATTAGTCTCAGCTTACCGTGATTGCGTCTTGCTTGCAGACAGCCGTACAGGCGCCGCATTTTTCGCAGGCCTCCTGATTGATCAGGTGCATTTCTTTTTTCTTTCCGGTGATGGCATTGTACGCGCAGGCGGTGATACAAGCCAGACATCCGGTGCATTTCTCGTTGACGACATACGTAATGAGCGCTTTACAAACTCCCGCGGGGCACCGTTTCTCTCGGATATGCGTCAGATACTCACCACGAAAGTATTTTATCGTCGACAATAGCGGGTTAGGTCCCGATTTGCCGAGACCACAGAGCGATCCCAAGATCACCATTTCGGAGAGCTTTTCCATCTTATCGAGGTCTTTCTCGGTTCCTTCACCGTCACTGATCTTGCATGCCAGGCGATGCAGTTGGTACAGCCCTTCTCGGCAGGGTACGCATTTGCCGCACGACTCGCTGACTAAGAACGACAGGAAATATTTGGCGACATCGACCATGCAGGTTTTGTCGTCCATGACAATCATCCCGCCTGATCCCATCATTGAGCCGGCCGCGGTCAGTGAATCGAAATCAACCGGAAGATCGAGCTTCTCCGCAGGAAGACACCCACCTGAGGGGCCACCGGTCTGTACTGCTTTGAACGGATGGTCGTCGATTATCCCGCCGCCGATGTCATAGACAATCTCGCGGATAGTCGTCCCCATGGCGACTTCGATCAGCCCGGTGTTTTTCACTTTGCCGACGAGTGAAAAAACTTTGGTCCCCGAATTATTGGGTGAGCCAATGGATCTGTACCATTCGGCACCTTTTTCAAAAATGACCGGGATATTGGCGAAGGTTTCTACATTATTGAGCACGGTCGGTTTGTCATACAAGCCCTTGACCACTGAGTGGACATATTTTGCGCGTGGCTCGCCTACTTCACCCGCCACCGAGCGCATCAGCGCTGATGACTCCCCGCAGACAAACGCTCCCGCGCCACGACTGATATGGATACGGAATGAGAAATCCGTGCCGAGAATATTGTCACCAAGAATACCGTGATCGGTCGCTTGCTGTATGGCAAGAGTGAGGTTGACAACAGCGAGTGGGTATTCATCGCGAACGTATATAAATCCATCTTTCGCTCCGACCGCGAAGGCGCAGATCATCATTCCTTCGAGCACGGCGTTCGGGTCGCCTTCCATGATACTGCGATCCATGAACGCGCCGGGGTCGCCTTCGTCGCCGTTGCAAATGACATAGCGAATATCGGAAGGGACATTTCTGCAGGTTCGCCATTTTTTACCAACCGGAAATCCGCCGCCACCACGACCGCGAAGGCCAGATTTGGAAACCTCGTCAATGATCTGATCCGGTGTCATAGTCAAGATTGTTTTCGCGAACGATTGGTAACCACCGACCGCGAAAAAGTCGCCAATGTCATTGGCCGCTATTCGACCAAGGTTGCGAAGAGCAATCCGCTCCTGATGTTTGAAGAACCCGATATCGTGATATCTCTCGATCTTCTCTTCGGTTATAGGATCGGTATAGAGAAGAGTGTTGACCGGTAAGCCATTGGTCATCGCCTGATCGACAATTACAGTAACATCCTTCGTTTTGACTCTGGTATAGAATGTTCCTTTGGGCTCTACGATAACCAACGGTCCCTGTTGGCAGAAGCCGTGGCAACCGGTTTCGCGGACAGCTTCAACTTTCAGGTTAGAAGCGTTTTTCTTATGAATTGATTGTTGGAAGGATTCAACAACATCGGCCGCGCCATTAGCCAGGCATCCGGTGCCACAGCAAACCATGATTTTCTGCGACATGGCGTCGAGACGGCGTTTATTGTCAGTTGAGAGCTTTTTGAGTTGGTCGAGCGTGGCGACTTTCATCAGTTCACCTTAATCAATCGTTTCACGCCGCTCACCTTGACATCGCCATGATACTTACCGTCGACCATAACCACCGGCGCCATAGCACAGGCGCCGACACACCCAACGACCTCGAGTGTGAATTTCATGTCAGGCGTGGTGGAGCCGGCCTTAACATCCAACAACTTTTCCATTTGTTGCTGAATCTGTGCCGCGCCCCGAATGTGGCAGGCGGTGCCGACACAAACTCGCACGATATGCTCTCCGCGCTGTTTCAAGCTGAAGGCGTTATAAAAAGTCGAGACGGAAAAAACTTTGGAGAGCGGAAGTTGCAACTTCTCGGCGGTGCGGGTGAGCGCCTCGCAGGGCAGGTACTGATATTCGCGCTGAATATCCTGCAAAATCATGATAAGTGATTCCGGTTTTTGCGGGTGGCGCTCGATGATTGTGTCAAGACCTGAAAAATCGTGGGTCATGTCTTACTCCGCGATTTGGTCAAGTCAGCGATAAGACTATACGCCTGCTCAAGCGCCGCGTAGTTGACCTGCAGGACGCTTGCCTTGTAACTCAGCTTGTCTTCAATCGCTTTTCGCACACTTTCGTATTTGACCACTTGTGAGGCGGCCACAAATGCGCCCAGCATCGCGACATTGGTAGATTTAGGCGATCCGGCTTCCATCGCAATCTTGCTTGCGGGTACCAAGTGTTCGGTGATATCAGTGCGATCGGTTTTGGCGTTGATAAGCGATGAATTTACCAAGAGTAGTCCGCCCGGTTTGACTTTCGGCATAAACTTATCGAATGAAGGCCGGTTAAACACACAGGCCGCAAACGGATTGTTGATGATCGGTGAGCCGATCATCTGTTCAGAGATAACCACTGTGCAGTAAGCCGTCCCGCCGCGCATTTCGGGTCCATAAGAGGGAATCCAAACGACATTCTTTCCTTCTTTAATTGCCGCATAGGCCAACAGTTGTCCCGCGACCAAAACACCCTGACCACCAAATCCGGCAAAGGTGACTTCAAATTGTTTCATTACTTTTCCACTCCACCCTTAGGGGAGTCCTTGTAGATGCCAAGCGGAAAATAGGGGACCATGTTTTCGCCGAGCCATTCAGTCGATTCGCCCGGTGTCTTTCCCCAGTTTGTTGGGCAGGTTGAAAGGACTTCGATCAGAGAAAAACAGCGTCCCTCGATTTGATACTCGAAGGCCTTTCGGATGGCCTTCTTCGCTTTCACTATATGCTGAGGTGTGTGTACCGTAACTCGTTCGAGATAGGAGGGAGTTACCAATGTTGACAGCAATTCGCACATCCGGATCGGCATCCCGGTCACGTTGGTATCGCGACCCGCCGGACAGGTGGTCGTGATCTGATTGGGCAGTGTAGTGGGGGCCATCTGGCCGCCGGTCATGCCATAAATGGCGTTGTTTACAAAGATCGTCGTGAATTTCTCACCTCGGTTCGCGGCATGAACGATTTCAGACATACCAATTGAAGCCAAATCACCGTCACCCTGATAGGTGAATACAACCATATCTGGGCGGAGTCGTTTGAAACCGGTTGCCACCGCCGGGGCGCGGCCGTGTGGTGATTCCAGAAAATCGGTGTTGAAATAATTATAGGCCAGCACCGAACATCCGACCGGAGCAACACCGAGAGTCCGCTCACGCACCCCCAATTCCACCAACACCTCCGCAATCAGTCGATGGATAATACCGTGGGTGCATCCGGGGCAGTAGTGAGTAACAACATCGGTGAGCGCTTCGGGTCGCTGGAAGATTGTATTGGGCGAAGGATCCATTGTTTGTTACCTCTTCGTCTGATTGACCACGAGACGAATCTGCTCCATGACTTCTTCAGGAGATGGCACAATGCCCCCGGTTCGGCCAAAGAACTTTACGGGTTTGTCGCGTCCGACGATCCGCTCGACATCTTCAACCATTTGTCCCATGCTCATTTCTATCGTTAGCACCGTCTTGATGTTCGGCTTGTCGGCCTCAGCACGGAGTTCGGCTTCCGGATATGGGAAGCAGGTAATTGGTCGAAAAAGCCCGACCGAAACACCTTCATTTTCAAGCTCATCTATTGCTGTCTGGCAAATTCGTGCCATCGTGCCGTAGGCGACAACCAACACGGTGTTCTTGGGCGAAATACGGTACGATTTGAACCGGGTTTCTTCGCGTCTCATCTGGTCGTACTTTTTCGCCAGATCGAACGAGTTTTTCTCCAGCGCGACTGGATCGAGAAACAACGACTTGAGTATTCGCGGTTTTCGTCCTTTTGCGCCAGTGGCGGCCCATGTTTCTGGTTGAGAATCGTGAATCGTGATTTCTTCGGGAAACTCCACCGGTTCCATCATCTGGCCGATCATGCCGTCGCCTATGATCATCACCGGAGTCCGATACTTATCGGCAAGGTCAAACGAGATAAAGGTCAGATCCACCGCTTCCTGAATAGTCGCGGGGGCAAAGACTGGAAGCCGGTAGTCACCATGACCGCCACCTTTCGTGGCTTGGAAATAATCCGACTGGGCTGGCAGAATGCCACCGAGTCCGGGGCCCCCGCGCATGATGTTAAGCACCACACATGGCAGGTGCGCACCCGCCATGTACGACAATGTTTCTTGCATCAAGCTGATTCCCGGACTGGAAGAGGAGGTAAACACCCGTTTGCCTGTCGAGGCGGCTCCGAAGAGCATATTGCCGACTGCTATTTCGCTTTCGGCCTGCAGAAAAACGCCGCCGACTTCGGGCATGCGTTTGGCCAGATACTCGGCGACTTCGGTCTGAGGTGTGATAGGGTAACAGAAATAATTATTCGCTCCGGCGCGTATTGCCGCCTCGGCGATTGCTTCGTTACCTTTCATCAATACTTTTGCCATAGATAGCTCAATATTCAAACAACGAGAAAACCGTCCCGTGGGCGTTGACTGTGATCGCCGCATCTGGACAGGTTACGGCGCAAATTGTGCATCCAATACAGCGCGAGGGATCGTGCATTTGCGCGTAAAAATATCCCCGCAGAGTGATATCTTTCGACATCGAGAGTATCTTCTGCGGACAGGCGCGGACACACAACTCGCACCCCTTGCAGTGATTTTTGTCTATTGTGATACCGGGCATCAAGCCCCTCGCTTGCGGGTCATAGAGGTTGGAGCTTGGGAGCGTGACTCCCACGGCTTGAGTAGTTCACGGTCAAGCGGGAGAATGGGGAAGGCCGATTTGAGTTCTCGGTTAATTTGCCCACACAGCGTGTTTAGCGCACTCACGAAAACCAACGGTATCCCTTTCTGCTCAGCGACCTGCTTTGCAACTCGAACTCCCTCAGTTACTATGTCGGCAGTCGTCTCCTCTGCTAAATGAGTATTTGAGATCAACCCGCTGACCTTTAATCTGGACGCGGACTCAATTTCGGCAATGACTTTCAGCGTGCCGTCAACATCGGATGTGAAGGGACGCCGGGCATTATGCACTAATAATAGCTCAAAAGGCGCAGTGTGAAAAGCGTCCTCAAGCGAGCTAAGCACTCTCGCGCCGAGATCGTCGCCGCCGACATCAAGTACCAAGCAATATTGCCTTCGTTCGATGGCCGCGCGGATTTCTGGTATGATGATGGGAAGGTCGGCGTATTTTTGCGCGCCCGGCGGTACAAGAGAACGAATGCCGAGTTGTTCGAGAGTCACGGCGGCTTCACGGGACCTGAAATAAGGATTGATAATATCAAGATCGGCGATTGCGACTGGATTCCCAGGGAGCGTGCTGAGATGACGCGCCAGATTGACCGCAACCTCGGATTTGCCGCTTCCAAAACCACCGACTATGACCAATAGGGAGACTTCAAAAACAGGACGACAGAAGTTTTCCGTATCTATTTTCGGCGTGGCCGCGGTCATGTTAACTCCCTATCATCCCGTCAGTTAATAGGTCGGTTCAGTGCTATTTGCTGAAGCAAAAGCGGTTTGTTTTTGTCTTATTATAATATCGCTATGATTGTCGGCTAAGTCAATACTATTTGTGAAAAAAATAACGAAAGAACAGATGTTGACACCAGTTTGTCACAGCAGTATCCTATTGCTAATTATGTAGTTATCGCTAATTCTGTTGGTCTACTGAAAGGGCTTTACAGGGAGATATGCTGGCATGAGAATAGAACAAAAAGATTTGGTGGTTGTCCTGTTTAGAGTGTTGATCATCACTTCCGTTTTTTGGGCAGGGACGTGCCAAAAGTCCGAGAATGTTCCAGCACAGAAAATCCAAGAAGCCGATACCAGCTTTGTCGGGTGGAAGACGTTTACATATCAGAATATCAAAATCACCTATCCATCCGGCCACCCGCAGGAAAGTGATCTCACCAGCATGGGTGAAGCGTATGTGTATTTAATTAAGAAATCGGAAGAGATACTTGGGTCGCCACCGCTCACCGATACGCTGACAGTATATTACTATACCGGCTATGGACAAGGAACAGCATTGACCGGACAACAATACCCATTCGCTGATTCCAACGAGATCCACTTCTGGCTTCCCAGTTTCTATGGCCCCGCGCTCATGCAATTTCTTTTGCCTCGTTGGGCTCCTGACCCGCCGCGCCACAAGTTTCTCAAGCATGGATTGATCTCAATGTTCGATTTATCGGGACAGAAATACCACGAATCGACAATCGGATACATGAACGCCGGTACGCTGATTTCGATCTCACAATTGGCCGTTGATACATTAGTCAATTCGAATGAGGAGCGATATCAATCGGGTGAAGCGGCCTCGCTCTGCGCATATATACTCTCGGATTACGGCCCGACGAAACTTCGCGAGCTATATCTGTCGAATCTTTCGTTCGATTCGAGTTGTTCGCAGTTTTTGGGTCAGCCGGTCGAATCCGTGCAAAGCCGTTGGTTACAATTTGTTGAATCGAATGTTCCAAAAGACTCCATCCACGACTAAGTATGGTGAAAGTTGAGTCCAAACGAGGTATAGAATGTCTGACGAAAAATGGAAAACCGCGATTACCGATATAGGACCGGGGAAAATCAATGTTCGCGGGTATGCGATCGCTGACATCATGGAGAATCTATCGTACGCCGAGGCGGTCTATCTCATTTTGAAGGGAGAACGTCCCTCTCCGGCCGAGGCGGCTCTCATGAACGCGATCTTGGTAGCTTCGATTGATCACGGAGCCTCGCCGCCGTCGGCCCTCGGCACCCGCACGGTGCTGTCAGGCGGGAATTCACTCAACGCGGCGATTGCAGGGGGCGTTCTGGTGATTGGCGATACTCATGGCGGTGCGATCGAGCAGTCGGCGAGGATTCTACAGGACTGGGTAAAAAATCGAACTGACAATGAAACATGCGAACAAACCGCTGACAAACTGGTTGTCTGGCTGACCGATCAAAACCGCCGGATGCCGGGACTCGGCCATCGACTGCATAAAGTCGATCCGCGCACTAATAAGTTGTTCGAGATTGCGGCCAAGTACGGGTATTCAGGAAAGCACATAGAATTAGTGAAGGCGCTTGAACATGCGTTTGAAAAGAAAAGTGGCAAGGCGCTTCCTATAAATGTAGATGGCGCTATTGCGGCGGTGATTTCCGATATGGGGTTTGACTGGCGGTTGGGAAAAGGATTTTTCATTATATCGCGGGTGCCGGGTCTTGTTGCCCACGCCTACGAAGAGATGACGCGTGAAAAACCGATGCGGCCGCTTGGCCCGCCTCCGTTTGAATACGACGGACCGGGGGAGAGGAAGCTCTGATTACGTAGGTTACTCGCGTCATCGCGGGTGACACATTGAATTGGTAGCCCACCGCTACGCGGTGGGAGCTTGCACAGAAAGACGTCAACCCCGAAGACGGGATTGACCTACAATATTGAGGAGTGATTGTTTCGCGTAGTTTATCCTGAGCGGAGTCGAAGGGCTCGCAATGACGAAAATTGATTCAGATACTGGATAGATGGATTAGTTCTTATGAACCTGACCAAACAAAAAGTCGAACAAACAATCGAACTCCTTAGGGAGTTTGATATCGATATCTGGATGATCTTCGTCCGCGAAACCTACTTGATGGCCGATCCGGTCATGCCCTTATTGATAGGCCATGATGTCACATGGCAGTCTTTGTTTGTTTTCACGAAAGCTGGAGATGCCATCGCGATGGCGGGGAATTTCGATGAAGCGCTCTTCTCAAAGTCCGGCCATTTCACCAGAGTGATCCCATATACACAAGGAGTGGGCGAGGACATTCGAAGACTGGTGCATCGGCTCGATCCCAAATCAATCGCGTTGAATTATTCTATCGACGACACCGGTTCCGACGGCCTCACGCACGGTATGTATCTTCAGCTTTGCGACTACCTAAAAGACACGCCGTATGCCGCCCGGTTTGTCTCATCCGAGCCGGTCTGCTCCCGGCTTCGTAGTCGAAAACTTACGGGCGAAATACAGTTGCTATCCGAAGCGGCTGTTGCCGCCGACAAAGTTTGGGGACAAGCGGTTCAAGAAATTCAGCCAGGCATGACCGAGAGAGAAATCGCTGTCGTGATCGATGGATTCATTCGCGCTACAGGTGGGACACCGTCATTTCCGACCATCGTCAACGCCGGCACGAAATCCGACACTGGCCACGGCTTACCGTCCGAGGCCAAGCTCTCTCGATGCGATCTGCTTCATGTCGATTTCGGTATTTTGCTGAACAATTATTGTTCGGATATTCAGCGGCTGGCGTATTATCCGACTCAACACGAGTCATCGCCCCCGCTTGAATTGCTTAATGCGTTCCAGTTGATTCGGGATATCATCACCGAAACGGCGACTCACTGCAAGCCGGGTGTGAAAGGGCACGAGATCGACGCGATCGCCCGAAAAATGCTAAAAGATAACGGATACGAAGTATATCAGCACGCGCTTGGTCATCAGCTCGGGAGAAGTGTACACGACGGCGGCGCGATTCTGGGGCCGCAGTGGGAGCGATATGGTCACATGCCTCATATTCCGCTTGAAGAAGGGAACGTGATGACACTGGAACTCGATATCACGCTTATCGGTATCGGTTGTGTCGGACTGGAAGAAGATGTCGTGGTTACACCAGATGGCGCCCGCTTCTTGGGTCCGAGGCAGATGGAGCTGATTATCCGTTGACCGCCTCCCGTGCAAATTTTTATTGCGAATTGTTTTAACAATTTAGTAAACTGAAAGCTGTCGAGCGCAATGCGCGCCGATAACGATAGCACTCAACAGGGAGTGTTCAACCACAATAGGAGGTACGTTATGGCGAAAGGCAAAAGCAAGCCAGCCAAGGAAAAGAAGAAACCCAAAAAGGGCAAATAAGCTCTTACGGTTTCTGAATCGTTCCGTAGAGGACGGGTTGCGTCACCACGCGGCCCGTTTTTTTATGGGGGCGGGGGACTAACTAAACACTCGCCCCTATCCCAAATACTCATTCCCTTTTGTCGCCAAGAGCCATGTCCGCACTTCAAAAGTTCGCACCCCCTCGGTGACAAACGGGTCGGACTCGGCGATCTTGCGTGCCGCCTCAATTGATTCGGCGCGGACAATCACCATGCCGCCGGGAAAATCTGCAAACGGCCCCGCCAGCACCAGTTTCCCCTGATCGTCGAGATTCTTGACGTGCGCGATATGCCGTGCGATTGTCTCGCGGGAAGTATTAGTCCCCGTGATGTTGAACAACATAATTGTGTAACAGATGTCATTTGGGTTCATAAGGGAAAGATAGTGGGGCGAAGTTGATTTGTCAATCACATTGGGCCGTTAAGAAAGCATCAGGTGAGGACGCCTGACGCCACAATGTTCCGTCATGTCCTTTTTGCGGTTTACCGCAAATGAGACCTGACGGGTTCGAGTGAAGTCAAAGCGGCAGGTCTTGGTTCAGCGTTCGCTGACCCTAGGACCTGCCGCAACAGTTTACTTCGTCAGGTGAGTGCACCTGACGACACCTGGCACCTGACTCCGTGAGCGGCACATATCCTTATGTGCCCGTTTGAGAAAGGGGCAGACCCCGCCTTAGCGGGGCCGCCCACGATACACGGATAAGACGTGGCGGACGAGGACGGCCGCCACGCACGGAATGACGTTCCTCACTGATTTGGCGTAGGTCACTCTCGTCAACGAGGGTGACAGTTGGGTGGGAGGACCGGAAGAGGTCAACCCCGAAGACGGGATTGACCTACGAAGACTACGCATAGGCAGAAGAGGAGATTGCTTCGCTTCGCTCGCAACGACAGTATTCAGGGTTTTTCAACAGCCCATGTGTCTGGTTACCCCCATACCTTTCGCGCGATAAAATACGGGATGATGATATACAGGATCGTATCACGAATCAGATAATAGACAATAAATCCCCAGACAAGTTTCCAGCCGTGCCTCTTGAACAGGAAGCGGAAACGGGCGCCGAGCCGTTGCCAACGCGACAATTTGTCGGTGCCTTCAAGTGGCACGTGCAGGTCATGCTTGATCTGCTTGATGCCGTTCCAAAATCGCCGGAATATCCCCGGCTTGGGAGCTGTTGTGGAATCGTCAGGAGTCACGGTTGCCATAATTTTGTCAAACTTACAATCATGATGAGGTGTCATACTATGGAAGAGGCGTCTACCTGTCAAGGCGCTTTTGTTTGATAGGGCTGGATCAATTGTGGTTTAGGTCGGTATAAGGACTTGCCAATTTGGGCCGATATAGTATCTTATGAACGAGGAAAAGTAATCGCCGTGACTTTGTTGACTAAAAGAATTGTATTGGTAATCGGACTCCTGTTACTTATGGCGTCTGCATTTTCTTTTGTGTTTGCGAACGGTTCCGAATATGATGAGTGCTGTTCAACTGAAGATTGTAGCGACTGCCAGGACTGTCATTGTGCTTCGACCTCAAGTTTTGTACTGCCCACCTTCGCCAGTTCAGAATTTTGTGTTGAAAGATGCGGATCAAGTTATTCGCCATCCTGCGTACTTCCCGACGGCGATTGGTATTCAAAACTCGATCGTCCTCCCCGGCTTCTCTCCATCTAATCGAACGGGCGAAGTGACTTCGCCTCAGTAGTAATCCGTTCCATTAAACTAAACTCATCTCACTGCGGGCAATTGTGCCGTTGCGGTGATGTGATTGGAATACCTTTTCTGGCTCTATGAGTCGGTGGAGTAGGTGAGAATGAATAAGAGAAGTATCATATTACTCGGATTCGGTTTGGCGACTGGTGTGCTGATTGGAGCGATCGGCGTTCCATTAGTATTTGAATCCCGAACCAGCGGTTCGAGGACTTCGGTTTTGCCAGAGTCGGTCAGTGCAGTATCGACTCAAGCTGAGGCCGAAAGCGACGGCATAGCTGATTGGTGCGCGGGGCATCGCGTGCCGGAATCCGCGTGCACAAAATGCAACCCAAGTCTAATACCGGCTTTCAAAGCAAAAGGCGACTGGTGTGTTGAACATGATCTGCCGGAATCTCAGTGCCGGTTGTGCAATCCGGAGTTGAGCTTTCCGCAGGAACCAGCAAGTACGATTTCAGTCGGGATTGATCCGTCGGTTGACGAATCGTACAAACCGTCGGTGTTTTTCCCGGAAAACGGAGTGCACTGCGCGACGGATGACGCGATCATACAATTTGCATCAGCCGAAACCGCTGAGCGGGCAGGATTGACACTGACGCCGGCGATAGACATCAATCAATCTATCTCGGCAGAAGCTCCCGCAGAAGTTCTGTTCGATGAAACCAAGTCTTACGCAATTACGACAACGGTCCCGGCGCTGGTCGTTCGATGGTTGGCGGAGCCGGGACAAAATGTATCGGTGGGACAAGCTCTGGTGGAACTTGAATCTCCGGAAATGCCTCAATTGAAGGCGGACTATCTTTCTGCTTCAGCTGAAGCCCAACTAACAGAACTGGACTTTGGTCGAGCCGACAGTCTCAAGCGTAAGGGGCTTATCAGTTCTGCAGAATATCAGAAAGCCGAGGGTGAATTTGCGACGACTCAAGCCAAGCTCTCCGGCGCTCGCGGGCTGTTGTTGGCCTGCGGATTGACCGAAGATGATCTCAAGCTGATAAAGTCCAGCCGAGCAATCACACCGCGCTGGCTACTGCGCGCTACTACTTCAAATACTTTTCTTGAGAGAAAGGCCACACTTGGCGAGTTGCTTCCTGCCGGATCACGACTTGGACTTATCGGTGACCCATCATCTCTTTGGGTCGAAGCGCATATTCGCGAGTCCGACTTATCACTATTTCGCAAAGGGCAGGCCGTAGAGTTTACCACCGACGGCGACGCACTCGAAAAAGTAGGCGGACAAATAATTTGGGTAGCTCAATTCGTTGATCCCCTGACAAGATCAGCCACCGTGCGGGCTAAAGTAACAAGTGCGACAGCTGAACTTCGAGCGCACCAGTTTGGTCGATTAGTTCTGCCAACTTCCTTGCAAGAATCGACAGTCGCCGTTCCCCGCGACGCTGTTCAATGGGAAGGTTGTTGTAACGTCGTTTTTGTGAAAGAAGCGCCGGAACGATATCGCCCGCATAAAGTGACTATTTCACGCGGTGACCGCGGATTCTACAACATCAGTTCCGGTCTCAAGTCTGGCGACATGGTGGTCGTTAAGGGAAGCTACCTGCTCAAAACCGAATTGAAAAAGAGTAGTCTCGGAGCCGGTTGTTGCGGCATCGCTCCGGAGGGATGAGTTTACTATGATAGAAAAACTCATTGACGTAGTCATCAAAAGAAGGGCTGTTGTCCTCTGCCTGGCAGTTGTGATGTGTATTTTAGGTGGGGTGGCTTTTGTGAATTTGCCATTCGATGCCTTCCCCGACACAACTCCTGTCATGGTGCAAGTGAATGCGACAGCTCCCGGTTGGGCGGCTGAAGAAATCGAAAGACAGATCGTGTTTCCCATTGAACGCGGGCTTTCCGGGCTGACAGGGCTCACTGAAGTTCGCTCCATCTGCAAGTTTGGTTTTTCGCAGGTAAATCTCGTGTTTGACGATGAAATTGATATCTATCTTGCCCGACAACAAGTGGCCGAGCGTTTGGTCAGTATCACGCTCCCCGATGGTATTCCAGCCCCACAGCTCGGGCCGGTGTCAACCGGACTCGGAGAGATATTCCAGTATGTGGTGATCGGAAAAACTGACGACCCGACTGAATTACGAACTGTCCAAGACTGGATTATCAAACCGCAGTTGCAAGCAGTACCCGGTGTTGCTGAAGTGAATAGTTGGGGCGGGTTTGAGAAACAGTTCCAAATAGTGATCGATCCCAACCGACTGGTTCAGTATGGTCTCAGTTTAACAACTGTGGTGGATGTCGTCAGACGAGGACTGACCAATGTCCCGGGCGGCCAGATGGTTCGCGGAGGTGAGCAAACGGTTGTGCAAGGGGTCGGTATTGTAAGCAGGCGCGAGCAAATCGAAACTCTTGTCATCGAAACCCGCAACGATGTCCCGATTCTTATTCGTGATTTCGCGGACGTTGTTGTTGGACACGAGATTCGTCGTGGAGCGGTTACCTATCAAGGCGAGGGGGAAGCTGTCCTCGGTCTTGGTTTTTTGATCACCGATCAAAACTCGCATGAGGTATCAAAACGACTGTCTGAGCAACTGGAAGAAATCAAATCTTCATTACCGTCAGGAATTGAAGTAAAGCCGGTGTATGTGCGAACCGACCTTGTGGACAACATTCTGGAGACTGTGGAGCATAACCTGCTTTTTGGCGCCGCTCTTGTCATTGCGATTTTGTTTCTCTTTTTGGGGAATATCAGGGCCGGAATGATTGTGGCGTCAGCTATTCCACTCTCGATGTTGTTTGCGTTCGATCTGATGTTTCGAGCCGGAATCATCGGAAGTCTTATGAGTCTGGGAGCGATCGATTTCGGGCTGGCGGTTGACAACGCGGTGATTCAGGTGGAGAACAGCGTTCGGCGATTGTCCCACGATCATGGAAGCCAGTCGCGGTTAGAGATCATCAAACAGGCGATCATGGAAGTGCGAAAACCGACCCTCTTTGGCGAGCTTATTATTATTCTTGTCTATCTTCCTATTCTGACTTTAGAAGGGGTAGAGGGAAAACTATTTCGGCCTATGGCGTTGACGGTCGTATTCGTTTTGGTCGGTTCGTTAATAATGTCATTCACGGTCATACCGGCGCTCATCGCCACATTCCTCACACATCCGATAAAAGAACGAGATCCGCTGATCGTGCGATGGGCACAACGAGTGTATCGGCCGACGATTGCATGGGCTATCAAGCGTCGGGCCGTGGTGCTCGGCATCGCGGTGATTGCCCTTGTAGTGGGCATTCTTGCATTCACCCGACTCGGCTCGGAGTTTGTGCCTCGGCTCAGTGAAGGAAGTGTTGCTATCAACGTCATTCGGCTTGCTGGTGTCGCGGTCGAACAATCGACCGACGACAATACTAATATTGAAAAAATCCTATTAGCCAAATTCCCCGACGAAATAGAACACATCTGGTCACGGGCCGGAAGCGCCGAACTGACCACCGACCCGATGGGGCTGGAACTGACCGATATCTTTATGACTCTTAAGTCAAAGTCTGTTTGGAAAAGAGCAACGACGCAAGAAGAGCTTGTTTCTCTGATCGACGCGGAAATGGCTGATTTACCTGGAATGAACCGGGTGTTTACTCAGCCGATTGAAATGAGAGTGAACGAGATGATCGCTGGGATTCGCGCGGATATCGGTATAAAACTCTTTGGCGACGATCTTGAAGTCCTCGAAAGTAAAGCAGAGGAAATCGCCGCGCTTGCGAAAACTATTCCGGGCAACGCCGATGTTTCGGTTGAGCAACTAACGGGCCAGCCGTCATTCCGGATCGAAATCGACCGTGCCCGACTTTCGCGATATGGCATTCCCGCCGATGAGATTCTCGCGTATATCGAGAGCATCGGCGGTATTCACGCTGGCGAAGTGTACGAGGGCCAGCGTCGATTCGATCTCGTCGTCAAGATGGATTCAATGTATGCCTCGGTACCAGAGGATATCGAGCGAATCCCGATTCAAGCCAATGGCGCTCAACTGACACTTGACCGGGTAACGACTCCCTCGCTGACTCCGGGGTATTCTACTATCACCAGAGAATGGGGTAAACGACGGGCGATCATCCAGACCAATGTGCGAGGTCGCGACGTCGGATCATTTGTCGAGGAACTTCGGACTCGCATCGCCGCCGATATAAAATTGGATCCAGGATATTATGTACGTTTCGGAGGGCAGTTCGAGAACCTTCTGCGCGCGCAGAACCGTCTCTTAGTAGTAGTGCCACTGGCGCTCTTGTTAATCTTCGGCTTGTTGTATTGGACCTACGGTTCGATTCGTGACGCACTGCTCATTTTCACGGGCGTCCCGTTGGCGGCGGCTGGCGGTGTGCTTGCTTTGGTTATGCGGGGAATGCCGTTTTCTATTTCTGCTGGAGTCGGATTCATCGCGCTTTCTGGAATTGCCGTGTTGAATGGTCTGGTTTTGGTATCGCATATCAAGCGACTGCGGGCTGAAGGCGTCGATCTGCAGACGGCGGTTCAGGAAAGCGGACTGGTTCGCCTTCGCCCAGTGCTGATGACCGCACTGGTCGCGGCCTTTGGGTTTATCCCAATGGCGTTGTCGCAAGGCGTGGGAGCGGAAGTCCAGCGACCATTAGCTACTGTTGTGATCGGCGGTGTTTTGACATCGACCGCGCTCACGTTGATTGTATTACCGGTGCTGTATAGTCTGTTCGGAGGAAAATCGGCGGCGGAAGTGTGATGATGGTAATTAGTCACGTGGCAGAGATGTCGTTCAAAATTTGCACGGGAGCTAAAATGGTACCCCCGACAGGACTCGAACCTGTTACCCTCTGCTTAGAAGGCAGATGCTCTATCCGAATGAGCTACGGGGGCAACGAATGTTGCCGGACAACGACTTACAGAAGCAGCGTTTGCTATATCCACGAGAAAAGCAGAGGCCCTATTGTGACGAAAAGAGTAATGGCCTCTGATCGTCATGCTTTCGTTTTCGTATGAGTTCCTCTGGTTCTTCTCCGTAAACATGGGTGCAAACGTACTTAGAACCCCTGCCAAATCCAACTAAAAAATAGACGCGTCATAAGTTGACTCTACACTTGCTTCGAGAGTTTGCAATTTCCGCGCGCGGCAATGCGGGGAATTCAGTGAACTGAAACGAATTTTCTATTAGCAGATTATGCTATTGCGGTGGTGGCGGTCGATGTATAGCTTGCGTTCCGAGACATTGCGGGAAAAGTACATGCTGTGGTGGAATCATCGAGCACATTTTCTACACAAGAATACACAAAATGAGAGACGGAGGACTAACGATGAGAACAGCGATCAAGCTTTTGTCAATTGTGGTTATGATGGCGGCTGTAGCGTCGGCAAGTAACCCGAGCCTAATCAACTATCAGGGAAGTCTTACAAACGGAACCGGTATTCTACAAAATGGCACCTTTTCGATCTCCTTTCGGATCTACGATGTAGCGTCTGGCGGATCACCTCTCTGGACAGAAACACACCCAGCGGTGACTGTCGCAAATGGACTGTTCACGATAACTCTGGGTTCGGTCACTCCATTCCCGACAAATCTTTTTGACGATTCGACACGATATCTAGGCATAACCGTTGGCGGCGATCCTGAGTTAACACCTCGCACCCGATTCACGTCGGCACCATATGCTCTTAGGGCTGGATATGCCGATTCGTCATCTGGTACATCACCCTGGGCTGTCTCCGGTAGCAATGTATACCGAGCGACTGGAAATGTGGGTGTCGGAACATCATCACCCCAAGCGGCAATGGATATCTTAAGTGGACCCGGCCGAGTGGCATTACGGGTGAATGGCGCAGATCCACTACCCATGTTAAATGCTGATGTTGAAGGTGACTTCGTAATGAATCCCCACTCTGGAGTGAACAAGAGTTTGAGAATAAGGAGCTACACAGCCGATGGGGTTCCTCGGGATCACATTGTTGTCACAAATGAATTTGCGCATCCTAATATTCCCGATCTTGAACTTCAGCCGAATGGGGGCAATGTCGGCGTTGGGACGGAAAGTCCCAAAACAGCATTAGACACCCGAGGTACTATTCAAGCGCGCGTCTTCGCTGATTACGGGGCGGCCGTTGAGCATACGGGGTTCGTGATTGGACCCAATAACGACGTAGCCGATTACGGCAACGGCAAGCTCTACCGGATGAGGCTAAGCAAGCCCGTGGGGCCGGCACAAAGCTCCGCGCTCTGTTTCGACGAGTTCACCGGCTTTTTCAATCTAGACAACCAATTTGTGGTTCCGACTTCTGATTGGAATCAGCGTATGACACTGCGCTGGGGTAACCTGGGAGTTGGCACTGAATGGCCCGAAGCTCGTTTGCACGTTGCCAACGGTGACATCTATGCGGGGGCTTTAGGAGAGGAATGGATCCTGCACACACGATACTCGACCGGAGGAGACTTCTTCCAGATCACCGACCGCGACGCATACGGCACTTGGAAATGGGGTCAAGGTTTGGTCGTCCACTCTAATGGTAATGTCGGCATCGGCACATCGTACCCCACCGCGAAACTTCACGTTGTTGGGAGTCTCTGCGTTACAGGAGAAAAAAATGCCATCGTGCCGACATCAAAGGGAATGACGAAATTTTATTGCGAAGAGGCCGCCGAATCATGGTTCTCTGATTACGGCGAAGTACGGTTAATTGACGGCCACGCATCAGTCTCTCTTGATCCCGTCTTTCTTGAAGCAGTGAATATCGATTCGGAACACCCTATGCAGGTTCAGTTGCAGGAATATGACATGACGAACGGATTAGTTGTGAAGAGGAGTGTAACTGGATTTGAAATCATTGAAAAGAACAACGGTCGCTCAAATGGAAAAGTAGGCTTTAGAATCGCCGCAAAGCGTAAGGGTTACGAAAATGCCCGGCTTGAAGTGGCGGGAGAGATGGTAGCAAAATGAAACCAATTCAAAGAAAGCAATATTCGACGGCAATGAGGCATTTGTTAGTCCTGACAATGTCCCTGCTATGGGTCGGAATGGGCACGCTCTGGGCAGCTGTGCCGTCACTCATAAACTATCAAGGGCAGGCGACAAGCTCGGGAGGAACTCCTCTGTCAGGAACCTATACAATCACGTTCAATGTGTACAACTCCACAATGGGTGGAAGCCCTTTATGGATAGAGTCACATGCGGGGGTGACAGTTACAGGTGGACTGTTCACGTTAATGCTTGGTTCGGTCACACCTTTCCCGGCGAATATATTTGATGATTCAACGAGATTCCTTGGCGTGACAATTGGAGCCGATCCCGAAATGACACCCCGCACTCGCTTTACATCGGCACCGTATGCGTTTCGGGCTGGATTCGCCGATTCGTCTTCCGGCTCCTCGGCATGGACCATTTCTGGTAGCGATGTCTATCGCGCGACGGGAAACGTAGGAATTGGAACTTCTACACCGACAAATAAACTCGAAGTTCGTGGCAATGCTACGCTTGGCAGTTATTCGCCCAGTAACTTGGCCTTGAACATACGCGGCCCGAACTCTCCCGCAGATCAGAGCGGCTTTCAAGACTTGCGATTCAGTTTTGACGGTGCGGGCTCATCGGGAATTCGAGGATATCGAGGTAGTTCATGGGACACATATCTTCAATTTCTCACAAACGACGTCAGTCAAGGCACGGATGCACCCCAAGTTCGCATGCATATTGGTCCAGATGGCAATGTTGGAATTGGGACAACAAGTCCCTCGCAATTGCTGGACGTTGCTGGAAGAGCACGGGTGGGAACTCTCGGAATTGGTCCGAACACACCTTGGTCCGATAACGGGATATTCCTTGACGCTGGTTCGCAGAATAGTATGATTTATTGGGACAACCGATCCAATTGTGGCTTCTTCATGTATCAAGAGCAAGGTGGCACTAAGATGTATCACCGTAGCACCGGCGGTGGCTCGTTAGAAGAATGGAAATGGGTAAGCGCGGGCCTTGGTGACCTCTTCTCGATCGGCGCAAATATTGTGACCGACCGCAACGTTGGCATCGGTACGGCCAACCCCACTGCGAAACTTCATGTTGTTGGCAGCCTTTGCGTCACCGGTGAGAAGAACGCCATTGTTCCAACATCACAGGGTATGACAAAGGTCTATTCAGAAGAGTCAGCGGAATTATGGTTTACAGATTACGGAAAGGCGCAACTTACTGATGGAAATTGCCACATTGTACTTGATCCTCTGTTCCTCGAAACAGTGACGATTTCTGATGAACATCCAATGATGGTATTTTTGCAAGAAGAAGACGAGAGTAACGGTCTTATCGTAAAGACTGGCGCGACGACATTCGATGTGATTGAGAAAGCCGACGGTAACAGCAATGCACAGTTTAGCTATCGTGTGGTTGCAAAGCGAAAGGGCTATGAATCGTCACGGTTGGAGAGTGCACAAACTGCGAGCGCAGGAGGTGGGAAATGAGGCTTACTAATAGATTGCAATTATCGCACGATAAGACTTGCGGTGATCGAATGAATTCTTTCACTGTTGCGATGATGATGTCACTTGGCTTGGCACTACTGACTACGGGACAGGTCAATGGTGACTGTACTACCGGCTGTAGCACCGGTTACGGTAATAATCTGGGCTCAAGTAATGGGAATATTGCCTATTCCAATTGTAAGACAAGTTGCGTTTCGGGAGAGAGCAATTATCTCGGCGGTCATTATATGGGTATGAAATGGCAGTGTGTGGAGTACGCGCGAAGATATTGGTACAGCGAGTACGGCATTTTATTCGGATCGGTGGCAAATGCTTACCAGATATGGGATGACATTACCTCTGCCACTCGCGTGTCCGACAACACATCAATATCCTTAAGTAGATTTTCGAATGGTGGAACGACTGTCCCTGCGGTAGGAGACTTGTTGGTGTATAATTCCAGCGTTGGCGGTGGATCTGGGCATGTCGCTGTGATTGTAGCCGTAAACACTGCTGGAAGTGCTTATGTTCGCGTGGCCGAACAGAATTGGAATAATACTTCTTGGGGAGGTAATTCTTATTCAAGACAATTAGCAATGACAGTATCCGGAAGTAATTACACTATTGCTGGGTCCGGAATTTATGGCTGGAAACGTGGTTTGCCAACCATAGCTGCAGACTACATCAGCCAAAGCGAAAGTACTCTTCCTTGGCGAAAACCGGGAGAGATGTATCCTCTTTGGATAAATTATAAGAACATCGGAACCGCCACTTGGAACAACACTGGTGGCGTGTCAAATCCAAATTACATGGAACTGAGATCGGTGGACGCGCCACCTGTATGCAGTCAATTCTGTAGCGATTGTGCCAATCATTCCTCCTGGATCAACTGTCAGAGAATCGGAGGCTTTGGAGGAGGCACGATTCCTCCCCAGTCGACAGCCACTTTCAACTTCACAGCCCAAATGCCAAACATTAATGGCCCATGCATCCAGTACGTCGCTCCATGGTCAGCTGAGGGATGCGAGGATGATGGCAGCCAGCCAAACTTCACGTTGCGTGTCGATGGAACCTTGCCATCTCCACCCGGAAATGTAACGGCAACCCCACCATCAGGTAGCAGTCAGACATTCTCACTCTCGTGGAGTGCCTCTGTGGACGATCACTCGGGACTGAGGTACTATAGATATCGCGTAAACGGTGGAACGATTACGACAACAAATGAGTTGTCGGTTTCCGCTAATGCGACTCAGCAGGGCGTGAATACTTTTGAGGTGCAGTCTGAAGACAAAGCTGGAACTCCCGGAAACCAGTCGCCATGGCAACCCGTTCAATTTACTTGGAATGTCGGTCCCTGTTCAGGTTTGTTACCACCCTGCGGAACATTAGCTTCCTCCAGCTCAATTCTTTCGTCAGGGAGTCTTCCAAAATCCACGGCATCGACGGATTACGCCGTATCCAGCGCATCGATAGTCGTCGCTGAAAACCAGTCCCTTGATTCTTGGAAATCTGTCCCACTTGTCCGAGTTATACAACTGAGTCCATCCGCAATGTATAGCGTTGGCTTTTGGTATCGTTCGACCTCGTCGGATACTCTGCTGTGGGCTCTCGGACCGGAATTGATAGAACAGGCTACTACCGGAGACTTGCTGGTATCTACCATTGATCATCCGACCTCAGACGGCCAATGGCATCAATTTTGGAGTGCACCATTACGTATTCCAACCAACGTGACTGAGCGACCGAACACGATATATTTCAACGACTATTCAAACGACGACGTCGAATTGCGTGATGGACTGATTCTGCAGATAGAATGAAGCTTACCGTTGCGGCAATGCTATGCCACAGAGTTCAAAATGGTAATTCTTTCCCATGACTTCACTCCTATCTCCTTATGACTATTTGTCGAGGAAGGTGAAGGTGGAACGAATTGTGTTGAGCGTATCCATTGACGCTGAAGTGCCTACTTCAAAACGAAAATCTCGCCCACCCTTCCACTCACTCGGGCGTTGTGTGAGAGTAATAGTGCTTCTGTTAGTGCAAGTCGAGCACTGAGAACTATTTTTTATTGTGTAGGAAATTTCTATCCCGGCCTTGCCACTCACAGTTACGGGTCTTGCCGTGCTATTCCATTCGCCATCTTGAAATGGGGAGCAGTCATTGCCACTATCATCAGGACACACAGTAAAGCGACCATCTTTGCCTGCAGTATCATTTACCATCACACTGTCCCCTGATAAAGGGTCAGCTACACTGTAGACGTACTCCGTTAATATCCATGAAGAAGGATGCTTAAAGGAGTACTTATAGATTGAATTCGTATACGTTTCCCAGCCTGCTGTACCATCGCTGAAGTTTGTGTTTGCATTTGCATTGGATGGCGGACTGACTTGTTCGTTTGCCGTGATGTTGGAGTTTCTACTCTCCACCGCATTTGTGCTGGTGGCTGCACTCGAGTTTAAGTGACCTGCGATCGACCCCGCTGAATTGACAATAGTTGTGGGGCTTGTGGACACCCCTGGTGAGTTCGCGCTTTCACTCGTGGTGTTAGTTGTCGGAGCTACACGATTCTCTCTGTAAACGAATGCCGCTCCTGCCGCTGCCCCCGCAATCAGCAACAGCAAAAAAAGCACGCCAATCTGGATGATTCCCCGTTGTGTTGACATAGGCAATAATGTTAAATCTTAGGCGATCCAATTATCCCAGACCTAAGCTATTTGGTCAACCAATTCTCGATTTTGCTCTCAACGGATCGCTTCTCTACGCAATATCGCTGTCGTGTCTGATCGATGATTCTCTCTCTGGCAGAAATGGTGTTCGCTTCAAACGGTGGGATCGTTTCAGAGGAGAACGGCGACGAGGTTGAGCCGTCGATGGACAGTTTCATGTAGATGTTGTGCTTCGGCAGGTTCTGCAGATGATCGGCGCTAAACTCTGGATGGAATTCTCGCTCAAGTACTTCTGCATCTTCTGACCCCACCGTGAACGCTATTAGCGTCCCGACATTGCCCAGGATCGCCGATGCGATATTCTCCGGCAGCTGCGAGATGAACTGATTCGCCATGCCGGCGATGTTCAAGCGGTACTTCCTAGCCTCAGACAAAATCGATGGAAAGTCATCGGTGATGAACGACTGAAGCTCATCGATGTAGAGATAGAAATCTTTCCGGCTGTCCTCCGGTAGCTTCGCCCGTCTCAAAGCGGCTAGATGCAGCTGGGTCACCATGAGTGAACCCAGAAGCGAAGAATTGTCTTCCCCGATTCTCCCCTTAGACAGATTCAGGAGCAGGATTTCGCCATTGTCGAGGAGCTTTGACAGATCTAATTTCGTTTTGGTTTGGCCAACAATATTTCGCACTAAGGGATTTGAGAGGAACTGCCCAACCTTGTTCTGAATCGGTGAGATTGTTTCCGTACGAAAGACTTTAGGATACTCCTCAAACTCCTTGACCCAGAATTGCCGTACCACCGGATCCTTGACCCCTGCTACTACCCTTGAGCGAAATCGGTCATCTATAAGCATCCGCGTGACTGCCAGAAGCGAGTGTCCCGTGGTGTCGAGCAAAGCCAAAATGGCATTCCGCAGAACGTATTCCAGCCGCGGGCCCCAGGAGTCAGCCCATATCTTCTTGAACACTTGGACCAATCCGGACGCCACCAAATGCTTCTGTGACCGGTCTGTGTGGTACAGCGGGTTGAAGGCTATCGGGTACTCGACGTCGGCCGGATTGAAGTAGATCGTTTCATTGATTCGTCTGGCAGGGATGTAATCCAATACCCGCTCGACCAAATCTCCATGCGGGTCAAGCACTGCTACCCCGTTTCCGTTCCGAATGTCCTGCACTATGCAGTTCAGGAGCAGCGTCGACTTCCCCATGCCGGTCTTGCCAACGATGTAGGTGTGCCGCCGCCGGTCTTCATGCTTGATCCCGAACTTCCGCCGCACGTTGCGGTAGTTGGTCTGCCCTAAAATGGTGATTCGCTCTTTCTTCATGGTTTGAGAATAGTCGAAAACGACTTCCACGGGCAGAGTGAAAAAGTTGCCGAATTCGGCAATTGCATGCGTCTGCGGGTCGTCTACGCTTCACCTCGAAGGCAGTCTTGCAGTGGTTTGCGAGAGTGCCAGGACAAAGCCCATTTACAACTCAAACTGATTCACTTGAAAGGAGAGAATCATGGCAAACGGAAACCTCGTCACAACCATCGAGGTCAAGGACGGTCACGGGCGGGTCGTGGAAACGAAAGACGTTGTCACTTACGCTGGCTTGCTTAATCGGGCGCACCAGGAAGGTCTGAAAAAGGTCTCAACTGAGCTCATTCAGAGCCCTTCCAAGGCGAACGACATGACCGCGATTTGCATGGCAGAAGTAGTGACGGAGAAAGGGACATTTCGGGACTATGGCGACGCCAACCCCGGCAATGTCGATTCGATGATCATACCGCACATCATCCGCATGGCCGTGACCCGGGCGAAGGCCAGAGCCTTCCGGGACGCGGTGAACATCGGCGTGGTGGCCATCGAGGAGCTCGGCCACGAGTTCGGCAACGGTGTGGACAACACCAAGACCAAACCCACCGAGCGCTCAAACGGCAAACCGGCGACAAACGGGAAGCCGACTTCGCGGAACGGACCGACTAACGGCCGCAAGGAGACGAATCAAAACGGGCGCACTGGCAACGGTTCAGGGACCGGCAACGATCCGATGACCGAGAACCAGCGACGCTACCTGTTTCGCATCCTGGCGGAGCATGGAGTCACGGGCGACATTGCCCACGACTACTTGGTACAGACCTTTGGTGCCGGGTCTCTGAAAGAGGTCACGAAGAAAGAAGCTTCAGACCTCATTGAGGAACTACTGGCGAACGCGCAGGCACTGCTTTCTGGAGTGGCGGTGTCATGATGGACCACATTTCAGTGTCACAACTGAACGTGTACCTCATGTGCCCCCTGAAGTTCCGGTTCAACTACATCGACAAACTGCCCAAGCCGTTCAAGTCGGCGGAACTTGCGTTAGGGAGCGCCATGCACTCCGCTATCGAGTGGTGGCACAGGCAGCGGCAACAGAACGTGTATCCAGAGTGGGAACAGGTTGCTCGCATCTTCGAAGCGGACATTCAGGCGCAAGCAATGGATGACATCCGGTTTAAGAACGGCGACGATCTGGAATCACTTCTTGCCAAAGGCAGAGAACTCCTGGCTGTCTATCTCAAGGAATTTCCCGGCAGGAAACCGGAATCGGTAGAACAGCCGTTCCGAGTTCCGCTGGTAGACCTTGAGACCGGTGAGCAACTTGAAGTGCCGCTGGATGGGTACTTCGACCTCATCGAGGCCGAGGACACGGTGGTGGAACTCAAGACCGCCGCAAAGGTCTACGACGCGACCACGATCCTGCAGCACCTGCAACTGACTGCCTACGCGTACGCCTACCAGATGCTTTACAAGCGTCTGCCGAACCTCCGGCTCGATGTGTTGATCAAGTCGAAGAATGTTCGGATGCAATCGTTCGAGGTAGAACGGAACACGCAGGATATGGTTCGCTTCTTCCACATCGCCAAAGGGGTGTCGCGGGCAATCGAGGATGGTCACTTCTACCCCAATGAAGGGTGGCAATGTCCGACCTGTGAATTCTTCGACGTTTGTCGCAAGTGGCGGACTTGAAACCAGAACTCATGTTGGCTTCAAAATGAAAGGAGAAAAATATGCCAACCAATCTCTATGATGCTCACAAGCAGTGGGTATCACGATCTCCGGATGAGCGGTTTGCGAGCATAGCCGCTCTGTTGGACTTCACAGGCAGACGCAAACGAGATTCCGTAGAAGATATGAGATCATTGCGGTCTCTGAGAGTCTACGCATCCCATGGTGGAGCCTTGAATCTCAACGGCCACCTGCCGCACGCCATCCTGACCAACTGGGCTTTCTCCCAATTGTGCCAGCGCGTGGGTGCACCGGCGGGATACCTCCGATCGCTACCTGCAGACGTTGCAGCCCAATGTCTCGAGTATGGCATAGGAGGGTCAGCTGATGAGTGCAACATCTTGACCAGGAAAAACGCCGACGCTGATGACGATGCAGCTGCCAATCTGGCTGCCGCTTTTACCAGCGGGAGCTACGGCCGCATTTGGGACTACGATGTACTCACGGAACTGCAGTCGGCGATTGCCGAGACAGCTTGGCGGACGCCGCCGTCATCGTCAGGTGACCCGCGCGGCCTCTACGCTTCAGACCGGGATATGTTCGTCTTCCTGATCAATGACGAGCAACCCATTGAAGTTGGAAACGCTTTACTCAGTCGCGGCTTCTTCTGCTGGAATTCGGAAACTGGAGCAGCAACCTTCGGTCTAACCACATTCCTCTACAACCACGTCTGTGGCAATGGAGTCGTTTGGGGATCGGACCAAGTCGAAGAACTGAAGATTGTTCACCGGAATCGAGCACTGAGCCGCTTCTACTCGGAAGCGGTACCGGTGCTCAATCGATTCGTTGAAAATCGCAGTCTCGATGCTCGTATCAAGGATACGGTCGCAAATGCGATGAACCAGCGAACCGGATCGACTCTTGAAGAAATCCTTGCCCTATTCAAGGACGAACCCTTCACGAGAAACGAAATCGCGAGCGCGTGGAACACCGGCCAGGCTGAAGGAGAGGATACTACGACTCTCTGGGGCATGGTTCAAGGATTAACCGCCGTCGCTCGTGGACTTCCGTTTGCCGATAAGCGCGTCAGCCTTGAGCGCCGAGCCGGTGCCTTGCTTTCCTGATTTTCCGAATTGCACCCCTAACATCGTTCATTTTCACCAACAGCAACTGGAAAGGGCATTTTCCATTGCTACCCGAGGGTTTGAAACATTGCTTTCAAGCCCTCTTTTTTTCTAAACAAAGCGAACATTAGTCTTGACAATTGCCAAATTGTCGAGTTATCATTCTTGCTGTAGAGGCAATAATGATAATACGTAAAAAAATGACCGGTTTAGGCTCCAAAGAAGCGGAACTGATTTCCACGATCGGCAGCAAAGGCCTGAGAGTATTTTCTGTGGCTGAAGCAGCCAAGCTTTTGGGTTACAGCAACGCCACGGTCTCCCAGCTTGTTCATAGGCTCGTTAATAAACGTAAACTGACCCGCATTGAAAAGGCTAAGTACCTTGTAATTCCACCCGAGGCTTGGTCGACTGGAGAGTACACTGAGGAAGGCATCATTGTTGCGTCCCAGCTGATGAAGCCCTGCTACCTCAGCTATTGGTCTGCACTCCAGTTTTACGGTTGGACCGAACAGCCATCACGCACAATTTACGTCGCTGTCCAGAAGCAGAAATCGTCCGTTGACCTGAACGGAATCTCAATACGATTTGTCCGCACAAGACCGTATCGTTTTTTCGGTTTTGAAGATCACTGGGTGGGAAATCAGAAAATTGGCGTGGCTGAAAAGGAGAAGGCGATTGTCGATTGTCTCGACCAGCCGCGTTACGCCGGAGAGATGGTAGAGATCGTGAAAGGGCTTTTCAACGGCCGTAAAGATATCAGTATTCCCAAAATGATGGAATACAGCGTGCGCATGAAGAATCCGTCTATTATCAAGCGTCTTGGCTTTCTCTTGGACACGCTCGAGCTCTGGCCTGCCAAGCTCCGCAAAGAAGCATTGAAGCAGGTCACGACATCGGTAGTTTTGCTTGACCCGGAAGCCGAGAATAGCGGTTCCGCCTGCGCAGATTGGAATCTCCGCGTCAACATCAATCCCAAAAACCTAACTGAGTGGATCACCCATTAGAATATGATAGACGCCGCAATCATTCGCACCATGGCCGCCAAGGAAAAGCTCGATCCTGGTATCATTGAGAAGGACTACGTTCTCTCCAAAGCACTCATGGCTTTATCACAGGTTGATGGATTCAGAGGTGCGCTGATATTCAAAGGTGGGACAGCGCTCAAAAAATGCTACTACCACCAATGGCGTTTTTCCGAAGACCTTGATTTCACGTCCAGAACGCCACTCAGCCCAAGCGAAGTAAAAAACATTTTTGAGAAAGCGTGCGAGGTTGCCGCGAAACAGTCAGGGTTGTCGCTCCGAGTCGTCGAGTATTCTCAGTATCCAAAGACCGGCACCAAACTTACTACCGCACAACTGAAGCTTGGCTACGACGGTCCCTTACGCAAATCCAGTGGGCAGAAAAACAACGTTCGTGTAGATATCGCGTTTGATGAAAAAGTAGTTTCAGAGCCAATTTCTCGGGAGATATTTCAGCAATTCACTGATGACATTCAGGCTACAATCCCGGTTTACCCACTTGAAGAGATTGTCGCGGAGAAACTCCGGAGCATTCTCCAGCGCGGCAAGAGCCGGGACTACTACGACGTGTGGATTCTACTCAAGAACTTTGGCAAAGACTTCGACCGGAGCCGCACAGGAGATATTTTTGCTCAGAAATGTCGCTTCAAGGATATTCCTGATCCCAAGACCGAAGATTTTTTCAAGACAGAGCAGTTGGCAGAGGCAGAACGTTTTTGGGAGAGGGGTCTAGCGCATCAGTTGACCGACCTTCTCGGCTTCCAAGCTGTGATCGCCGAATTGCGTCCGTTAATCAACAAACTCATTCACTAGGTTAAAAATCGCAATTATGCCCAGAGAAAAGAAAGCTAAGCCAAACAATACCGAGTCATTCGAAAAGACTCTTTTCAAGGCGGCTGATAAACTCCGCAAGAACATGGACGCTGCGGAGTACAAGCATATTGTCATGGGGCTAATTTTTCTCAAGTACATCAGCGATTCCTTTGAGGATATGCACGGCAAGTTGGTTTCGGGTAAGGCAGACTACGAGGGAGCAAACCCCGAAGACCCGGATGAATATCGGGCGGAGAATGTCTTTTGGGTTCCACAGAACGCCCGATGGTCCTACCTTCATACGCGCGCCAAACAACCAACTATTGGCAAGGATGTTGACGATGCGATGGAAGCCATCGAGAAGGAGAATCCCACGCTAAAGGGGATTTTACCGATGGTATATGCACGTCCAAACCTCGACAAAGCGTCATTGGGCGGACTCATTGATTTAGTAGGAAATATCGCTTTGGGAGATGAAGCGTCAAAAAGTAAGGATATTCTCGGCAGAGTTTATGAGTATTTCTTAGGCGAATTCGCATTGGCTGAAGGGAGAAAGGCCGGAAGCTTCTTTACTCCCAAGGCAATCGTGCAACTTATGGTTGAGATGATTGAGCCATATCGAGGACGAGTCTTCGACCCTTGTTGCGGATCAGGCGGCATGTTCGTGATGAGTGAAAAGTTTGTTCAACAGCATCAGGGCAAGCTAGATGATATTTCAATTTACGGCCAGGAAAGTAATCAGACCACTTATCGGCTGTGCCGTATGAATCTTGCTTTGCGTGGGATAGACGGTTCACAGGTCAAATGGAACAATGAGGGGTCATTTCTTAAGGATGCGCACCCAGACCTAAAGGCCGATTTCATCCTGGCGAATCCACCTTTCAATGACAGTGACTGGAGCGGAGATCTATTGCGAAAGGATCCACGCTGGCAATATGGCGTTCCGCCGACCGGCAATGCCAACTATGCTTGGATGCAACACATGATATATCACCTGTCCCCCAAGGGAATTATGGGGCTAGTTCTGGCCAATGGTTCGCTGTCTACCAACGTTTCAGGTGAGGACGACATCAGAAAGAGTATTGTAAGTGCCGACTTGGTCGACTGTATTATGGCTCTTCCCAAGAATCTGTTCTATAACGTCACGATTCCAGCTTGCCTGTGGTTCCTTTCGCGAAAGAAGACTGGCAACGGTGACAGAAAGCGCACGGGCGAAATTCTATTCATTGACGCGGGCGAGGTTGGACGCATGATCGACCGAACGCACCGGAACTTCACTGATAGTGATATAGCCGCTATTGCTAACACCTATCATGAATGGCGTAAGGGTAGCGGCAAGTACAAAGATGTTAAAGGATTCTGCAAGACCGCCACGCTTGCAGAAGTTCAGAAGCACAATTATGTTTTGACTCCGGGTAGATACGTTGGCGTTGCCGACGGGCAGGTAGATGAAACATCCTTCGATGATAGAATGAACGCCCTCACAGCTGGTTTGAATAAGCAGTTGGCTGAGGAACAGGAGTTGAACTTAGAGATTAGAAAGCAACTTAGGAACATCGGGTATGGATCGTAGCACCTTCTCATTCGACGACGCCAAAGGACTTATCAGGTCCTGCTTATCTAAGCTTTACGAGGAGGACGCATTCCTTTTCGAAAGAAATGGAGGCAAGGGTGTCTGCGAGCGTTGTCTGGTTTTCAGATTTGCATTCTATCTTCAAGGGATGACGAAGGACTACTTCGTCGATTGCGATTTCAACAGTTCCTTTGTTGTTGAGCGAACCGCTGACGAGCAAATTATCGGACGAGAGAGAGCCGGGAAGGAAATCCAAAACGAAGATGGCTCCGCGACAAAGCGTTTTGTAGACATAATCATACACAAAAGAGACTATACCACGACCAATGATCTTTTTTGCTTCGAATTCAAAAAATGGAATGACACTAAAAGTGTCACAAAAGACGTGAACAATCTTAAGCGATTGACCTCCGACTACCATTACCAATTTGGATTCCTCGTCACGTTCGGGCAAGAGCGCAATAGGACTAGGTGGAGAGTGTTTAGTAGGGGAGCGGAAATTGCTCAAGAACAATTCATCTTTGGCAACTGATATGACCACGTCAAAAACAACTAGAGTAACCCAAGTTCCGTGGGATAACGCTTCCCTGATTGACATATCGAGTGTTAATCCGCGCGAATCATTAGCTAAAGGTACGATGGCCATCTATGTGCCAATGGAGCGATTGGCACCGTTTCAAAGGGCAATCTCCGATTGTGAGATTAGATCATTCAGCGGCGGGATGAAATTCAGAAATGGAGATACCTTAGTAGCGCGCATCACCCCCTGCTTGGAGAATGGCAAAACCGCTCTTGTGGACTGCCTTCCGGATGGAGAGGTTGGCTACGGTTCAACGGAGTTCATCGTCCTTCGTGCAAAGCCCGGCATGAGTGATAGCCGGTTTCTTTACTATTTTGCGACGTCTCCGGACTTTCGAACAACTGCCATAAAATCAATGACAGGAACATCTGGGCGTCAGCGTGTGCAGACAGACTTGATTACGGAAAAGCAATTCAGATTCCCTTCTTTCCCCGAGCAGAAAGCCATTGCCGCGGTACTATCGTCTCTAGACGATAAAATTGAACTACTACAAGCGCAGAACAAGACACTTAAGCAGATCGCTCAGGATATCTTCAATGAGTGGTTCGTGGAGTTCAACTTCCCGGGCAAAGACGGCAAGCCGTACAAGGCCAACGGTGGAAAGATGTTCGATTCTGAACTTGGACCTATCCCGGAGGGGTGGGAAGTAAGGGGCTTGTCATCGATTGCAGAGTTCCTAAATGGTTTGGCGCTTCAGAAATTCCCCCCGCTGAATGACCGAGATGTACTGCCCGTTGTAAAGATTCGAGAAATGCAGTCTGGTATTACTGATCAGACCGACACCTGCAGCTCCAAGATGGAGAGTAAATACATTATTGATAACGGTGACGTTATCTTCTCCTGGTCGGGTAGCCTCGAACTGGTTTTGTGGCGGTTCGGGAGAGGTGCGCTCAACCAACACTTGTTCCGGGTTTCATCCGAGCAGTTCCCTAAGTGGTTTTACTTTCATTGGATAGCGTTCCACTTGTCTTGGTTCAGACAGATAGCCGCTTCAAAGGCCACTACTATGGGTCACATTCAGAGGCATCACCTTGACGAGGCAAGAGTATTCGTACCGGATCCCCAAACGTTGTCACTTGCTGACCAGATACTCTCTCCCTGCTTCGAAAAGCAAATCGCCAATAATTTGCAGACCAACACACTCAGCAAGTTGCGAGATACTCTATTGCCGAAGTTGATGAGCGGAGACATACGAGTTGATGTAAGCATGGGAGAGGGCCTATGAAGATCAAGACCATAACAATTGAAGGGTTTCGCTCTATCAATAAGTCCCTCACGCTAGATCTTGGAAATGTCAACGCTCTCATAGGGCCGAACAACTGCGGCAAGAGTAATATACTCAACGCAATTGCATGTGTAGTTGGAAGAGATTGGGTCACCGTCAGCAACTTTAGTCAACTTGACGTATACCGTAACGACCCGGAAAGAGATATTAAGATATCGGTGGAATTTGACCCTCCACTGGAATATCACCAGTACAAAGGGATTGATCCCATTCAGGTCCCAATACTGTCGTTCAATTATACGAAGTATAAGATCGGCGAACAGACCGGCCAACGGCGGATGGAGAAGCATTGCCTTCAGACAAACGGAAAACCAGTCCAAGTTCTTACGAAGAAGCCGCAGAAGGGGGAACAACGGCAATACCAGCCTGCTACCACCATTCCCCAGGAATTGTTGGAGAGCATCCCGCTAATACATATTGGGGCAAACCGAGAGCTCAGAAATCATTTGCCCTCCGCTCGTAACTCACTTCTCGGCAGGCTCCTCGAAGATATAAACAAAGATTTCAATAAACCCGGCAATACGATGAAGGTAAAGGATGCACAGGGAAGTGACATTGAAGTAGATCGGGCTATCCGATTCAACGAGTGCATTACGAACGCCATTGCTGCACTCAGAACTGACGAGTTTGTTCGGCTCGAAACCACGATTCGAGAGAAAGCGCTTCTTCAATTGGGCATTGACCCGATGGACACGGATCAAGATATCAGCATTTACTTTAACCCACTCAACTCCTTGATGTTTTATAAGTCCCTCAACCTGTTCGTGCGAGAAGGGGGCTTTGAAGTAAATGCAACCGAACTCGGAGGAGGATTTCAAAATGCAATCGTTATTGCCATATTGAAGGCATTCGAAGAATTGAAAAAGTCGGGTGCCGTATTCCTCATTGAGGAGCCAGAGATGTTCTTGCATCCGCAGATGCAACGTTCCTTATACAGGACACTTCGGGAGATAGGCGAGAAGAACCAGATCCTTTACACGACCCATTCACCTCATTTTGTTACGATTCCGGAATACGACGAGATTTTTCTTATATCAAAGGACGACCAAGGAACCAAGAAGCGCAAGTCAACTTTGGCGAAGACGCCCGAGCTTGAAAACAAACTGCGAAAAGAATGCGATCCTGAGCGAAACGAGATGTTCTTTGCCAGCCGTGTGCTATTGGTTGAAGGCGATACAGAGAAACTCGCACTTCCTGAATACGCCGTGCGCGAATCTCTGGACTTTGATAGCGCCGGTGCGACGATTGTTGAAGTAGGTGGTAAGCGGAATTTGAAGGCATTCGCCGACCTACTCATTTCGTTCGGTATCCCGGTTGGTATCCTCTACGACATGGATTCTTCGGATTTTGGGAAGGATGAAAAGACCGCAGAGGCCGACTACAATAAGTCGCTTGACTCGCTGAAGAGTGATAAAATAGAAGTGTGGGGTTTGAAGAAGGACTATGAGGACGAGCTGAGACGAGCCATCACCGAAACCGTATATCAACAAGCATGCCAGAAATTCGCCTGCGTAAGCAAAGCCGTAAGGGGACGCCTCATTGCGGCAGACGCGGCCTTCTCAGTGCCGGAGTTCGTGAAGCCCATAGTGTATTGGTTAGTTAAGAAAGAATATGTCAAAGCATAAAATAACTGAAGACGCAGTTGAGCAACTCGCAATCGAACTCCTGGAAGAACAGGGGTATCATTACCTGTCTCCGGAGGAGTGTGAGTCAGAACGCGGCGACCTGTCTGTCGTGATTCTTCGTCAGCGGGTAAAGGCTGCCATTGACCGGTTGAATTCGTCAGTCCCGCCTGATGCCCGGGAGCAGGCGCTGCGGACCGTAACGAATCTGCCAAGCCAGAATTTGATTGAGAACAACGAAGCCCTTCACAGCATGCTCACCAATGGCATCGACGTGGAGTATATGAGTGAGCATGGCGTTAAAGGCGACAAGGTCTGGCTTATCGACTTTGCCAATTCCAAAAATAACGAATTCATCGTCTGCAATCAGTTTACGGTTTTGCAGGGCACGGTGAACAAACGGCCCGACATCGTCCTCATGGTCAATGGGCTACCTTTGGCGGTGTTGGAGCTTAAGAATCCAGCCGACGAGAATGCGACAGTCAAGAAGGCTTACACGCAGCTACAGAACTACAAGCAAGCTATACCGCACCTATTTTATTACAACGGCATATTGATAGCCTCCGACGGTATAGACGCCAAAGTCGGATCATTGACCGCCGATTGGTCGCGCTTCATGGCTTGGAAGACTAGCGACGGCAGCAAGGAAGATAAAGTGACGGTGCCGCAGATCGAGACTGTCATCCGCGGCTTACTTAGACCGGAAATCCTTTTAGACATCGTTAAACAGTTCACTGTCTTTGAGAAGACTAAGAAAGAAGACGTAAAGACCGGCTTACCGATGGTAGAAACCGCAAAGAAGATCGCGGCCTACCATCAGTACTATGCGGTCAAGAAGGCCGTCGATTCAACCCGGAAGGCGGCCAGTGACCATGGGAGTCGCAAGGGCGGCGTTGTCTGGCATACCCAGGGGAGCGGCAAGTCACTGTCGATGGTCTTCTATGCAGGGCTTGTTGTCCTTGATCTTGAAAATCCCACAGTGGTTGTCATGACCGACCGCAATGACTTGGACGACCAGCTATTCGATACCTTTGCGGGTTGCAAACAGTTGCTCCGGCAGGAACCGGTCCAAGCTGAGAGCCGCGAACACCTGAAGAAGCTGTTGAAAGTGGCTGGCGGCGGTATTGTCTTTACCACGATTCAGAAGTTCTCGCCGGAAAACGGCAGTGAGGTCTTTGACCTACTGTCCGACCGTAAGAACATCGTCGTTATAGCCGATGAAGCACACCGTAGCCAGTATGGCTTCGGCGCAAAAACGATTTTGAAAGGTGATGAGGCATACACTACTTATGGTTTCGCCAAATATCTGAGGGACGCGCTACCCAACGCTACGTTCATCGGTTTTACTGGTACCCCCATTGAACGCGAAGACAAATCAACTCCCGCAGTCTTCGGCGAATACGTTGATGTCTATGATATCGCCCAAGCGGTCAAGGACGGCGCAACAGTCCGCATTTTTTACGAATCACGTTTGGCAAAGGTACACTTGAAACCCGAGGAAAAGGAAAAGCTCGACGCCGAAGTCGAGAGCATAACCGAAGGTGAAGAATCGACCGCCAAAGAAAAGGCCAAAGCGAAGTGGGCGCAACTTGAAGCAATTGTCGGTCACCGCGACAGGCTCAAGACCGTTGCCCAGGATATAATTGATCACTATGAAAAGCGACAACAGGTGTTTCAGGGTAAAGCCATGATTGTCGCTATGAGTCGCCGCATTGCAGTAGAACTGTACGACCAGATCATCGCCTTGAGACCTAAGTGGCACAGCGACGACAAGCGTAAAGGCGTGATCAAGGTCATCATGACATCAAGTTCCAGCGATCCTACCGAGTGGCAAGCTCATCACACCACCAAAGACGACCGCAAGGCAATCTCCGAGCGATTCAAGGATCCCGACGATGAATTGAAGCTTGTTATCGTTCGGGATATGTGGCTCACGGGGTTTGATGTTCCATGCCTGCACACCATGTATGTAGATAAACCGATGCGTGGCCATAATTTGATGCAAGCGATTGCGCGAGTGAATCGGGTATTCAAGGATAAGCCGGGTGGTTTAATCGTCGACTATATTGGAATCGCATCTGACTTAAAGGAAGCAATTGCAACCTACACCGAAAGTGGCGGCCAAGGCACGCCTACGCTCGACATTTCAGAAGCGATTGCTACGATGATCGAGAAATACGAAATCGTCGTTCAGATGTTCAATGGTTTTGACTACAATCGCTTCTTCTCTGCTGACACAAAACAGAAGATGACCATTATTCTTGAAGCACAGGAACATGTTCTGGCACTTCCGGACGGTAAGGAGCGGTTCATTAAACAGGTAGGCTTGCTCTCGAAAGCTTTTGCACTCTCCGTTCCGCATGAGAAGGCGATGGCGCTCAAGGACGACATTGGGTTCTTCCAGACCGTTAAAGCTCGACTCGCCAAGTTCCAAGTGACCGGCACTGGCAAGACGGATGAAGAAATCGAGACAGCGATCCGTCAGATTGTCGACAAGGCGGTAGTCTCAGAAGGCGTGATTGACGTTTTCGACGCAGCAGGAATCAAGCGGCCGGACCTCTCTATTCTATCCGATGAATTCCTGGAAGAAATCCGGGGCATGAAGCGAAGGAACCTGGCTCTGGAACTACTTAAAAAGATATTGGCAGACGAAATACGGATCAGGTTGTCACGGAACCTTCTTCAGGGAAAGAAGCTGTCGGAGATGCTCGAAAATGCGATCAAGCGGTATCAAAACAACCTTCTTTCTGCAGTACAGGTTATTGAGGAGCTGATTGAACTCGCGAAGCAAATCAAAGCATCAGACCAACGCGGTAAAGACCTCAAACTGTCGGATGACGAAATAGCATTCTACGATGCACTGGCCAATAACGACAGTGCCCGGGCAGTCCTGGGTGACGAGACCCTCAGAGAATTGGCCCGAATCTTGGTCGTCAAGGTGAAATCCAATACTTCAATTGATTGGACGATCAAGGAAAGCGTACAGGCGAAGCTCCGCACCATAGTCAAACGCACGCTCCGGAAGTATGGCTATCCGCCCGACCAGCAACTGCTCGCAACGGAGAACATCTTGAAGCAGGCGGAGTTGTTTGCGAATGTATGGACACAATGACATATGAATGGTGAGAAAGGAAATGAGAATATGTCTATTATTGGATGCAATGGTTTGCTGATCAAGAAGGTAAGCCCAGTAAGCGGATTTCTCTCGCAGATTGCGGAAGATTTATTGCAGGTGAGCCCATCAGTCTCGATTGCTGACATGCAAGTCCCATCAGAAGAAACTCGTCCACTCGCAAACTGGTTTCAAATGTTCTACTCGATACCGCCTTGGAATGAATTCGCAATCTGTCCAGCTTGTAAGCCCCGGCGCGACTACGGTCCGAATTCGACTTACTCTTTGGCGCAAACGAAGATTACGGGAAGCATTTGTCCGAAATGTGGATTGACATTGGAGAGATTTTGGAGTCAGGAACGCACGGAGTCATATCTCAAAGAGCTATCAGAGAAAAATGGTCATTTCGCTTTTTCGACAGCAGTCAAAGGTATTCTCTCGGGTTGGATTATCGGGTACAATCTTGATCCATCTTCTGCAAAAAGATTCTTCGCAGTCGAAGCCAACTTGCTGTATATCGACCTAATTGGCGTTCTCCCGTCTGCAAGGTCATTGTCTTCTATTCACACGATGCTTATGGCAACAAATGTGACGCAACCATCGGTTCCTAGTGACCTTGGGTTTGTAATTAAGGAATACAGGTCGAGTCCCCTTGCGCCTCATGCAACGCTACTTTATCTGCTGGCCATATCGCAAGCTCTATTTGCCGGAAAGAGATATATAGCAACGCGGACCCATAGTAATGCGAAGCATGTTACTCGACTGCTATCACGAGCCGGTTTTATGGAGAGAGGGAAGTCAGGTGATGATCCCAATAGGTCATATTGGCTTCGGGAGCTAGAGGTAAATGCAAGCCAAGAGTGAATCGGGCCAAAGTGGCATTTGGAACAAGTTTAATGACGATCTTGCAAGATTCGTCAACATTTTTTACGCTGCGACCTTCGCACTTTTATTCAGAATCCTAATACAGGTTGACTATGACTCGTCAGGCGTAAGCTTCGCATTTGGTACTTTTGCAGGAACGACTGCACTTCTCTTTCTGATCGTCTGGGACTTCATAAGCACATCTTTCTTTATCAAGGTCGTGCAGTATAAGCCCCCTTCCTATTTCGAGTTCATCATTCATATTGTTCAAATTGTTGCATTGTCCTTCGCTGTGGCTTTTAGCCTAAAGTCCCAATCGGTCAGTCTGCAAGGACCTATCTGGGAGACGGGCTACTTTTGGATAACGGTTTATTGTTGCCTGATGCTTGTGTGGAACTCTTTGTATTTTGGGAAGCATGAATTTGTAGACGAGTTCTTTGAGCAACTCAATTTGGATGCAAGCCTGAAGTCTGTATTTAGGATCATGGCGGCGGTCAAAGGGTTTTTTCTACCATGTATTATCGTAATACCAGTTCTACTATTCTCCCTCCCTTCATGGCCCAAAGTAATCCCTGGATTTGAGATATTCATCATCTTTTACTGTCTGATGCGAACTGCAGCAGACTTCCTTGCTATGCAGTTGTTTTGGAGGGGGCAATGTGCACAAACCGTAGTAAGAGGAGAGGTACATGCATCCGAAAATACCACTCGAGTCGGCTGACTGGTTGATCATTGCGGTGTACTTCGTCGTGATTGCGGTGGTTGGAATTGTGTTTGCAAAGGCAAGGGATTACGACGATTTTCTGATTCATCGCGGCAAAACTCGATTGCTTCTTTTGTTGGGTTCGTCACTTTCGACTCTCGTGGGAGCGGGAACGGTCTTTAGCATGTTCGAGCTCGGTTATAAACGAGGGCTGTTAGTGATTGGATTTGGCCTAGCGTTTTCGTTTGGACTCTTTCTGACCGCATCCGTTGCGGAGCGCATCAAATACGCCCAAGCCAAACACAATATTAAGACACTTCCAGAATACCTTGGGGCTCGCTATGGTTCAAATCGATGTGCTAGAATGGCGGGCCTTCTAAACCTAATTGCATTCATATTCTTTTCAGCAGCGCAGTTCGTTGCCGTCGGAATTCTGTTGCAATACGTAACTGGGATTAGTGCTGACTGGGCGCTGATTGTCATCGGCGCTTTAGTGATTGCCTATACTGCTTCAGGTGGTTTGCGTTCCGATTTTGTCACTGACTTCATTCAATTCATAGTTATGTTAGTCGTCCTGGTGATAATCTTTGTCTTCCTGTTCGGTGGATTCGGAAACGTACCGATCTCAACCATTGCCCAATCCATGCGTCCAGCCTCAGATTCGTCATGGTCTGATCTGTTTTACTTACTTGGGGCCTTTTTTCTGTTGGCCCCATCCTTTCCCGCCGCAATGGATGTATGGCAGAGAATTCTAGCCGCCGATTCGCCCCACACAGCGAGGAAATTCTTGGTTTGGAGTGGCATAAGCATTTCGCTGTTCTTTTTCGGTTTCGGCCTGTTCGGGATGAACTACATGGGCGCACCGCTTAACGGAGAGCTGTTACCATCGTTTGCAATGGGTAAGTTGTTTGATCTTGCGTTTCTTGCCGGCAGTAAATGGCACGTCATCGGTCTGACAGGATTTGTGGTTGTCGGCTTCCTTGCGATAATGCAGTCGACGCTTGGTAGCATGCTACTGGTGTCAAGTGTATCGCTCGGCAACGACGTATTGCCAATTTTCAAAGGCCGAAGCGAAAAGTACAAACTGGCCGCCTCGCGTGTGTTGATGATTCTGATCGGGTTTGTGGCTCTGATTCTCGCGACCCGATTTGTTGAAATAACAAATTTGATATCAAACGCGCTGGCTTCCTTAGCTATACTGTTTCCTGCCGTGTTCTTTGGTCTACTTTCGGCACGATATGAAGAGGCACAAGCATTTTGGAGCATTGCCATACCCTTCTCGGTTCTGTTGATCATTGCCCTATTGCTAAATGCTCCATTAGTAGCAAGCGTTACTGGCGTGGCCCTATCTTGGGTGGTATTTTTCTCGTATCCTCGGGTTCAAAGAATTCTTGCAAGAGTAAAGAAGAGGACGGATTGAAACAAAGCCACGTCGGGGGCGGTAGGAACCATGAGGTAATTGATCAACAAATGTGTTTAGATTTCGAATATGGGGTGATAATGGTCCCCGCATGCCCAAAAATCAAGGTCGTGGGTCTGCTTCTTTAACTGAAAAATTACGAACACTTTCATTGCACATTTTTTTTCTTGACTACGTTTATACGCCGTTATACAATACCGGCATATCATGGATACCAACGTCTTATCAGAAAAAGAGCTTGAGGCTCTCCGGTTCCTCAGAAACCAGATTGTCCACGGTGGACAACCCCCGTCAGTCAGAGATCTCCAGAAGAAACTGAAATATCAGTCGCCCAGGGCTGCGGCCTACATCCTCGAGAAGCTGGAATCAAAGGGTTTTATCATTCGGAATGGTCGGGGCCAAATACGACTATTGAAAGATATGCCGGAAACTGACTCGCACGCCCAAACCGTCGAAGTCCCCCTTGTCGGCTCGGCTCCATGTGGGGCTCCGGTTCTGGCCGAGGAGAACGTCGAAGCGCTGATTCCAGTATCAGTCCAATTAGCTAAGCGTCCCCACCGCTACTTCTTTCTTAGGGCAATGGGCGACTCAATGGACAAGGTCGGCATTCACGATAAGAATCTCGTCTTGGTCCGCCAGCAACCCACCGCCAGCAACGGAGAAATCGTCGTTGCTCTGATTGACGGCCAGGCTACGATCAAGGAATATCACCGACAGTCTCAAGCCGTCGTCTTGAAACCACGTTCATCAAATCCGAAGCACAAGCCCATTATCCTGACTGAAGACTTTCAGGTCGTAGGCGTTGTGCAGAAGGTAATAGATAATTCAACTCTAAAATTATGAGGAATAGATCAATGTCAAACTATCACGTCTCAAAAGACAAAGACACTGGTGACTGGAAAGCCACCCGGGAAGGCGCAAAGCGCGCCAGCGTTGTTGCTGATACTCAGAAAGAAGCCGAGAAGCTGGCCAAAGAGTTTGCGTCCAACTCAGGCGGCGGCGAGGTCCGTATTCATGGACGGGACGGTAAGATTCGCGACAGCGACACGGTCGCTCCGGGGAACGATCCCTGCCCGCCAAAGGATAGTAAGCACTAGCAAATATGTTGTTGGAAAGCTTCGAAAAACTCAAAAGCAATCTCGAATTGAGTTCGAGTTATCAGGGTCAGATATCAACCCACCACAAGGCGGTCAGGTCTGTGATTGAGGTGAAGGACAGCAACGTTACTACGAGACTGATCGGGTCACTCCAACGGAACACCAGAATTCCGCCGAGAGAGGGGGATATCTTTGACATAGACATTCTTGTGGAGCTGGGTGAATTTACCAGATGGGCTGCCGGTGGAATTACGGCGGGGCAAGCCTTGGCGACACTAGGGAGCTACATTGGTCAGAGCGAGAGATATGGTTCGATGTCTCCTTACGCGGATGCACCGACAATTTGTTTCCATTACAAGGACAACGTGAAAGTCGAGCTTGTCCCCGCATACCGAGATCACATCGGGGCGGCATTCGATGGAACTCCGTGTCCGCCAGTAGGTAGAGGATATTGGATTCCCTCAGGCAATGGGAATTGGAAACATGCTGATTACGACCATGATGCAGATCAGATTACAGAAATGAATCGACTTTCGTCGAATTGGCTGGTTCCGACGATCAAAATGCTAAAAGCAATAAAGCGCCAATTCTTCCCAGGCATGTCATCATTTCATTTGGAGGTGTTGGTATACCACTGTGTGCCGTCGGCAATTCTGGCTTGCTCAAAATCTGAAGTCACTGTGACGTTTCCATTTCTGATCTCGAATTTTTTCCTTTCAGCGCAGAATATACTACAGCTTCCACTGCAATTGAGCGGCAGCAATTCTCTACCAGTCAGCTTAGGAGCCGGTGAACTCACTCAGACGGTTACCACTTTCCAGACTTTGTCACAATACTGTAGCAGCCTCATGATTATGCCAACAGAGACCCAGCAACTTAACGGATGGCGGCAACTATTTGGGGATATGCTACCATTGAGATAACACTATGGATCGCTCAAAACTTCTTCAGGAAATCTTCATCATCCAGGACAACTGTCTGTTCTCCGCAGAAGCACACCATCATATTGCAGCTTCATGCAAACAGAAGTCGATCTTGTTCAAGATTGCTCCCGCAGTGCTCGCCGCGATTATGGGCATCTTGGCTGCCAGTGGTGTATGGACCGACATTCTTGTTATACTCGCTGCGATCGGAGCTTCAATCGCTGCAGTAGCGAATATTCTCAATCCAGACCGAGACTATCAAGCTCATCTAAGCGCCGCACGTTCATTCACCATATTGAAGCACGATGCACGATTTCTTCGAGAGTCCCTTAATGACTGTCTTGGGGATGACCAGTTTTGCGAATCGACTAAGAACCTACACCTGAGATACAACGATCTTGTGCACATGATGCCTCCGACGAATGACAAGGCGTTTGAGCAAGCACGCACCAGAATTCGCAACGGCGTTCATGAACCGACAAAAGTTTCAACAGAAACTGAGCAGGAAAGATAGCACATGGATAATCTGCGCAGACTAGGCTCACAAATTTTCGTTGCGATCCCGGCTGATGAAAAAGGACTTACTGGTAGACGGTGTCCGAATCCGGACTGCAATTCATACTTCAAGATCGAATTCGGTACTGGCCTAAAAGGCGAGAATCTGCCTTGTCACTGCCCGTATTGCGGCCACGTGGGAGACCCATCCGAGTTTATGACGGAAGATCAGATAGAATATGCAAAGTCGGTTGCAGTAAGAAAGATTTCTGATGCAGTTTTTCAGGACTTCAAGAAGTTTGAATTCAACCATAAACCCAAAGGCGCGTTTGGCATTGGATTGTCTTTGAAAGTGCAAAGGCCTCGCGTTCCAGCGATAAGGCATTATCAAGAGGAGGAATTGGAAACGGAGACAACCTGTTCAAATTGTACCTTGCGCTATGCTATCTATGGTGTTTTCGCCTATTGTCCTGATTGTGCGTCCCATAATTCCTATCAAATCCTCGATCAGAACTATTCTCTCTTAGAGAAGCAGCTCATTTTGGCGGAGAGAGAAGGGGGTGATCTCGGGCGGCAGCTCATCGAAGATGCCCTTGAGAACGCTGTGGCAGTGTTTGACGCTTTTGGCAGAGAGACGTGTGCCGTTGCGTTCAAGAACAATGCGTCTTCTTTAAGTCTCAATACCCTATCATTCCAGAGCCTGGAGTCAGCCCACGAAAAATTGAAAGCCGCAGCAAATTTCGATATGAAGGGGTTTTTGGAGGGTGATCGAGAGTGGGCGGAGCTTCTCAAAAATTTTCAGAAGCGGCATCTCTTGTCCCACAGATTGGGAGTCGTTGACCAAGTCTACGTCGATAGGACAGGTGATAGGACTGTTCCGGTTGGCAGAAGAATTCAAATTTCTAGTACTGATGTTAGAGACATGTTATCACTACTCAGAACACTCGGCAGGGGATTTCAGACGCTCCTGAAATAGCCTCTGAGGCAGAAAATGGAATTGAATCAGAAGGACATCTTTCTTTCGCATAGTAGTAAGAACAAGGCCAAGGTGCGCCAGCTACGGGACGATATCGAAAACTCACCTGTTGGGGACCGACGATTGACTGCGTGGTTCGATGAAGCTGAAATTCGTACCGGGAGCATTCCCGGCCACATCAACCTTGGCTTAGAATCAAGTAGATTTATTGCGTTCTGCCTTTCACCCGAGTACTTCGAAAGCAGTAGTGGTTGGACAGATGCGGAATGGCATGCCGCACTACATATCGACCCCGATAATAGAGCTGGCCGTCTCATACCAGTGCTACTTGAGAATACTCCGTATATCCCTGTACTCTTGAGGCACCTCCGAATGATTGATATGCGAGGTAACGCCTATAAACGTAGTCTTGATGACCTTATCGAGATACTTGCAGGCAATTTCCGCGCGGTTCCTTTAACTGTAAGAGGTCAAGTTGTAGCTTCGGACCAACGGATAAGCATGTCAACGTTGGTTGCTGAAAGAGCCGTCACACAGGGTTTCCCCGATGTAGTTAAGGAGGCTCTTTATTGCAATCTATTACCTGTCGAGAAGTTGCCATCTTATATTTATGTTGCCCCTCTCCCATTGAGCCTACTGAGGTCGCGTCAGGATGGTAGCCGCGCGTTTCCGAAAAAAGAAGAACTAAAGAACATAATTAAAGATGGTCAGAAACATTCAGACGATGCTCAACCCCGGGTGCCAGCTTTCAGGGTAGTAAGAGATCAAGTTATTACCTTTCATGACCTTGAATCCTCGGAGTCGTTGTTTGGCGGTATCGTCCAGGAAAACCGCATTCGACGCGAGGCTTTGGCTGACTATATTCGAGATGAGGATAATAGAAACGTTGCGGTCTCGCTGCTCACGATGGCACTTGATAGGCATGCGTTCTCTGTTGGCTTGGTGAAGGATCCTGACATCAAAAAACGGTCACGCTACTATTTTCCACCAAAGAATGGTGGAGAAAACGTGATTAGCTGGAAGCCATGGAAGAAACAGACTACGCGAACAGTGGCCAAACCATGTCTGAGAGACGGCGTCGTTCAGTTCTGGCGGCACCAAGCCGCGTATCTTGCATTTCAATTTGTTGCCAACAGATTCTTCATAAAGATTGAGCCGACATGGGTGATCACTAAAGACGGGAACGAAATCGAGAGAGGACCTACTGTAGGCCGGTTGATTGTGAAGTGGACAGGGCCAGAACGGAATTTGTCGCTTCTATATCACATCCGTTTTTGGAGCTCAATTCTCAAACGGCGTCCTGGTCCGATTATGATCCGTACGGGTGATCAATACTTGGAGGTATCCAATTCACCGGCGTTTGTTGAACAACAAGTTGGCATTCTCCATGACTATAAAAACCTTATGGCTGAACTAGACCGACAATCAAGTGTCATTTCGAGAGACGAAGAAGCCCGCGTGGAGTATGCTGTAGAATTGGCTCAGGGTATCCCTATCGATCTCATCGAGGATGAACTGCTAGAACATGAAGAGGAATCTAATGGGACGCAGTCGTCAAGTGACTAAAGAGCTTCCCACTCGGGTGTTCTCTCATGAGGCCAGGAGTCCTCATTTCGATTCTGGCGTGTTGTCGGAACCACTGCTCACCTTCGGCGGCCAGCATACACACATTGATCCCAAGACAGGCTTAGCCTTGTATGGACCCTACAGCCTCAAGGGGCAAACGCAACCGGCGCTTCGAGCTATTACCGTCGGTATTGTTGGTACGCCATCTATGATTGCGGATGCTCATCAGTGGATTGAGAAATGTACTCGGCCTGTATTGAATGCCGGCGATGAACCATTTACAAGGCCCCATTTCCCTGGCTTTGATAGTGCGCATCCATTTCAATGCTCAATAATTATGGGTGATACGTGGGAGGAACGACTGGGTGAGTCAGAAATCGCTTCTATTCTAAACACGGCCAACTACTATGATCGCATCGCAAAGATTGTAGAGTTATACGTGCAGGCTTTTCGCAGCCTGTCTGAGCGGGAACCTAAACCGCATGTCGTTCTGTGTTGTATTCCCCAAAACGTGATCGACGTATGCACCGTACGCACCACACGATCAGGTGAGACAAAGCGCAGGAGAATCGGCAGCGTGGAGAGGCGGGCGCAGGAGATCGTGAGAAAGAGACGCCAGTTATTCTTGTTTCATGAAATGGACCCAACGCTAGGGATTGAGGATGAGGTCTCGGGGCATGAGAATCTTCGCCGGGCGATGAAGGCCGAGGCAATGCGATTTGGTGTCCCCACGCAGTTGATTTGGCCGCGAACACTTTCCAGCGTTGCTTCTACATCGGACCGCAAAGAGCGCCTGCAGGACCCTGCTACTCGGGCTTGGAATTTTTTTACAGCCCTCTACTACAAGGCGGGCGGAATTCCTTGGCGACTAGCCGAGGTTGAACCAAATACATGTTTCGTGGGTATTTCCTTTTATCGGGAATTGTCAGTACCCTCGGTCAAGATGTGCACAAGCGTCGCACAAACATTTTCCGCTGCCGGTGACGGCTATGTTCTCCGAGGGAAGACTTTCGACTGGGATGAATCAAGGTATGGGAAAACCCCTCATATGGACAGGGCATCTTCAGCGGCTTTGATCCAAGATGTGTTAGACCTTTACCGTCAGCAGAACAGGGGTGCCTTGCCTTCGCGAATCGTCGTCCACAAGACGTCACGCTTTTGGGATGAAGAGCTTGTTGGATTTCGGGATGCGAGCAGCGTAATCCCTCAGAAGGACTTCATTACAATAGAGCGACGAGGGATTCAATTCTATCGTTTTGGTGCCTACCCGCCATTGCGCGGGACTTATGTGAAGCTTGATAGTTCGGACTTCATTCTGTACACTAGTGGTTATATTCCTTACCTCAGAACTTATCCCGGTGCACGAGCACCGCAGCCAATAGAGATATTGGAACATCACGGCGACACACCTTGGAATTCTGTTCTGCAAGAAGTCTTGGCCCTAACTAAGCTCAACTGGAATACAGCTGACTTTGCATGCCTGCACCCAATCACAATCGCATTTTCTAAAAGGATCGGACAGGTCCTTGCCGAATTGCCGGCAGATATTCCGCCAAGACCAGAGTATCGGTACTATATGTAATAAATGGCCAACAGAAAAAGCATCTTGCGGCAACTTTTCCTCTCTTCTCGCCGAATCCTCAATCTCTCATGATTGAGGTATGGCTACCCCAAACGACCAAGAATCGAAAGAGTCCTCCAGTGAACCTCTATACCGGGATCTAATCAAAGCGGCCGCGGTTCAGTTTGCCGACATAATCTACCAGTGGATTTGGTATCGTGAGAAGCACTTGAAGAACAGCCAGCATTGCCCTTCAGGGAAAAGTTCAATCCCTTCTGAATCTCACGGAACAGAGCCAGAACCTGTTGAAAGTAACCGGCATCTTTGGTAAGCTCCAGAAGGTCCTTAGCGCGGTAATAGTTGCCTCTACCGGCAACTTTCCGAAATTTCTCTGGACGATTAAGCGCGTGACTGGGACCCCACTCGGTTCTTAATCGAACTAATGGTTCGGTTGAGGCTCGAGTGGGGTGATCGCCACCCCAAGGCACAGAAGCTCGTTCCAAAAGGACGGGCTTGTGTGCGTTGACTAAGCCGGAACCTGAACCGGTCAGTGCTCGAAAAACAGGCGTCGGCACAGCCGCCACTATCTCATTATTTGAAGCATCAAATCGCTCCCAAGCGAATTTGAGAAGAAGCCGCTTCAAGTACTCCGGCGCTTGCTGGTAGTGTTGCCCGATGGAGCCCGCGAAGGAGATGACTTCATTCAATTCGTCTATGCTAATTCGATTCTGCAGATCGTGATCGGCCAGACGGTGTTCGACGGTATCGAGCTCGGACTTTAATTGAGACTTCAAGCGGGTGAACTCGCCATCGTCCAGTACGCCGTCAAGCCATTTGCGCTCAATATGTGTAAGCCGATTCTCCAAGGCAGTCTTTTGATTGGTCAGCGCACCGCGCACTTCAAGAAAGGCCTTTTGATCTCTCGCGTTCCTTTCGGTCAATGAAGATATTGTCTCCTTAACCAATTCTTGGCGCAACGACAGGTTCTCGAATAGAACAGACACCTGTCGCTCCATGAGAACCGTTCGCGCAGCTGGCTGACAGCCGCCTCGTTTGTGACAGCGATAGTAGGATGCCTTCTTCAGAAGGTGTTTTTCGCCGATCAAGCGCCTACCGCATGAACCGCAGAATAAGTACCCTCGGAGCAAGAAATCGTGCTGGCGTCTTCGACTTCGATTCCCGCCATGTGCCTTCTTGACTGCTTGGACAGCCCGGAACAGACCTTCATCAATGAGTGGTTGCTGGATGCCCTTGGTAGATATCTCTCCCCATTTGACAACACCAATGTAGAACGGGTTCTGGAGGATCGTCAGCACTTTGCTGATCTGAAGTTTCTTTAGGTTTCGAGAACGTAGTCCCAGACCGTGCATGACCTCACCCAACTCATGGGCGGAATAGTTGCCGGTAGCGTAGAGTTCAAACATCCGCTTAATGAGAGGTGCAACAGTTTCGTCGACTTCGACAATGCGATTCTGGCTTTCCGGTCCGGTCCCGACATTTCTATAACCAAGCGGAGCGAGTGCAGGCCACCCGCCACCACGCACTTTTTCTTCAAGACCTTTCATCGTCTTGCGGGACGTTATGTCTGACTGAAACTGGTTCACGCTCGCGATGATAGTGTCGATCATATGCCCCTCGGCGCTGTCTTCGAGCATCGGTTGTGATACGGAGATGAGCCGCACCCCAGCTTTTTTTAGTACCGCCCGAATGGTCAGATGGTCCTGAGTATTGCGCGCAAGTCGATCTGTGTCCTGCACGAACAACGCTTTGACTGTATTGTCAGCTTGGCAGCGGGCAAGCGCATCCTGCAGACCAGGGCGGCGCATGTTAGTCGCCGTGCGACCGGGATCCTTAAATGCGGACACAACTTCAAATCCCTGCTCGTTCGCCATTTTACGGCAAAGGAATTCCTGGGCGGCAAGTGAGTGATGGCCGTCTTGCGCTTGTTCTTCTGTTGAAACTCTGCAATAAACTACTGCTCTTTGCATACGATTTGAATTATCGAATCATCTTGCCATAACTTAGCCACAAAGACAAGTGGTACACTAATCGAACTATAACGTCAGCTTAGGCATCTTGGTGATCTTGGGAAAGACTGGAATTGTTGCCTGAAAGGACACTGGCTGTGGATAACCGGGGATTGTATGTTCGGCTGACGTTCGGTAGAATGATCGCACCTATGGAACAGCCACTTACTCCCAAGCAAAAGCGTGTTTTGGATACCCTTCGCTTCTATTTGAAGTCAAAGGGCTTTATGCCGTCAGTTCGTGATATGGCGAAATCCACTAAGTCAGCAGTCGGCACGATTCACGAACATTTGCAGATGCTCGAAAAGAAGGGTTGGATTCGCACCACCGGCTCAGCCCGGGGCATTACCCTCATCGAGGATGTGATTGATCGCAGCAATCTGGTGAGCATACCGGTTGTCGGAACCATAGCCGCAGGCGCACCCATCGAAGCTATTGAAGCCCCTGAAGACCCGGTGACTTTGCCCAAAGACGCGGCAAAGCCGGGCGCGTTCGGTCTCAGGGTCAAGGGCGACAGTATGATTGAGGATCACATTCTGGACGGCGACCTCGTAGTTGTCCTCCAGCAATCAATCGTAGCAAACGGCGATATTGCTGTGGTGCTGCTTGAGGACAATACCGCAACGCTGAAACGGGTATATCGAGAGCGGGGGCGCATTCGCCTGCAACCGGCGAACGCCAAGATGAAACCGATCTATGTCAAGAACGCTACGATTCAGGGTAAGGTGACTGCCATTTTACGAGTCCACAAGAGGTAGGGGTGTTTTTTTGTCGTTGATGTTCGGCTTTTGTTCGGAAGCCCTGTAAATCCAGCGATTCCCTGCGGTTTTCCTCCCTCATATGCACACCAAGTTGCCGACTTCGGCAATTGAACCATCTTTCCAACCCGATTACGCTGAACGCAATAAGTAATCCATCTTCTCATACCCAATGCCAGCCAAACCCAAGAATCGAATACCGAATCAGATCCGCTGCTATCGCAGGCGGCGGAATCTGAAGCTGCGACAGGTCGCGATACTTGCTGGTCTTCGGACACCGTCGCACCTGTCGCATTGGGAGAAGGGTCGCAAAGTGCCAAACCTCGAAAACGCTCTACGACTTTCCGCAATCATTCAGTGCCCGGTCGAAATACTTTTCTACGACCTCTTCAACACTATCCGTCACGACGTATTTGTGAAGCGACAATCCACTACTCCCAACCAACATGACTCCTAATCGACCCATCCCTTTCATTCCAAGAACCGCAGCTGACGCCTTGGCCGTGGAGATAGCGAGAGCATTCGGCGACGAGGTCCGACTACCTTTTTACCGGCAAGTGTGCGCAGCCCATAACCGTAGCCTGGTGTATCGGGCATATCGCGAAGCATTGGTCATGCCGGAACACCAGATCAAGAAATCACGACGTGCTTTATTCATTTACCTCATTCGACACCATGACAACCAAACAGAACATCTTAGCGATTGATCCGGGACTTCGCGAAATGGGCGTGGCCCGCTTTGACGGAAAAGAACTACACGACTATGGAGTGAAGTCGTTGCGTCGACCTGGCAACGCCAAGAAGCGAACCGCGTTCTTGTGCGAAATCTTAGTCCGTCTCTTTGAAGAAAAACAACCCGACATCTTGGCTTTGGAGAAGAACTCTTTCTCAAACATTGAACAGAACCAGCCGCTAATGGTGGCAATTCAGAAGATCAAGAAGCTTGCCAGTGAGGCAAAGATACCGGTCTGGGAATTCGCCCCGAACACAATCAAGAAAGAGATTGCCAACGACGGCCGGGCCACCAAGCGTCAGATTGCAAATGTCCTCAGCGCACAGTTTCCGGAACTCAAAGCCTACCGAGAATCCAACCGCAAATGGCGCGAACGGTATTTTCAGAACATGTTCGATGCTGTGGCGTGCGGTTTAACCTACATCAAACTCTATGAAGAAAAAAGACTCCAATAAAACCTCGCCAGTGAGGATCACGGAAAGAGACCGTGAACTCCTAAAGAAGCTGGCGGAATACCGGCTACTGTCCACTGAGCAGATTCGATACCTGCTCTACCCATCGATGAACCGTGCTCGTAAGCGAGTCCTCCAGTTGTTTCGACATGGAATTGTCGCCCGATATTCGCGACCGATTCGGCTCGGTGAAGGATCATCGCAATACCTCTATCGACCAAGCCGAAACGGCATGGCTCTACTGACTGGCACTTCAGCCACGAACGTACGTCCTCCACGAGCAGTCACAGAATCACAGGGTGAGCACGCGCTTCGGATAAACGACTTCCGGATCAGCCTGGAATTGGCCAGTCGTCAGTGCGACGATATTGCACTCACTTTTTGGAAACCCGACCACGACGTGAAACTTGTCGTTCCCGTCACCATCGGCCATAGGTTGATTCGAGTACCGGTCATTCCGGATGGGTTCTTCGGATTGCGGCTCCAAGGCAAAGAATTGTTCTACATGATCGAAGTTGATCGAGGCACCGCCCCGCTAACCAGAATCAGGACAAAACTGGAGGCCTATTTGAACCTCTGGCAGTCAAAGTCGCTGCTTGCCGAACTAAACATTCCGACGTTTCGGCTTCTCTGGATTACGTCAGGTCAGCAACGGCTCCAAAACCTTCTGAAAGTAGTCCAAGCCTTGACGGCTAAGTACCCCCGAACCGACATCCTTTTTCTGATGAATCAGGTTCAGGTTAAACTTGAACAGCCGGAGATCATCTTGGGAAGGGTATGGCACATCGTCGCGAAGTCAGAAGTTCTGCCAGCCAGCCCGTTCCCCACCATCCCTTTTGAACGCTCCCGATCGCACCAGGTAAACCACCAGTGTGCGAACCAGAAACCTGAGCTAGCTAAGGGTGAGCACGGGCCCGGCGGATGAGGTTTATCCTCATCTGCTGGGTACGGGAGCGTGAATACCGCTAAAAGCGGTGTTCAGTTGGGAGACTAACCCTGTAGCAATCCAACATCAATTAAGGAGTTACCGCAAACAGGCTGTAAAGTCGGAGAAAACAGCCGATATACAGGGAGTATACAGTGTATTAAACAGTTGAGTCCGGGGAAATTAGTGGATACAGTCGCCATCATCATAGTGCTTGCCGTAGGCGGCGGCTTTTTCCTTTGGTACCAATCCAAGCAAGCGGAAGAGAAGCGCCGGGAGGCTCGACGGGCCGAGGAGGCCGAACGGATGCGCCTTGCCGAATGCGAAGAGGTCGTTCGGTACTTTGCCAACTTCTACGGCTACCTTGCCCGAGCTGTGGTCAGCCGGGATGAGCTGGCTGAGAAGATTGACGCTGGAGCCACCGCAGAGGAGCTCCAGAGCTTCATAGGTGGTCGCATGATGGAAGTGGATGGAGTCGAACTTGGCACCCACGGTAGCGGCCTTCCGGTCATTCTCCCCAACGAATATCGAGACAAGCACCTCTACGTGGTCGGGAAGTCCGGCTACGGCAAAACAAATTTTCTCCGGTTCTTAATTCTTCAAGACCTATCGCGCGGTAGCGGAGTCGGCGTGCTGGCTCCGGAAATGGAGATGCTCTCCGAAGAGATACTCCCATTCATTCCAGACGACCGGGTTCAGGACGTGATTTACTTCAACCCTAAAGACCTTCAATTTCCGATTGTCCTTAACCCGCTTCACTTGGAACCTGGCGAGGACATCGACCTGCACGTAGATGAGACCTTTACCGTCCTGCAGCGGGTAGTTGGCGACGGTGGCCCTCGGATGGATGAAATTCTCCGTCACAGCCTGTATGCGTTGACCGAGCGGCAAGGCTCGACGCTTATGGATTTTGAACCCTTGCTAGATCGGCAAGACAATACGCTTCGCAACGAGATCATCAAGAATACGGACGACGACCAAACGAAGCGTTTTTTTGAACACACCTACCCGCAAATGTCACGGGATGCGCACCTGCCCATAATCAATCGCATCTCAAGAATCATCAGAGGCAAGTACGTACGAAACTGCTTGTGCCCGCCGACGCGGACTCCCTTGAAGCCAGACGAAATCTCCTTGCGGCTATTGAACATTCGGCGAGCGATGGACGAAGGCAAAATTCTGCTTTTCAACCTATCGGACGGTATCCTGGGTACGGTTGCAAGCCAACTCATCGGCCAGCTAATCGTCGCCAAGTTTCAGACCGCAACCATGAGCCGAGCGGACTCTGCCAAGTCAGCGCGGACGCCGTTCTATCTGTACTTGGATGAATTTCAAAATTTCTGCGGAATAGCCCAACAGTCGTACGAGAAGATTCTGTCGCGCGCACGGAAGTACAAACTCGGTTTGATCCTTGCCCACCAACAGACCAGACAGGTACCGTTAGACCTTTACCGGGAAATCTTGGGTAACGTCTCAACCATTGTAAGCTTTCAAGTAGCGCAAGCAGACGCTGGGAGGCTCGGACCTGAGTTCATTAACCAGTACGACTTTGAGATTGAATCGCTTCCTCGTGAGGAGCTCTTGAAACTTGGAATTGGTGAAGCATACTGTCGCATTGGCAAGAACACTTTTCCGATGTGGGTACCGAAAGTCGACGCCGAGCCGGACTTCGACCGCGCCCAAGAGGTCATTACGTATTCCCGGAAAACGTACGGAATACCACGCAGTCCGAAACCCACGGATGTTCAACCGACGCAAGCGCGACCTGACGACGATCCGCTTGCTGACCTCGATCCCGATGAGGTGTTTTGATGCCGCAGAAGAAGTTCAAGTTCACTGAGCGGGACAGTGCCCTTCTGGTTGACCTCTATAAACACCGCTTTTTGACAATCGAACAAATTCAGCGGCTGCACTTCCCATCGATGCAGACAGCGTACCGACGCATGCGACTGTTGAAGGCCGCAGGCTATGTGTCGGCGTTTACGGTTGCCAACATCGACGAGTCGATTTTCATGCCGTCACTACAGGGCCTGCAGGCTGTTGCCGAGGCTTTGGGTGTTGACCGCGATCAACTCAAATGGTCTGAAACGAAGGCCAAGCCGCGCGATTACTATTTCATGAGGCATTTTCTATCCATCAATGATTTCCGGATTGCGCTTCGGCTAACCTGTGATGCAGCGGACATTGGATTGTTAGGCTTCATTCCTGACTACTACGGTGAGAAGACCGACAAAGGCGGAGTCACCAAGTACATTCGAGACGTGGTTTGCGATATCGCTAGTGAGCACAAGGATGTCTCCCACACGCCGGACGGGGTGTTCGCTCTGGAACGGAATGGCAAACAGGCTCTCTTTTTCTTGGAGATTGATCGCGGGACTGAAGTCGTATCTGACCCGACAAAAGGAATATCAAAGGCCATCAGATTCTATGCCGAGTACTTGCTGACCGGCAAATACCAGCGGTATGCCAAGGATTTTGCAGTTGAACAGTTCAAAGGATTCCGGACCCTCCTGATAACCTCAAGTGTCGTTCGCGTCGAGAATATCAGACGTGCTGTCACCAATCTGCCCGTTGCCGAGAAAGCTAAACAATTTTTCTGGCTCTCTACGTTTGATCAAGTGGAATCTGCAGGACTTTTGAGCCCGATCTGGAAGTCGTCTCTGCAAAGCGATCAGTCGCGATACTCCCTGATTGGAAGGGAATGACCGAAATGAACACAGCACAATTGACTCTTGGATAGAGGGAATGATATGAGCGACGAACTTGAACAACGCTTGAAGGACATGTCTGACGAAGATCTATTGGACATGATCGATAAAAACCCCGACGACTTTACACCAGATGCAATTCGAGCGGCGAAAGAAGAGGCCGAGCGTCGTGGCGGGGTAGAAAAACTTTACGAACTCATTGACGCCAAGTTCCAGCTGCTACACGAGCAAGAGGATCAGGCCCGAGCCGAGCATGACAAGTTAGATGCAGAAGCGGTTCGCGAAGGGGAGCATGCCCTTCTGTCGCATGGGCTGTTTTCTGGCACCCGTACCCTCAAGGATGAAACTCTTTCAGAAGTTCAGTTCGCGCTGATCCGAGATGCTGCCGATCACGCTGAGTCGGTAATCGACGATATCAAGAAGAAACTTGAAGCGGCATGTATGCCGTTGGACTGCCATTGGGGAGTGGTCGAGGTAAAAACCAAAGGCTGGATATCACGGGTGAGGCGAGACTTCCTCATTGTGGAGCTTAGCGAATTCCCGGATTACCACACGTATATTTCCGTCAGGAGCTTTGGCACGTATCTCGACTGCATGCGTGCTCTCACGATTGAGCCGGGATTTGTAAAGAAATTTTTGTCCAGAAAATTAACCGGCGACGAGGAAGCCCTCTCTGCACCCAAGAACATACTCAAACATCAAGACCTGAACACGTGGAATGAAATTGTCAGAGATTGTATGAAACGATCAATCGATGAGCTTGTGGAGCGATTGGGCCAGAAGCCTGGCCAAGTTCAGTATGGAGAAAAGAAGTTTCTCGATATCTGGTAGGCAACTACCGAACAGCTAACAACCAACCTAGTCCGGGAGGACATGCATGGCTATTACCCTTAAAGAAGAATCCATTCTCAATGAGTGGACGATGATGGTAGACCACGGCTCAGGCAGTGCCGGTGCTGTGATCGACGGCATCAAAGCTCGGCTGCAAGAGGCGCAAGTGCCGGGCAACTGCAATTGGAAGATCGAGGAGGTGAAGAGCTCCGGCTTCTTTGCGAAAGTGCGGCGGGAGTTCCTCATTGTGACGCTCGATGAATTCAGCGATTACCACATGTACATCGGCATTCGAGATTACGGTGTGCACTTGGACTGCTGTCGGTTCCTGACGGTGGAGCCGGGCTTCCTGAAAAAATGGGCATCGGAAAAAATCACCGGCTACGCCGATGCACTGTCCGCACCGAAGAACATCCTGATTCACCAAGACCTCCGGGCTTGGACAACGGTTGTCCATCACGCGGTGGTCAGTTCCGTCGAGGAACTCATGACCAAACTGGGGCAGGATACTACGCGGTTAAATCGAGGCAGCAAAGGATTCTTGGAGATTTGGTAAACGAAAATGGCGCGCGCCCAGCAATGGTAGCGCGCCATTTGTATAATTCTGGGCGCCTACCGCCTCTTTTTCCAGAAATTTCGGATTAGGAAGTACACACTGACGCCGACAATTATTAGCCAGACCAATGTTAAGAATCCATTGGAACCGCCATTGGGACTCGCCATTAAAATAGTCACGATATTCACTTCCTTTATGTAAGATGCGCTGACTATCCGTCAACCAAAGTCGACTTGGTCCCTAAAATCTAAGCGCGTTCGCTGGGCTGAATTTGTCGTAAGTGTCGATCATGTCCTGGGTGCTCATGTGCAGATAATTTTGAGTAACAACTAAGGACGTGTGCCCTAGAATTTTCTGCAAGATCACTGGAGATCCGCCCTGCCGGATGAAATATGTGGCCGCGCTGTGTCTGATCAGATGCGGGTATAGAATCACGCCAACTTTTTTGCCAATATCCTGAATGATTTTGTGACAATGTCGGGATGTAATCTGATCGCCGTCGCGTTGGCAAAACATCAGATCGCCGGGAATTTCCTGCCGCCATCGGTTCAGATAGAAATGCAGAGTCTTAATGGTCTTTGAACCCATCGGGACCTGACGTTCTTTCCGCCCTTTGCCGTAAACCTTTATCAGACCAGCTCGAAGGTCGACATGTTCGAGCCTGAGTGTAATAAGTTCCTCTTTGCGGATCATGGCGTCCCAGAAAAGCATCACCATAGCCAGATTTCGGTATCCCTCAAAGGTGTTCCGGTTGAGCGATTGGAGTATCTGGCCGACTTGTTCGGGGGAGATAACCGGTTTGATGCGTTTGGAGGCCTTAATGAGCTTCAACTTGTGGGTAGGGTTTGGTTTCTTCCAGAACCCTTCTTCTTCGAGATAGGTGAAGAACCGGCGATAGACGCGGATTCGCCCGTTCACGGTTTCGTCGGAGACCACCCCGATCAGGGACATCAGGTAGTCCTGGACGTTCAGCTTTGTAACATCCTCAATATCGATGCCTTTGCCTTCAAGGTGGCGAGCAAGATACCCCAATCTCTCCCCATAAACGTTGAGAGTGCGTGGGGCCAGGTTTCTAATCTTGCAGCCGAAGACAAACGCATCAACGTACGTCTTCCAATTTTTACCCACCTTGAATTCATCGACAGTTTTGTAAAGTCTCTTGAGATGGTCTTCCATGACAACTCCTGTGTGTCAGAGGCCCTTTTGGGTCATTTTGGCCTCATGTTTCAGGTTGAACTGTCACTGGAAGTCGTTGTGGGGCTTTCATTAAAGTACCCCCGGCAGGATTCGAACCTGCTACCCTCTGCTTGCCCGGCAGAAGCTCAGACACTAATACATGGCGCACATCAAGCGCTTTGGCCAGTTCCTCC